>LNQE01001837.1_pt1 | contig 78720 bp, 67 predicted proteins | sample 603111 | NCBI WGS metagenome assembly LNQE01 (sample SAMN04260313, study PRJNA301899) | hydrocarbon metagenome | isolation source: hydrocarbon-contaminated ditch | place: Germany: Bremen | collected 1998
GCGAACCCTAATTGTGATCCCCGAAGGGGGTTTCCTTAATCTTTTGAGCTTCTGCGAACCCTAATTGTGATCCCCGAAGGGGGTTTCCTTAATCTTTTGAGCTTCTGCGAACCCTAATTGTGATCCCCGAAGGGGGTTTCCTTAATCTTTTGAGCTTCTGCGAACCCTAATTGTGATCCCCGAAGGGGGTTTCCTTAATCTTTTGAGCTTTGCGAACCCTAATTGTGATCCCCGAAGGGGGTTTCCTTAATCTTTTGAGCTTCTGCGAACCCTAATTGTGATCCCCGAAGGGGGTTTCCTTAATCTTTTGAGCTTCTGCGAACCCTAATTGTGATCCCCGAAGGGGGTTTCCTTAATCTTTTGAGCTTCTGCGAACCCTAATTGTGATCCCCGAAGGGGGATTCCATATTTGGCCATGCTTCCTGATAAGATTTTTGGTCAACAGCGAGTATTTATTTAATTGGTCTATTGGTATAATGCAGTTAAGAAATTGAATAACTTTAGCTTTGATGGGAGATTATTTATTATGCAAAACCGACGGACTAAATTAGTCTTTAAACAACTAAGAAATGCCAACTTGAATTATAATTTGATCGAAAATGATGATCGAATAGCGGTGGGGATTTCAGGTGGGAAAGATAGTCTGGTAATGCTATACCTTCTGCAGCTGTTAAAGAAATATACTCCGCTGGATTTTACACTTCACCCTATCTTGTTGGATCTGGGGTGGAATATTGATGCCAGTTTGATGGTTGATTTTTGTCACTCCCAAGGTACTACACTGCATATTGAAAGAACTAATATCGGCGAGGTAGTATTCAATTATCGACAGGAGAAAAATCCCTGCGCCCTTTGTTCGCATCTCAGGCGGGGAGCCCTGAATAGAACAGCTAAACTCCTGGGTTGCAATAAACTAGCCCTGGGGCACCATGCTGATGATGTAGTCACTACGCTATTCATCTCAATGCTTTTTGAAGGTCATTACAACGTATTCAAGCCCAGCACTTATCTTGATCGGGTAGGATTAACGGTTATTCGCCCTATGATATATATAAGTGAAAGAGATATTCAACTTCTAAGCCAATCACAGAATATTCCTGTTATTGATAAATCATGTCCGGCTGATGGTAATACAAAAAGAGATGAAGTAAACAGCCTTTTGGATGAGATAGAAAATAGGTTCCCCGGAGCCAGGCAGAAGTTAGTCAATAGTATTGAAAATGTTAATCAGCAAAGTTTCTGGCATAAAGAACAGGACTGATGATTATTTCCTCAATTATCCATCGAACATGTGTCAATTATCCATCGAACATGTGTTTTTATTTCCTGAATTGTGGTATAATTTTAGTCAAATAATGTGGAGGTTCATATTTATGCAGGATGACACCACTCTCACTGAAAGACAAAGGCAGATACTCACCTATATCAGGGAAAAAATACGCAGCTCTGGATATCCACCGTCTGTTAGAGAAATTGGCCAGGGGGTTGGGCTTCGGTCCAGTTCTACTGTGCATAACCACCTGGTGCAGTTGGAGGAAAAAGGTTTTTTACGAAAAGATCCAACTAAACCTAGAGCTATAATTCCTGTTGATTCTGAAGGTGATATCGCTGTGAGCGATACTATTCCCTTGCCGGTGGTAGGTAGTGTTGCTGCCGGTTCACCTATATTAGCAGAACAGAACATTGAAGAATATCTTCCTGTACCGGTAGATTTCGTTGGCCCAGGCAGTCATTTCATCTTGCGAGTAAAAGGTGATAGTATGATCGAGGCTGGAATATTTGATGGTGATTATTTAATAGTCAGGCAGCAGCAGGAAGCAAATAATGGAGAAATCGTGGTGGCCTTAATTGAAGATGAAGCTACTGTTAAGCGCTTTTACAAAAGAAACACGGAGATTGAATTGAAACCGGAAAACACCTCTATGTCTTCAATATTTGTGAGAGATGCTCGGATTGCTGGTAAGGTATCCGGATTGTTGCGAAGATTCTAAATATTAGTAAGATAAAGGGCTGGCATTTTGCCAGCCCTTTTTTTCTAGAATTTCTCAAGGTATTCGGCTATCTCCCAATCATATACTCTGGCACTGTAGTTTTCCCATTCTTTAATCTTAGCCCGGCTGAATAGATAATAGATATGATCACCCAGTGCCTCTCGTACTACTGTATCCTTGGCCAATTCATTAATAGCTTCATAAAGATTCTCCGGGAGAGCATCGATATGGCTTTGTTTTCTCTCCGCCATTTCCATCTCATATATGTTCTGTTCAACAGGATCAACTGCTACCATCTCATTCTTAATACCATCCAATCCTGCTTTAAGAATTACGGCCAGGCCTAGGTAAGGATTGCAGGTTGGATCAGGGCTTCTTAATTCTATTCTGGTTCCTATGCCTCGTCTGGCTGGTATTCTAATTAATGGACTTCGATTCCGGTAGGACCAGGCGATATGGACCGGAGCTTCATAACCAGGCACCAGACGCTTGTAAGAATTGACTGTAGGACTGGTGATTGCACATATACCTTTGGCATGCTTCATGACTCCGGCGATAAACTGCCGGCATATTATACTGAGTCCATCTTCCTGAGAAGGATCATGGAAAGCATTTTCTCCGTTCTTGAATAAGGAGATGTGCAGGTGCATACCGCTGCCATTGATTCCAAATATAGGTTTAGGCATAAATGTAGCATGCAGGCCGTGTTTCTGTGCCACTGTTCTTACTACTATACGGAAAGTAACTATATTATCAGCAGTAGCCAGGGCATCCTGGTATTTAAAATCTATCTCATGCTGTCCAGGAGCTACTTCATGATGAGCGGCTTCTATTTCAAAACCCATGCTGGAAAGGGTTTCAACCATATCCCGTCGAGCGTCTTCACCCATATCGACCGGCGGCAGATCAAAGTAACTGGCCTTATCATTGGTCTTCAGGGTGGGCTGACCGTTTTCGTCCAGATGGAACATAAAAAATTCGGGTTCCGGGCCAACCATCATGGAATATCCCAGTTCAGCAGCTTCGCCCAGAGCTTTCTGCAGTATATATCGAGGAGAACCTACAAAAGGCTGTTCGTTGGAATCATAGATGTTACAGATCAATCTGGCTGTCCTGCTATCAGACGTAGGACTTATCCAGGGCAAAACTAAAAAAGTATCCAGGTCAGGTTTCAAGTACATGTCTGATTCTTCAATACGAACAAATCCCTCTATAGAGGAACCATCAAACATTAGATCCCCATCTAAAGCTTTTTCCAGTTGTTCAACGGTAATAGATACGCTTTTCATTACCCCTAGAATATCAGTAAATTGAAGCCTGATAAATTTAACATTATTTTCTCTTACAATCCGGTATATCGTTTCCCTATCCATATTTAAACCTCCAGCCTTAAAAGCATTTTCAACTAACATAGATTACCATATAAATATTACCATATCAAATAAAGTCTAAAATAAATATAATCTGTAGATAGTCAAATCAATTATATCAACACGATAATAAATGATAGGAGGATTATTAAAGCCAGAATTAGATTGAATATTATCCCGGAGAATAAACCTAATACCGTCCCAAAGCCAGTCTTGGCTGCAGCTCCGGCATCCTGCAGTTCAATGTACTCCCCGATGAATGCCCCTAACCATGGACCCAGAAGTATCCCCAGGGGCGGAAAAAATATTGCCCCAACAAAGGTACCTATAAATGCTCCCCATATTCCCTTTTTGCTTGATCCGGCGTATTTAGCACCCAAAGAAGTAGACAAATAGTCAATAATAACCGACAGCACGGTTACGCTTCCTATAATAACTAAATATTTGGGAGTTATCTGTTGGAACCCTTCGTGCCATCCATAAGCGGCAATGGAAATAAATATCAATGGTATCCCGGGAATTAAAGGAATAATAGTGCCTGCTATACCTAGCAGAATCAACAAGAATACTACTATTAGCAAGAAAACGCTTGAAGTCATAGGCCCGCCTCCTATCCTATATTTGTTTGTCACCGATCAATTTCAATATTTGTGCTGTAACATACCTGACATGTTCGTAGGTGAGACCACCCTGCAGGTATGCGCAGTATGGTCTGCGCATAGGCGCATCACAAGAAAGCTCGATAGATGATCCCTGAACAAAAGTGCCAGCCGCCATTACGATTTTGTCGGTATAGCCTGGCAACTCTCCATATTCGAGTTTAACATCAGAATCCACCGGTGATGAATCCTGCACTATTTGACAAAATCTGATCACTTCTTCAGCCCCGGTAAACTTTACTGCTTGTACAATATCTCCCCGCTTTTCATTCCAAAGGGGAGACACATTATATCCATACTGTTCCAGTAGGTAGGCCAGGAGAGTAGCTCCTTTTAAAGCTTGCAAAACCGTATGGGGAGCCATAAATAATCCTTGATAAAACCAGCGTTTATTAATGAGTACGGCTCCCAGTTCTTTGCCCAGCCCGGGAGCCGTCAAATACCAAGCTATCTGTTCTACCAGATCCCGACGGCCGCATATGTAACCGCCTGCAGGTGCCAGACCGCCACCAGGATTTTTGATCAATGACCCGGCTATAAGGTCAGCCCCAGCTTCCAGTGGTTCTTTTTCCTGAACAAACTCTCCGTAGCAGTTGTCAACAAATACAATAACCCTGGAATTGATCTCTTTTACCGTTTTGCTTAAGGTTTTAATTTCCTCCACCGTTAACGCTGGCCGTTCACTATATCCCCTAGACCTCTGGATAAGCACCATGCTGGTTCTGCTGGAAACACTCTCTATAATTTTATTCAAATCAGGCTTGCCCTCTGAATCCAGGTCAATCTCTTTATATCGTATTTTTTTGCTGATCAGTGAACCGGGTAGATCTGTAATTATTCCTGCCAGAGTATCATATGGACGGCCGCTCAATGAAAGTAATTCATCATCTGGCTTTAGAAGGCCAAACAAACAAGCAGCTATAGCATGAGTACCTGATACTATCTGTGACCTGACGATAGAAGCTTCAGCTGAAAATACTTGAGCATAGATATCTTCTAATACTGCTCGGCCTGCATCGTCATATCCATAACCAGTTGAAGGGTGAAAGTGATATTCTCTCACCCTATATTTTTGAAAAGCTTCTAAAACCTTGAGCTGGTTGATATAAGCTGTTTCTTCTAATTGCGAAAACTTATCGGTCAATTTATTTTCTGCAGTGCGTATTATCTGTAAAGCTTGCAAGAATAAGCCACTCTTTTCCGTTATAGTTTTATATAGTTCCCATATCAGGAAGATCTGTATCGTCAATCAATAACAGGTCTTTTCTAGTCAGGTATTCCCGGTTGACTACTCTTAAGGCATGCAGTCGGATAGATTTTTCCACCAGATTTCTTACATACCGGGCATTGCCGCTGTGAGGGTGCCTGCACCTGGTAAATTCGGCCAGATGCTGCTTTATCTTCCATCGGCACCGGTTATTCATTTGATAATCTCTTTCCTCGTACATATGAACCGCGATTTGAAACAACTCATCATCATTGTAATCAGGAAAATCGATATGAATGGGAAAACGAGACTTGAGTCCCGGATTAGATGCGATAAAGCGGTTCATTTCAGACGAATAACCAGCCAGTATTACCAGCAGATTGTTGCGGTGGTCCTCCATAGACTTGACGATGGTTGCTACTGCTTCCCTGCCAAAATCCTTTTCGCCGCCCTGGGAAAGGGTATAGGCTTCATCTACGAACATAATCCCTCCCAGGGATTGTTTGATCATTTCTCTGGTCTTTTGAGCAGTATGACCGATATATTCTCCCACCAGGTCTGCTCTCTCGACTTCTAAAAGATGTCCCTTGCTCAGAATTTCCATATCGTTTAATACCTTGCCCAATAACCTGGCTACAGTGGTTTTTCCCGTTCCGGGGTTGCCTTTAAAAACCATATGCATAACGATAGGGCATGTTTTTAACTGCTTCTCTTCTCGTTTTCTCTGTACCAGCGAATAAGCGGTTAATTCTGCCAGGGTCTTTTTAACCTCATCTAAACCGATCAAACTTTCCAGTTCTTTGAATGAAGCACTGTCATTCAGATTCTTGGGAAGAAGCAGCTCTTTATTGCAATTAGAGGATATGCTTCCAGACTCTGAAAACTTCATGGATATCTGCAATTCTACCACCACTCTCAAGTGTTCTAAATTATTATATGATAAATTAATAATAGTGGTGATATTTTTAATACTTATAGCGGATGAGCGGAATTTTCCCTCCAGCCTGGATATCTTAATTAAAATGTTTGAGAACCTGGTCTGGATAGTAGAGAAATTCCCCTTATAACGTGGATCATGCGATGACAAAACCCTTGTAATTACATCGCTGCGTTACCTTTACAGAACCACAATTTGCGTTCGTATATATCACAAATAATAAGGAAAACCTTACAGGATCACAATTTATGTTCGCTCAGGGTCACTAAATAAAATGAAACCCGCTCAATCAACGTACTCAGGTACCCTTCAATCGCGGTCTTCATTGGTTTTTAATAGCTGTGAGTTCAAATTGTGCTGCACCGGGCTTTTAAGATCATCCTGACATCTATATCGGTATTGCCCTAGCAACGGTTTCCCCTATACTGCTATTCTTCTCCCTTAGGATCGAGATTAATCATGCCGATAGGCCTCACGGGTGCTACTGTAGAAATGGCATGTTTATACACTAGTTGTTGTTTACCATCTATTTCTACTATAACTGTAAAATTATCAAATCCTTTAACTATGCCCTTTATTTGAAATCCATTAATAAGAAATATGGTAACCGGTGTTTTCTCCTTTCTCACCAAATTGAGGAATGCATCCTGCAGGTTAATCTGGTTTTTATTCATAAACTCCAGACCTCCATTCATTTTTCTCTATCTAATATTAGATTTTACACTGTGTTCAGATGTCCTTCAATATAAGTACACGCTTTTTCTAATATTATTTCTTCTTTCGTGTTTTCTCCTGCTTCTATCCAGAATATGCGACGATCTCTATTAAACCATGTAAACTGGCGTTTCGCATACCTGCGGGTCTCTCTTTTGATCTCATTAATCATACCTTCCCAATCAATAAATCCGTTCAGATAAGCGATTATTTGCTTATATCCCAGAGCCTGCATGGAATTAAGATCATCCCGGTAATTCTTGTTCTGCCTTAGAACCAATACTTCATCTACCAGACCTTCTTCTATCATTTGCTCCACCCGCTGATCTATTCGTCTATATAGTTCCTGTCGCTCCTGGCACAAACCTACTACAGCCAGGTGATAGGCGGACGGATCTTGTTTCTGGAAGGTTGAAAAAGGCTGGCCAGTTAATTCATATACTTCCAGTGCTCGAACGATCCTCTTTCGGTCGCTGCTGCTTATTACCTCGCTATAGGTCTGGTCAACTTTCTGTAATTCGCGATACGCATACTCCAGACCTAATTGATCGATTGCTAGCTCCCACTTGGTTCGCACCGATCGTTGGGAATCCAAGGGAAAAAAATGATAGTTATCTACTACGGCCTGATAATACAATCCGGTTCCTCCAACCATTAGCGGCAGACCGCCCCGGTGGTTGACTTCAGAGATGATCTCCCTGGCTAATCGTTGATATCGGGCTACATTGAAATCCTGGTCAATATCGACGATATCGATCAGGTGGTGAGGTACCCCATGTCTTTCTTCTTTCTTTGCTTTAGCTGTTCCAATGTCCATTCCTTTATAGACTTGCATGGAGTCACAGCTTATTATTTCCCCGCCCAACTTGGTGGCCAGTTTAACAGCCAGATCAGTCTTACCTGATGCAGTAGGCCCCACAACAGCGGCAAGTTTCAGCATTTTCTAATCCATCCCAACTTTTGTTTAGTTATATAAGCAGGTGCTTATTATACGCTAATTATCCCATAAGCTATTTTATTGTTGCTGCTCCCATAGATATCAGTGCATTTTAACCTTTCGAATTCACTGCTGCCCTTTCTCTCTTTAATAACTACTTTTTTTCTTGCTACTCGGCAGGCTTGTAATACTGCTTCCTCACTGAGGGCGGCAGAATTGGCTGCATCTCTCAACGGAGATATGGCCTGACTTTTCATTAAGGGGATCCTGAACATTGGGTCAAAATATACGATGTCAAAAGAATTGTCGTCCAGACCTATTAAATATTGGTTGTGCTCCTGATTTATGACCTTGATCCTCTGAATAGCCTCCTGCAACCAGGGCATATTCGATTTATAAAGCTGCATACCCCATTTGACTATGTAACTAACTGCAATTGATGATTCAACACCAACCACCCTTCCCCGGGGAGTAAAATACGATGCTACGATGGAGTCTGCCCCTAGCCCCAGTGTGCAGTCCAGAAAATAATCATCTTCTTTCAGTTCGCAGGCCTGGATCAAAGGGTCCAGTACCCCATCCTTTCTGAAGGCAGATATTCTAACTTTTGCCATGCTGGGATGAAAGAAGAATTTGCTGCCATTTAAGTACATTACCGGTCCTGTTGCCTCCCATACTATTACTGCCGAGGCCTGGTTTTCAGCCTTGATCTTGTCCAGGCTTTTCTTCTGTCTGGGCACATAAGCTATCTGGCTTTCCGCTAGAAATGAGCTAAAATCAGGATCTATATCATCAATGGATTGGGTGCTAGTTGCAATGATTCTCATATTACCGCCTCTTAAACATTCGTTCCAGGTCCTCATAGCTCAGTCTTATAATGGTTGGCCTGCCATGGGGACAATGCTGATAATCTTCCAGGGCAAATAGGTCTTTAATGATTCTTTCCATTTCATCGATCCTTAAACGGCTGCCTGCTTTTACTGCTTTTTGGCAAGATATGATTGCCAGTATCTTTCGGTTCAAGTCAGGCAGGAACTTGTTTTGCAGCAGTTCATCAAATATTTCGTCCAGCACTTCCTTTTCCCGGCCAGCTGCGGCCAGTGGTACGGTTCGGATGGCAATGGAATTACAGCCTATCACCTGGATAATAAATCCCAAGGAGTTCATGGCACCCATATTTTGTTCCAATATATCCATCTGTTTTGACGATAATTCCAGGGTTATCGGAAAAATCAGGTCTTGAACATGGTCCTGGTCCTGCTGGTTGTCGTTTAAGAGACTGGCAAACAGAACTTTTTCGTGGGCAGCATGCTGGTCAGCGATCCAAAGCGAGTTATCCTTTTGAATTAAAATATACGAATTAAATACCTGACCGATAATTTTAAAATCTTGCCCACTGTTACATGCTTGCTGTTCAGATATATGATCATCTGCCAGAGAGGCTGGATCTATATGGTCCCCATAATTCATCTGTTCCAAAGATGACACAGGTATTATGCTGTCACCGAAAATCGGTTGCTGTTTAGTGAATTTCGGATAAATGCCGGGTCCGCTAAAGGTTTTGCCTCCTGCATCCACCTTATCCTGGTTAAAGTAATTGATATTTACGCTCCAGTTGCTTTTTTCCAATCTGACTCTCAAGACATCGAGTACTGCTCGAAATATTCCCTGTTCATCTCTAAACCTTACTTCGCTCTTCTGGGGATGGACATTAACGTCAACTGCCGCGGGATCAAGGACTATTGAGAGGATGACCACCGGATATTCTCGAGAAAGCAGTCTTCCCTGGTAAGCCTGGTCTATCGACCGGTATAAAATAGGGCTTCTTATGGGTCGACGATTTATGAAAATTAACTGATTTTTTCGATTAGTTCTTTTGATCTCTGGTTTAGAGATCAACCCTTCTATCTGATAAGCATCCCCGGTATAGTAGACTTCCATCAAGTGCTCGGCAAAATCCCTTCCATACACAGCTATTACCGCATCGAGCAGGGAGCCACTGCCGGGAGTTTTAAAGTAAGCCTTCTTTTCACTGCTGTAGGAAAAAGATATATCCGGTCGGGCCAGAGCATATTTGCACATCAGTTCGAATATATGATTGCTTTCCGTAACTACTGTTTTCAGGAACTTTCTGCGAGCCGGAGTATTATAAAACAGATCCTTGACTACTATCCGCGTCCCCGCCGGTGATGAATTAACATGGTGGATTAACATCTGTCCACCCTCCAGGCATGCATAAACTCCTGGTTCATCCAGGTATTTACTGTAAATATCGATGCGAGAGACTGAAGCTATGCTGGGCAGAGCTTCGCCCCTGAACCCCATCGTTTGAATGAACTGCAGATCCTCTTCCCGGTTAATCTTGCTGGTAGCATGGCGAAGAAATGCCAGGGGGATATCATTAAAGCTTAATCCCTGTCCATCATCTTCTACCTCTATCTTTTCACAGCCACCCCCGGAAATTTTCACGGTTATTTTGCGGGCTCCCGAGTCAATAGAATTTTCTATTAGTTCTTTGACTATTGAGGCCGGACGCTCGATTACTTCACCAGCAGCAATCTTATTGATTAAATCATCATCCAACAACCTGATAGTCATGTTAAAGGACCCTTTCCTCACCCGTCCTGGTTATTACAGATTTATATTCATCTTTGACCCGATCCTGCAGATATACGATGTCATAAGTATTACTGTTAAGTGTCTTATAAGCATCCCGTGCCTGCTCCTGACATGTCTTACAGGCATAGATCGGCAGTTGAATACAGGCTATATGATATCTCTTGCCATTAGGATGCTGGGCAGTCGAAATGATTACTCGAAAACCTCCACAAGCAGGGCATAATCGAAGTTCATTACGCTGATCTTCATTTATATAATCGGTATCATAAAAAACATGGTCATGAGAAGTTTTAAAGAGTTCACCACTCCTGCGGTTTTTCTCAATTACGTCTTCCCGGTTGCGGAAAGTGTTTAACTGGGTGTCAACTATTTTATAGATCCTCTCCATGTTGCCACCCGGTTCTTTCAGTTTGCTCGGGTTGTAGTCGGGTTCCCTTAGATTCGAGTAGTCGATCCCGGCCATGGCCATAATGATACCCATATTTATATAAGGTAAAGCTGATTCGACTGAATATCCTCCCTCCAGCACAGCTATATCAGGGGCCAGGGTCTCGTTAAGTCTGGCATATCCCTGGGCTGAAAAAGCCATATTGGCCAGAGGATCACTGTAGTGGTTATCCTGGCCTGCAGAATTGACTATCACATCGGGTTTGAACTCTTGCAGAATCGGCATAACCAGATTATCCAGAACATAATGGATACCGGTGTCTGTAGTTCGAGGAAGCAGAGGTATGTTTATGGTAGTTCCATAAGCTAAAGGTCCTCCCGCCTCTTCCATGAACCCGGAACCCGGATAAAGAGTTCTGCCGTCCTGGTGGAAGGATATGAACAGCACATCAGGATCATGATAAAATATTTCCTGAGTCCCATCCCCATGGTGCACATCTGTGTCAACTATGGCGATACGTTTGACTCCATACTTCTGACGCAGGTATTCCACCATGATGGCCTCATTGTTTATGTTACAGAACCCCCGGTTTCCATGAGCTACGGTCATCGAATGATGTCCAGGTGGTCTTATGATAGCAAAACCATTTTTGACTTCACCCTTCATCACCGCGTCAGCCATTACCAGGGCAGAACCTGCAGACACCAGGTGGGCTTCGGTGATCTGGGCTTCTACATCAGGAACACAGAAGTGTACTCTGGCGATATCTTTTAAACTGGCCAGACCAGGCTTATATTCTTTGATCTGGGGAAGATCCATTATACCTTCTTCAAATATCTGATCCCGGGTATACAGCAGCCTTTCTTCCCTTTCTGGATGGGTTGGTGATATAGCCCAGTCAAACGCCGGGAAGAACAATATTCCAGTTGGTTTCATATCTTAACCCCCTTGAATTCATTAATAAAACCAGGAGCAACTTGTATCCCTACTTCAAATAGTTTGCCTACTCTATCCCATCCGCGGATCATATTGAACTGTTCTTCCAAAAAGAATTCGCAATCAGCGGTATAGTCTTCCATACCCAGTTCGTGCCCTACTGTGAGCAGATGTTGCAGGGCCATATCTTTAGCGTGGTTGAGTTGAAAATTTTTAGGCTTTTCCAGTTCTCCAATTTTTCCGCCTGGATCAAGAGTATATTTTTTGCTCTGTGTATCAGCATGTAGAACTACCGTAAGAGTCGGTCTTACTACCGAAGCTCCAAGAGCATTGGCGACCGGTGAATAGGAATGAAGAAAAGACTGAACCTTCATCAATTCAGCCAGGGCCGGAACCATAGCAGGGGCAGCAGCCCCGATACCAATAATCCGATCCAGGGTAAACTTTCGCTGGTTGATCACTTCCCATACTTTATAGGCCGGTTCGTTTTCCCACTGCATGAACATTTCGCTAACTGCGCTAAAGAGTCTCTGGCTTACGTCAGCAACGATTTGAGAACAAAGTTGGTCCGTGTCCATTTGCTGCTGGGATGCTATTTCTCCCATCGATATTGCTGACCTCGATACATCTCCCAAATTGAGATGGAGATGAAGGTTAAAAGCATCGGTTACGGTAGGTTTTTCCCCGCCGAAACAGGCTGCGGGGCCTAACCGGTATGGTTGAACCCCCTCGGTGGTTATAACGCTATCCCCGCCCAGCGGAATGGATCTCACTGCAAAGGAGTTCACATGGGTGAGTTGTTGGCCGATAATTGCTCCCCTGGATGCGTATAAAGGCTCCCCGGCAATAATAAGCGATAAGTCTGTAGTGGTACCACCCACATCAACCACCACTGAATTTAGATCATCTCTGGTTAAAGCTAAGCCCCCCATAGTACTCGCAGCTGGACCGGAAAAAACCGTTTCACACGGTTTGCTCCGGGATGTCTGCAAAGGTATGGTACCCCCGTCGGCTTTCAAAACATGTACCTCAGTTTCAAGGCCTCTAATTTTGAGGGCTTCTTCAATTTCATCTACAAAACGATTCCAGGGATTTATGGTCATGGCAGTAAAATAACTTGTGGCAGCCCTTCTGGGAAAATTGAGCTTACCCGATATTTCTGAGCTTATTGAGACATATACTCCGTCACATTCCTCAAGTATCCTTTTTTTTATCAATTTTTCATGAACGTTATTGCGATTGGAAAATTTCGAAGCAACGGCAATCCTGCTGACACCCGAAGATTTGATCCAATCCAGGAGCATATCGATTTCTTTGTTATCAGGAGGTTCAATTTCTCTTCCCCGGAAATCAACCGCTCCTTTAAGAAAATAAATATCCTCGGTTATATCATAGGAATCGTGGGGTAGTCCGTAACCTGGCAGCATTACCAGAGCAGTCTTTTCACCCCGCCCGGTAGCCAGCAGGTTGGTAACCAGAGTGGTACTAAGAACAATCCTTTTGATTTCCGCTGTATCATCTTTATCCATCAGTTCATCCAATACTTGCAGCAGGCTGTTTTTTAAATTTGCCTCTTCGGTAGGCTTTTTAACCGATCGTACTATTTCTCCATCGTGGAATAGTACTCCATCAGTAAAGGTTCCTCCTACATCAATACCAATTAACAATGATTGCCACCTCCTGTTGATAATATTTTGGCCCTGTCCTAAAAGCCTCCTTGCTTGGACAAAGCATATAACTCGCCAGTGGATAAGTGCAAAAGTTGAGATTTTAACTTAACAATTGTTTCCATCTAAATAATAGATTAATGGCATCTATGGGAGTAAGCTCGTTTACATTGACTTCTTCCAGTTCGCTCAAAATGGGATTCTGGGGAGCAAACAAAGAAGGTTGGGAAACCCTATCTACGTAGTTAGTCAGGGTTTGTCCCTTTTCCAGCCCCAACAGTACTGCTTGAGCCCTTTCGATCACGGGCAGAGGCAGTCCTGCCAGCCTGGCTACCTGGATACCATAACTTTTATCAGCTTTGCCTGGCAGCACTTTTTTAAGAAATACTACCGAATCATCAGTTTCATGCACGGAAACAGATAAATTGATCACCTGCAGGTATTTATCGGCCAGATCTGTGATCTCATGGTAATGAGTAGCAAATAAGGTTCGGGCCTTGATCTTTTCCAGAATATACTCACTGACCGCCCGCGCGATGCTCATCCCATCATAAGTGCTGGTTCCTCGCCCGATTTCATCTAATATGATAAGGCTCTTCCTGCTTGCATTGTGCAGGATGTTAGATACTTCAACCATTTCCACCATAAAAGTACTATAACCTGCAACCAGGTCATCCGATGCCCCAACCCGGGTGAATATCTTATCTACTAGCCCAATGCTGGCCGATGCAGCTGGTATGAAGCTGCCCATCTGAGCCATCAGGACCAGAAGAGCAATTTGTCTCATATAGGTACTCTTGCCCCCCATATTAGGTCCGGTTATGATAGCAAAAGACTTATCATTGGCTCCGATTCGAGTATCATTAGGTACAAAACGGGTTTCGGTCAAATTTCTTTCGACTACCGGATGGCGGCCGGATTTAATTTCGATGGTCTCACTGCTGCTGATCGAAGGCCGGACATAGTCGTTATTATAAGCTGTTTCGGCCAAACTGTATAAGACATCAAGGACAGCAACTTTTTCGGCAGTTTCTAGCATTTTCTTAAGGTGATCAGCTGATTGGCTTCGTATCTTAATGAATTCTTCATACTCAAGGGCATAAAGTCTTTCCCTGGAGCCTAAAATCCTATCTTCATAATTCTTAAGTTCTTCGCTTATATACCTTTCTGTATTTACCAGGGTCTGTTTGCGGACATAATCCCCAGGTACCCGGTTAATGTTAGAGTTGCTTACCTCTATATAATAACCAAAAACTTTGTTAAAACCTACTTTTAAGAATTTGATGCCAGTCCGTTCCTTTTCCCGGGCCTCGAAATCCATCAACCAGGCCGATCCTTGTTCTGAAAGGAGTTTCAGCTCATCAATTTCACTCTTATAACCGGTTTTGAATATATTTCCTTCTTTCATGGTCAGGGGCGCTTCGTCACTAATACTCATATCGATCAGATCCATTAGTTCCGGCATAGTATCCATGGCCGCAATACTATGTAAGAGGCTGCTGTTAACATCACTTAAGACGGTCGGCACCCCTTGCAGGGCATGCAATGATTTTTTTAACGCCAGAATATCTCGTGGATTAGCCATCTCGCTTCCGATTTTACCGGCAATCCTCTCCAGGTCATACACATTATCCAGCACTGATTTTACTTCATCACGTAAAATCAGATCATCCTTTAACTCCTGGACTCCGTCCAGTCTTGGTTCTATTTCCTTTTTATTTTTCAAGGGCTGCTCTATCCACTTTTTCAACATACGCTTGCCCATAGAAGTGAGACATCTATCCAGTACCGACAGTAATGATCCGTCCCTTTTTCCATCCCGCATGGTTACAGTCAATTCTAGATTACGACGGGTGTAATAGTCCATCTCCAAATAGGTACCGGTATTATACAGACCTATGCTCTGCACCTGTTTCAGACTGTTTTTCTGCGTATTATTTAAAAATCCAATAATGGCTGCAGCTGCTTTAACAGCTGACTCATATTCTTTCAGTCCAAAGCTCTCCAGGCTAGAGACGGCAAAATGACGGGTCAGTATGTCCTGGGCCCGGTCATAAGACAGGATATCATCAGGTACATTACTTACCGCGATACTATCGGATAAAAAAGCAGGCCTCTGCCATTCCAGCTCCAGGCTTGATTCAATATTTATCAATACCTCTGCCGGCATCAGACGAAGCAGTTCGCTTTGTAACTGAAGATCTCTTTCTTCTCCGCTGAACTCGGTTACCCGGAAATCACCGGTAGAAACGTCTATATAGGCAAAGCCGATGGAAGTACCGTCATATATAATAGCAGCCAGATAGTTGTTCTGGTGTTCCTCTAAAATATTGTCGTCCATAACTGTTCCCGGAGTTATTATTCTAATAACTTCTCTTTTTACGATACCTTTAGCAAATTTCGGATCCTCCACTTGCTCGCAAACAGCTATGCGATAACCTCGATTGATTAATTTGGCTATGTAGTTATTAGCAGCGTGATAAGGAATACCACACATGGGTATCTTATTGTCCTGTCCCCCATCCCTGCCAGTTAATACTATATCGAGCTCTTTGGAAGCAACCCGGGCATCCTCAAAAAACATCTCGTAGAAATCTCCCAGGCGAAAGAATAAAATGCAATCCTGATGCTGTTCTTTTACCTGCAGGTATTGTTGTATCATTGGTGTATATTTGGCAGCCAGTTCGAGAACCCCCTAGAATTATTCATTCAAAATCTCACCAGTAAAAAGAAAGACCCGGTGTTCCCAGGTCTTTGGGTCAAAAATATGCAGCTTGGTCAGGGCTTATGAGCAGCCACTGTCACAGGAGGCGCAGGAACCGCCACAGCTGCCGGTAATAGCCTGATTCATGGCAAAATAAACGGCCTGCATCAGATTATCGAATTTTTCTTGGGCTGACATCATTTCCTGTAGTAAAGTATTATTGCTTAGCTGCTGCTCTAGTATGTCAATATGATCTTCTTCACCTTTACTAATCATCAGACCATCACTCATCTTATGTTCTAGTTTCATTTTAGCATCCTTGTATTTTACGATAAGATTAGATGCCTCAAAATCCTCATTTAACTTATCCTGCAATTCTTTTAACAAAAATATCTCCTCTGACTCGCCTATCGAGGTCCCCAAGTCGAAGGCTAGTTTAATAATGTCTTCTTTTGACAAAGCTATATCCCCCTTATTATTACTATCTTATAATTACATGATTTCTCCAAATAAAGAAAAAGTTTTTGCTTCTGTTATTTTAACACTTATTAGTCTTCCTATTAAGTCCCTTGGTCCAGAAAATATTACGATACGGTTGGTACGAGTACGTGAAGTTAGCTTATCTTTATCGGTTTTGCTTAAACCTTCAACCAGTACTTCCTGTATAGTTCCTTCCAGTGACTTGTTTATTTCCCGGGCGATCGAATACTGCAGTTTATTAAGGCTGATCAGCCGTTCCCGACGTATATCCAACGGGACCTGATCATCCATCGTGGCAGCAGTGGTGCCGGTACGAACAGAATACATGAAAGTAAAAGCTGCATCGAAACGTATCTTATTGACCATATCCATTGTGTCCTGGAAATCTGACTCACTCTCTCCCGGAAACCCTACGATAATATCAGTGGTTATGGCGGCCCCCGAAATCATTTCCCTGATCCTTTGTGTTCTTTCCAGGTAATGTTCGCGGGTATAGCCCCGATTCATACGCTTTAATATATGGTTGCTCCCCGATTGCATGGCTACATGAATATGCTCACAAACTTTAGGTTGCACAGCAATGGCGTCAATCAGTTTATCCGTCATATCCCGGGGATGGGAAGTGGTAAAACGAATCCTTTCAATACCTTCTATTTCATTCACTAAATTCAATAGATCCGCAAAATCTGCTGGTTTCTGAAGTCCACGCCCATAGGAATTCACATTCTGCCCTAACAAAGTCACTTCCTTAAATCCTTGTTCAGCCAGATTTCTGATTTCGGTGATAATATCAGCCGGCATCCTGCTTCTTTCTCGTCCCCTGGTGAAGGGGACTATACAATAACTGCAGAAATTGTTACAGCCATACATAATATTTACGAAAGCACTTAAATTACTATCACGCCGGGAAGGAAGATGTTCAACAATATCCCCTTCCCGGTCATATACCTGTACCACTGGTCCAGGTATATTTTTGGCCTGATTTATCAAATGAGGCAGTTCATGAAGGTTATTGGTTCCAAAAACAATATCTACTTTTTGCTTTTTCAATCTGGCTCTGACGTTTGCTAACTGCGCCATACATCCACCTACAGCAATAAGCATATCTGGATTATCCCTTTTTAGAAGAGTTACTTCTCCCAATTTCCCATACACTTTATTTTCCGCTGAATGACGGACACTGCAGGTATTAAAAACTACCAGATCAGCTTCTTTTAAGGTAGGAGTCAATATATAACCCATTCCATCCAGAATACCGGCGATTATCTCGGAATCACGCACGTTCATCTGACAGCCGTAGGTTAGAAGATGATACTTGCCGGCATGACCGGTGTTAAAATTCATAGCTTTACCCTTTCGCGTTCGATTAACAATTAACCGGATTACTCAAGAATTCCAGTCATCATTTTAGCAAATAAATCACGTTTGTGCCAGTTTATCACCATTTGGCGACATTATCCAACAGGTGCCGCGATTACATATATACATAATTAATATTATGTATACTTATTAATCTGTCTTCTAACATGATATCACTGGTTATAAGGTTTATTTATTGCTCCGCAGAGATTTACTGCAACTCAGAATAATAGTCAAATAAAAAGAGGCCTGTTCAGACCTCTTTGGAATTATCAATTTTACTCGTCTTATATTTTAGTAGTTGTTTCTCCTGTTACGGAAACAATCCCGACAGTAAATGGGTCGATCTCCGCTCGGTTCAAAGGGGACTGTGGTCTCCTGACCGCACTCAGCACAAATTGCCTTGAACATCGGACGGTCTTCCCTGAACCTTTGTCCTCCTCCACCATTACCGCGTGACTGCTTACGAGCTCTTCTGCAATTTCTGCATCTGCTGGGTTCGTTCTCAAACCCTTTTTCTGCATAAAATTCCTGTTCAGATGCTGAAAACAGAAATTCTTCTCCGCAGTCTTTACATACTAGATATTTGTCTTCCATCTTCTTTAATTATCCCCTTTCTGGAAATGTAACCCTTGACTCACTCACATCTCCGTAAAGGAGAATTGATTGTGTTAAGGCATGTTAAATATAATTCAGAACATACTTAATGTCAAGTCTATACAGCTTTAATGCTTCCCTTTTCTCTATCAGAATATACCCTAATAAATTCTATAATTAAGCTGTATATGCTACTATTTATTAATACGAAATGGGATTATAACCCATTCATAGTGTCAGAATATCTGGCAAGGACCTTAATTAAACTCTATCTGCCCGTAGTACCCGTCTTTTCTCGCCATTGATCGATTTTTACACATTTGCTATCTATTAATTGGTTAGAACTATCCACTGTGGCGCACAAATTATCTATCTCTGTGCCTGTTCCTACGCTAAAAGTTTCTAAATTGCTGCGTAAACCATTGATATCTGATTGCATCGCTTTATGTTTCTCTTCTATATTCCCAAATTGTACTTCCAATTGCCGCTGGTTCAAATGGAATTTCTCCTTAAGATTATATGCCCATTCACTAATTTGGGCCATGTCTTTTTCGACTCTTTCAGCCCGGGAACGTTCATGATCGAGTTGCTGCTGCAGTTTATCATTAATATCGATCTGTACTTTGATATTGTCCAGCGTTTTGTATATCACATCAACTTCTCCCTTAAAATTCAAGAGGGATGAATCAGCACGTCCGGAATTTTGGTTGGCATTTTTGAGTTCTTGTTCTAATTCCTGATTTTTCGCAAGGTATTCCTCGGTAGTCTTGATATTTTCGAATAATTGCTTTTCCAGGTCCTCTATTTTTGAGTTTTGGATGCCGATGGTCTCTGTGCTGCCATGCAACTTTCTTCTTTCCTCTTCCAACTCTTGCTCTAATTCCAGGGTTTTTTCAAGATATTCCTCACTAGTCTTGATGTTTGTAAGTAATTGCTCTTCAAGTTCCTTTATATTCAAGGTCTGGGTGTCGATAGTTTTTTGAGCACTGTTCACCCTGCTCCTTTCCAACTCCAACTCTTGTACTAACTCCTGGTTTATCCGGATTTCTTCCTCAAACTTGACCTGCTTTTCTTTTTGAGCTTCTTCAAGGTTGCTTATCTTCTGACGGAGGCTGCTAATATCTTTGGCAGCTGAAGCAGTTTTAGACTTTTCAAATTCAAATTTACGTTCCAAATCCTCTCCCAGCTTGATCTGTTCATTTAATCTGTTTTGATTAGATAAGATCTCCTGCTCTAGTTCTACAATTTGGTCTCTATAATGCTTTCTTTCATTTGTATATTCATTAACATATGAGTTTAAACGGCCTAGTTCCTTTTCCAGCAGCAGGACTTGTTCTTCCAACTGATTACGCTCATTCTCCAACCTCTGGTTTTCATTCACTACCTTATCTATTTCCATATTATAAAGTGCAGCATGATCCTGACATTCCTGCATGTACACGGCTGATTCAGCAACAGCCTTATCTGCTATTTCCTGGAGCTTAACCTTCTCTTCCCGGGTTTCCTGCTTGAACTGCTCATATTCCTTGAGCAGCTTTTCTTTAGCATGCTGAAGTTCTTCAATATGATGACTTAGCTCATCCTCTACCATCTGTGATTGCTGTCTCAAGCCATCTATATATTTAATTACATCATCCTCGCTCAACCCGCCAATTACTTTCTTGCGAAAGTCTGATTGAAGCGATAATTTTTCAAGATTGTTTCTTAATGCACGCAATTTATCTTCATTATGGGGAGTAAGACTTTCATCCATAATTGTACCTCCCATTAGTGCAATATACTACCTTTGTCTTATGTTTACATTCTATTATACTAATTTTCAAATTACCATAGGACAATAGACTTTAATCATATATGACCAATTGCGTTAGTTGTCACGTTTGCGGGGTTGTGGACATTGTTTCGGGTTAAGTTGTCAGAGAATGTATTATTGTTCCCCCGGAAAAACAAACTCGGTCTGATAATTCGGCAGATGGGAGAGGGTGTTATATTTCCTGGTGGGCATCCCAGACCATAGTTGATCTGCCATCGGGCTTGACCTGAATCAGGGCATCTCCAACTTCAGGTGAATGATAGGCTCGATAATAGTAGTAGCCATCCATAACAAATGCACTCGTTGGATCACGTGAAGGTTCATCCTGATCTAAATTCTCGGGATAATCAGTAAGTTTTTGCAGACTTGAGCCGTCATGCTTCATGCGATATACATTGTAGTTATCGCTGGCATCCTCATAATAGATATGGTTCTGGTCAGCATTGATCGTATCAACTGAACCAGTGGATATAGGTTTATCATTCTTTCCATCTTTTGTTATTTGATATAGCCGCCCATCATCAACGTTCCAGTATAAGATGTTATTCCCAATCAAAGTAAGATAGTGTGTGTAAACTTCGTTTAAGCGCATCAGGTTGGAACCGTCCATATCCATTTTATAGAGGGAGAAGGTGTCCTGTGCTGAAGGTTTATGAATTATGTATAAGCAGGTCCCATCTGTAACCAGACTGCTGATCGCAATTTCGGCTATCACAGTATGACCGCTTCCATCGACCTTGATCTTATGCGGCAAGTGCAATTCCTTATCTCCATAACTGATGTAATACACCGTTTCTCCAACTACGGTAACACTGCTAGCTCGATGGTCGGTCACTTGTTCCCTCCCGCTTCCATCTGTGCGGATCCGATAGAGCTTATCTTCATCTTTATAGTTGGAATAATATACATAACCATCAATTACATTTATGTTGGAAGGAATATCATCGGAAAGTTTTTGACGATCAGAGCCATCATGACGTGCTCTGTATAAAGTCCAGCCATCGGCTTCACTTCGATAATAAACCCACCCATCTTCTCCTCCCATGAGACCTCCATTGGATATATTACCGGAATGGGCTCCCAGGCTGATCTCTTGTTTGTCAGGTAAATTCGGATCTGTATTGGGAGCGGTATTCGAGTTCCGGCACCCAGGCAGTAAGGTTAACATAATAAATATCATGGCGACCAGGGATTTAACTATCATGGCGTTTTTGCCATATATCATATCTATTTCCCTCCAATATAACTTTCTTAATATATCCTGACCTATACCTGATGCCAGATGCTTTTGACTAATTTATTTTTTCTTTTAATTAATGAGGTCCAATCAATTTCAAAGTGTGGTTTCTACCTGGCTTTTTCAATGAAGAAAAAAGAAACAGCACCCAAACCTACGTGGGTGCCCACTACAACGCCCATCTGCATGATATATATATCACCGGTAAAACCGCTGTCCCTAAGGATCATATGCTTCAAATTTTCAGCTAAACTTATATCTGATGTATAACCGATTATTACGAAATCAGTATTGTCCGGGTCATTTCTTTTAATAAATTCTTCAACATAGTGTTTAAGTACTCTCTTACGTCCCCGCTCTTTGGCTACAACAGCTCCCCTTCCGTCTTTCATGGACATTATCGGCTTAATGTTTAGAATCTTGCCAATAAAGGCTGAAGCGTTAGAAATCCTGCCGCTCTTTATCAAATGATCCAAATCATCTACCGAAAGAAAGTGTTTTACTCTGGTTTTATACTTTTCATTAAACTCGATCAATTCAGCAAAGGTGGCCCCATTTTCTCGTAATCTAGCGCTTTTTAATATTAACCAGCCGCTGCCATGGCTCATGGATTTGGAATCAACTACATGGATTGATACCAGAGAATCGGGGTTTTCCTCCAGATACCTATCTTTTGCAATTACAGCCGACTGATAAGCAGCACTGGTACCACTTGACATACAGATACATAATATCCCGGTATAACCGTCACTGACAGCCTTATTGATTATACTTATATACTCATCTGGACTGGGCATAGAAGTAGTAGGTTCTTCAGGTAGATCTTCAATGACAGCATAGAATTCATCTGGCTTAATGTCCAACCTGTCACGGTAAGTTCGGCCTTTAAAAGTTATAGTTAATGGGGCTATATCAATATCATATTTTTCGATGATCTCCTGGGACAGATCACAGGTAGAATCTGCCATAATCTTTATAATACAAATCCCCTCCTTATCATTTATATAATGTACATTTATTTCGATTTTTACGACAACAGGTTAGTGTCTAATTATACTATATCCTCGAAGATATTTGGTTTTGGTGTCATAAAAAACAATTGTACGGGTTGTCACGGGGAAGGGGTTGCTGACAACATATCTGTTGTTAACAACCCCTTCCCCGTAAACTCTCAGTTAACCCTGTCCCCTCTATATACAAGACTTTTGTCTGGTAGTAGCGGACAAGTATGATGTTCATTTCATTTTGATGTATTTGTGGGTTATGTTAGGGTTACTGGTTTTTCGTGATCGCAGTTCAAATTGCCCTAATGAAGATATAAAAGGAGTTAGCTTTGAATGTCCGTAGTTCCTGGTGTCAAAATCCGGGTAACGTTTATTCAGCCTTTTTCCAACTTCACCTAAGAATGACCAGCCATCCTCGTTTGATGTCTCAGTTATTATGATTTTTATAGCTTCTATTAACTCTTCTTTACTTGCCATACTTTCACTGGGTATCTCCGGCTTTTCTATTTTAAGGTTGTTATCGCCTTCATATATGGTAGGTACGGCTGCTAAAACCTCAAGATATTTAAACTTCTCACAGGCAGCTATAAAGGGGGACGGGGTTTTCTTTTCACCCATACCTACGACATACATACCAGCTTCTCTCAGACGGGCAGCCAGTTTTGTGAAATCACTGTCACTGGATACGATGCAAAAACCATTGACATTTTTTGAATAGAGAATATCCATTGCATCAATTATTAATGCGGCATCAGTAGCATTTTTTCCGGTTGTATAACTATATTGTTGAATGGGGGTAATAGAATAATTCAGCAATACCGTTTTCCAGGATGCCAATTGCGGCTTTGTCCAATCACCGTAAATTCTTTTATATGTGGGTGTACCATGGTTAGATATTTCATCAAAAATATACCTGATATATTTATCAGATACATTATCGGCATCGATTAAGACTGCAATTTTTCTATCATTCTCCATAAGATATCTCCTTTGTGTAATTATCCATAAATATTCTTTTTTCGGAAATTCTGGTTCCAATAAGCTTCGAATAAGTAGATAAAGTGCCGGCTAAGGTCTTTATCCAACCTGCCGCAAACTATAACCCGAATATTAATTTTATTGGCGGAGTCGGAGATCAGGGTATAAGCTATTTTCTCAAAAATGACCCCGTTTCCGGTAAAACTCAAAATTATCCTTAAGCAACTTCTCTTCCCAGATCATCTGTAACAAGGCCAGATCTTCAGTATAATCGGTTTTTGATTCATCCTGGTCATAATCCAGGAATTCAAGAATCTCAATTACAAAATTGTCGGAACCTGATTCATTCCATTCCTTTCGCAATTCTAGATTAGAATGCATACCAGCATTCAGCCTAACTTTTGTCCCATTTATCACGCCTCTTAAATCTTTGGTTGCTTGAATATAACATTTATTATTTGCTTTCGAGCGAACTATAAATATTCCCATCTGCGGTTTCATTTGCTTGTATTGTTCTTTCAACTCTCTTTTTCTTATCTGATCCATAAATCAATATCCCATTTCCCTCAAGATCCTGGATAAAGTATTTAGCCGCTCTCCGATAAGCTCGTCATCATAACTAAGAGCCTGTTTGAATAATTGTATATCCTCATCGATCTTTTCATTGTCAGTACATATAGCTACTGTCATGGCATCACCTTGCAGACCTATCCTATCTATAACAGGCTTTTCTGTGTCATACAATTTCTCATATCGATATGCCTCGCGAAAATGAAGCTGCGCTCTGCAAACTAGAATAGCAAGGTCAAGTACTCGATGTAAGGGAAGTTCTTCTGATTGTCTGGACCATTTTTCTCCCGTATACCTCCAAACTTTGGCTGAAATATCTACCTTGCCTCTATCATTCCATTGCGCCAATCCTAAAGAAAGACCCTTGGCATCGGAATTATAAGCATTCCTGCCATCAATGTTTTCATAGTTTTCTGATACAATTACCGGTTTATGTTTTAAAGCAGTCGGTATTTTCACTATTTAATCCCCCTGTTAAATAATATATTTAATTAAATTACTAATTTATTATTTTACTTAATTACTAATATTAGTATATTCCCATCCATCTACTTAGTCAACAGTATTGTCACGGAGAAGGGGTTATTGACAACATTTTCGCTTTATATTTCTGTATTATATGGCATCGATAACAATTGCTGGTGATCTTGGAATTATGATACCCTGGAGGTGCAATGACATGTTAGTCAAAATATTCAATGCGGCCTAATGTGATGGCATAAATCCTACTATCATCAGTTAGATCCCTATTGCTGCGTTCTCTATTATCCTTGCTTGAGAATATGAGTAGGGTCCCGGGCTCAATCACAAACCACCCCGCCAGCTTTTCGCTGCTCTGATTTCCCATATATTCAGGATATTTATCCTGATACTGCTTCAATGCTGGGATGGATAGATCACCTACCTTTACCCCCATATCAGTTGGATAATCAGGTGAGAACACGTCAATTTGCAGCACCTGACCGGATGTCTGGCCAATGACCAGATCGCAACCATTCTGGTAGTGGCGGATGATTAGGCTTTCGCGGAAATAACCACCCTCTTCTTCCATTTGATCGCTGAAACTCCCTCCCAGAATATCGGTAACATCATCCACCGTCATGCCCAGGCGTACTCCGCCCAGGCTAGGACCAGTTTGCTGGGGGTATTCCGGTGATGGTGGAGTGGGAACAGGGTCTGGTTTTTGACCGTTTGCATCCTGTTTCTGCGGTATAGGGAGCGGACTGGAGCACCCCGCTGCTGCAGTAATAAATACTATCATTAAGGCAAATATAAAAATCCTTTTCATCCACATCGCCCCTTCCTAGTAATCATCAAGATCATAGTTGTGGAAGCTTATTTAAGATTAATATCAAACCGGAGTCCTCCCAAAAGGGGTAACGCAATTTATAAAATCAAGAACTTAACGACCTCACAATTTAGCATTCATTTTAGTATGTTTTTTGCAACTATGTTTTTCCCAGTTTATCATTGTAAGGCGACTATTTATTAACTAATTCCAATATACGATGATTTACATCACCTGTATACAATCCACCGTGATAGCATATCACAGCTTGAATATCGTATTGGGTAAGTTTCTGCAATGACTGCATAGCTGAACTTTTATCAACAATAGTAAAGTCTGGAGACGGGACCAACCGCTCATCATCTACATTCAAAAGATCTCCGGCAACAAGTGTTTTGCTTTCTTCAAGGTAAAGGCAAATATGCCCTGGTGTATGGCCAGGTGTAAATAATATTTTAATTCCGCCACAGAATGGTAATTCTTCACCATCTGTTACCGTTCTGTCTACATTTACTCTAAATTTATTATAATTAGCTTTTAGGTTTTCATACAATATTTTCATTTGCAGATGCTGTTCTCCTTTTAAGAACTTAAGTTGTGCTCCTATTTGGGTAAGCCTTATGGGCTGGAGTTCACATTCGATATATGGTTTTTCATCATTGTGGGCAAGCACTTCAATTCTCTCATCCAATTCATTAAGAATAGTCGATAGACCCCCAATATGATCCATGTCGCTATGCGTAATAATTATTTTATTAAGCTTTTCAAACGTTAATCCAGCAGATTGAAATGAATCTCGAATTTGTGTTAATTGTCCGGGTAATCCTGCATCCACCAGGATCATGTTATCCTCACCCCAAATAATTGTAGGGTGGATTATTGTCGGCCCATTTGCGAGATTAGCCGGCAGAACAAGCATTTCTACCCCATTGGCTACTTTCATTATATACCTCCATTTAATAGTCTCAATCGGCACGTCTACTAACTATATAACACAAATACGAACGAAATAGAAATTATTTACATCACAACGATTTCTTCATAGAGATCCTTTTTCAAATACTTTTGATAATAAATCGGAAGAACAGAAAAGAAGAAAGCTGGGCTAAGTTCATATTTATAGGTCGAACTACCCAGCAAAGTTTTCAACAACCCCGTCCCCTTAACATTCCAACTATTGTTCTGCTATATCAAGCATTTCTACCGCACTGGAACAATTCTGGGAGAAGTCATTTCTGATCATCTTCAACACCGTTTTTTCATTATTTATTTCCTCTGCCGTCCTTACTCCTGTTTAACAGCCATTTATTCACACCTTGCCTACTCATGGCTTTAGGATCAGCATGCCAATAACATGGTTATACTGGTTAATAATAAGACAGAGCTCCTGTTCTGAACCGGGTGTCCAATAATTATCTCATTCCAGTATAAATCAAAATGGCATCTCTTAAGAATACTGCAGCACCTGGTTGTGCGTCGTCATAATAGGCAGTAAATCGCTCATCATCCACATACATCTGCGCCAGGCCGGCATGTGCTTCTTTGCTGTATCTGCTCCAGGTGAAGCTCAGCCACTGACGATGCAGATCCGCGGTTATCTGGGCTAGTTCCCCGCCCGGGTCACCAGTAGCTATTGCTTCTTTCAAGGTTGCTATCACTTCGGCACTCAATCTTTCCCATTTATCATATTGTTCCTGGGTCATACCCTTCAGTGCTTGATTGGATTGATCCACTTTTTCATCACCATATTTTTCCCGTATTTCTTTTCCGTACTTTTTCTCATTATCATCGATCATTTTTCTTTTGAAGCCTGCAAATTTTTCGCTGTCGGTCATGGTAATACCTCCTTCTTTTTCGGCAATGGTCCGATTAACATTAGTAATCAACAAATCTAATTGCCTTCTTTTGTCAAGGAGTTTTTCGCGATGTTCGTTTAGTGCCTTCAGGGCATCAAATGACGGTGTATTCAGCATATCCCTAATCTCATCCAAACTTACTCCCAACTCTCTATAAAAAAGAATTTGCTGTAATCTATCAACTTCGCTTTGGCTGTAGATACGATACCCCGAAGAATTGATCCGAGCCGGTTTTAGAATTCCAATCTCATCGTAATACCTCAGTGTTCTTGTACTAATACCAGCCAACCGTCCTAATTTTAGCACTGTATATTCCATGGCTTCTACCTCCTGACACAACAAGTATAAACCTTTACGCAGCGTCAAGGTCAACAGTTAATTATATAGGTTATGTTTTTATCACGAGGGGAAGAGTGCGGTACCAGTCATTCCAATGATGGGCCCAACTTAGAGCCTCCCATTTGGTGTTCTGATACTGCCCCTGGGCATGAGTATGCCAGTGGCCGAAATACCAACTATCTGGCTGGTATTTATGCAGCACCTGTGATAAGAACTTCCGGGATGGATCCATGTCTGTGTCCTTCTGCCGGCAAAAGGTCTCGACCGCAAACTCCTGGGGACAGGTATGAGAGATAACGATATCAATGGCACTATCTGGCAGATGTGACAAATCCTTTTCTGTGATAACCTCCTGCGGAAACCAGTCCCACCCTTTGAATCGTCGGTACTTGTCTATAGACTGGGCTCCGCCCATAAATAGAACTCTTCTTCCATCCTCCAACGTGAGAATAGAACCTCGGGGCATATAATAAATGCCTGGCGTAATCTCGACCGGTTGGCCTGCGGCCTGCACCAGAGCATGAAGGCACTCCAGGTCGTCATTATTACCATCGCAAAAAAAGATGCTAGTAAACTCTGAGTTAATTACAGATAAATTCTGATCCTCTATGCGGGGCCAGTACCCGAAATCACCTACCTGCATAATTATATCAGGTTTCTCCTGCTTGATCAGGCAATTCAGCCTCTCGAATTCGCCATGAAGATCACCCAAAATAATGACTTTCATTACCAGTTCCTTCCTATCCTTTAGCCGACTATTAGTATGCCGCCTTGATCCCCTTCCAACCCTATCAATTTATTCCGCAGTTCTTCCACATCAGTCATATCACCAATCACATAAGAGGGGATGTACTGTACTCCCATTGCTCTCAGGATCTCCTCATAGCGTTCCAGGGTCAGATTGTAATATTCATTATTCTCTTCCCTGGCCAGTTCAGCCCGGGTTATGCCCAGCAATGCAGCCAGGTTAGACTGTGATATTCCCAAGTAAATGCGCAAACCTATCAATTGAATGTTCAATGGAAGTCCTCGCAGCGGTTCGGAATCTCCCTTTTTTAAGCGCCGATATATATCTATATCCCGCCGACTCTGATTTAACATCCTGGTAGTAGGCCCGGTCAGACAATGTATTTCATCTTCAAAATAACCACGTGCCTTCATCTCGTGCACCTGCTTTTGCACTTGTTCCTGATATTCCTCGCACTTGGCCCGCATGCATTTATACTCTTGGTCGGTCTTAATCATGAAGGCACCTCCTGTATCTTTATTATTCCCTTGGTCCGATGGGAATGTTTATCCGTTCGGAAGAATTTAATTTTGGGATCGATCAACTCCTGGCACACAGCAAAATCGGGGGTGTGTTCCAGGTAAACAGGGAACATTTCTATATGATGATGAAATGCCATAGGATAAGCTACCTTGCCGTCCTCATGCAATTCGGTCTCAAACCTCCAAAATTCAGGATCCATATCCTTTAGGGCCTGCTCAGCTCCAGACCTCCAGGTTCTTCTGGGCACCACAAAATATACATCCATATCATTGGGGCGAAACTTGTCGGTGGCATACGATCCATCAATATAAACTTCTTTAATTCCGACAGCCAACAGCTGCTGATAACGCCTCTTAAATTCTTGCAGCAAATCCAATCTCCAGGTTTTATCCCAGGTCTGGCCCTTTCCTGGGCCTTCGCGAATACATTTTTCTAAATCTAACAGGCTTATTTCATGGTCACCAGGTGGAAGAAGCCCGTTCTTCAAAAATTTCAACACCGTATCACCTCCCCTTCAATTATAACCCTAAATATTGTCATGAGGACGGGGTTATTGACAACATATTTAATACAGTGCCTCTATTAATACCTGTAATTCTTTCGATATGGCGTATTAATAACCCCTATTTGGCTTTGAGTTCTCTTAAATAACTATCCCTGCTTACTTGTCAAGCTTTTACAGATCTAAAGAGTTTCTCGATCGTGCATAATTGGGTAATTATATGTACGCCCTCCTTATCCGTATTCTTAAGAAAGCATTGTCAATAACCCCGTCCCCTTGACACTTTGGATGCAAATGATATGATTAAAGCTAGTAATAATGAAAGAAGATAATAATGAATAACAGTTTTAAAAACCTTGGCGTATCGACCCCTATTTTAAAGGCCCTTGAAGAGATGGGCTTTGAGGCACCTACTGAGGTGCAGAGAATGGCAATTCCTCATATTCTAAATCAGGAAGATCTAATTGTTATGTCTAAAACTGGCAGTGGCAAGACTGCGGTTTTTGGAGTTTCCATGCTGCAACTGACTGATCCTGGAGCGGTGGAACCTCAGGGTCTGATTTTAACACCCACACGGGAACTAGCAGTCCAGGTAGACAGTGACCTCAAACAGATGTCAAAGCATCTCCAGCACAAGACAACGGCTGTATACGGCCAGCACAATATGAATGTCGAAATAGATGCCCTTAATAAAGGAGTTTCCATTGTTTCTGGAACACCAGGCCGCGTATTTGATCACATTCGTCAACGGAATCTTAAGACCAAAAGTATTCGCTTTTTGGTCCTTGATGAAGCAGACAGGATGCTGGATATGGGCTTTCTGGACCAGGTGGAAAGGATTATTAAAACCCTTCCCAGAGATAGAGTGACTCTCCTTTTTTCAGCCACCATACCTTCTGAAGTTCGGAAAATTTGCAGGGAGTATATGAAACATCCGGTAACTGTTGAGATTGAATCACCAACCATGACAGTGGATACTACCCAGCAAGCATATTATCGTGTTAAGAATAATGAAAAGAGCATGCAGTTGAATCGTCTGCTTCTGACGGAGCAGCCGGAGAGCTGTATGATTTTCTGTAACACCCGAAACACCGTTGACAGGGTTCATCTCTTTTTATCTAAAAAAGGGTATGCTTCTGCAGCGCTTCACGGTGATATCCCCCAGGTTAAACGCATGAAGACCCTGCAGCAGTTCAAACAGGGACAATTTCATTTGTTGGTAGCCACGGATGTTGCAGCCCGCGGTATTCACATCGATGATCTGGGCCTGGTGATAAACTATGATGTTCCTATCGAAAAAGATAGCTATGTTCATAGGATCGGGCGTACCGGCAGGGCCGGGAACGGAGGCAAGGCCATTACTTTGGTCACCGGGGAAGACATCATGAGCCTCTATGAGATAGAAGAACATATAGGAGCTATGATTCCTGAAGCGGAATTACCCTCGGACGCTCTTATTCATGAGCTGAGAGATTCGGTAGAGAAATGGATACAGGCCAATTCAGCACAGAACAATCTATCTCAGGCTTCTCCTGGATCTCATTTATTGGAAACTCAAATAAAGCGCTCTCCCACCAAGCCTCAGCAGCAAAATGAGAAGCAAAGAGATAGGTCTCTTAAGGTAAAATCGGATAAAAAAATTGCCCCACGTACCGATATGGAGCATCCTGCCGAACCAAAATTAGTTCGCATAATAATAAGACCCGCGGTTCCAAATGACGTTGAAGCCGATGTAAACCGTGCCAAAGAAACCCCGGATATAGATCGGAAACAAGCTTCCACACCCAGGAAAACCTTCCTTCAGCGTGTACTACAGCACATATGGAGTAGATAAGGTATCTAATCCCTGATCAGTAATTGGTTTACTGTGGAAAAACATAGTGTTAGAAATAAAAAGCACGACGTCCAAAGGGAGTTGTGCTTTTTCGGTTTTAACTCCCTGCAGGGCATTCATAACATTTAGAAAAGTTCTAATCCTCTACTTGATAATGTTGTTGCTGCAATAAGCCTGTAGACACGTAAACCAGCATGATGACTAGTTAGACAAAATGTAAGCAGATTCTTGGTAAGGTTCGATAATGAGGTCACATGAACCACAACCTCCTAAGCCCAATGATTACAGATGCTGGAACGAATTTGTCAATAACCCCATCCCCGTGACAATCCAGGTGACAATCAGTGCTGGCTTAGGTAGAATGATAAAAGTAATTCGAATAATGCATACTACCAAGGGTTACGATGAAATCCACAGTTTGCAGGGAAGATGAACCTAATCAGGGAAGGCAGTGCAGTTCCCATGGCAGTAAACGTCCTGGTATAAGTCCCCAGGTTTTGCGGAGCCATGTATTATAACAAACCGCCGAGATCTTTAAGGCAATAATTCTTGAACTACAGGCACGGCTCAAGAGATAAAATTATTTCAGGGGGTTTTAGTATGGATATTGGAAATAGACGGTCGTTATTGGCTCAGTTTATATGGCGGGTATCTACGTGTCATATCTTGTCATATTTTATTTTAGGCATAACTTTTTCCACCCTTTTGAATTATGAGGATGCTTATACGAATACGATCCTATCAACATTCATGCGTCCATTCAGTTCTCCCTGGGTAGCCGCAGGTCCATCACTCCAGATAGTTCGAGGAATACTATTTGCATTGGTCTTATGGCCCATTAAAGATGTTTTTCTAAAAAGAGACAATGGATGGTTAATACTCTGGATTCTCTTTATTGGCCTGGCAGTTTTGGGACCCGTTGGCCCAGCACCTGGTTCACTGGAGGGAATGATTTATACCAAATTACCTATGTCTTACCACCTATTCGGCTTGCCTGAGGTAGTTTTCCAAACATTATTATTTTCCCTCAGTTTGTATTATTGGTATAAAAGTCCAGGTAGACTATGGAATATTATAATGTCGGTCAGTATAGTTTTAATAATCTTAATGAGCCTGGCCGGCATCTTTTGGAGATAACAAATTAGTGAACTTCTCTTTCATTTCCGACTGTACATGTTTTATGATATTGAAAATTACTGTTGTTATACCACCTCTAAAGAAGTTTGCCTGACCTGAAATTGATGTATATAATAACCGTGGGAACCAAAATCAGAAAAGCAGAACCATTCAGATAAAAAGGAGTGCCACTGAGGCACCAGAATTCCAATGTCTATGCAAAGAATATGAATCATTCACACCACCGTAATATGGTTGGTTTTTTTATTTAGGAGCAGGAACGATGAATAATAATTGGAAAAAAAATATAGTACTCTTTTTGCTTAGCCAGACCATATCCCTTTTTGGGTCCTCACTGGTTCAGTATGCTATCTTTTGGCACATTACCTTAACCACCCAGTCGGGGGTAATGATGACTATAGCAATTATTTGCGGTTTCCTGCCTACTTTATTTCTTTCTCCCTTTGCCGGGGTATGGGCTGATCGTTATAGCCGAAAGATCCTTATTATGCTGTCAGATTCTGTGATTGCGATATCGACCCTCGTTTTAGCTATACTATTTTTGGTCGGGTACGATATGCTATGGTTGCTGTTTCTAATATCTGCTATAAGGGCGTTGGGAACAGCCGTTCAAATGCCGGCGGTAGGCGCCTTTATTCCACAACTGGTACCACAGGATAAACTTACCCGGGTTAACGCTACCAATGGAAGTATTCAGGCACTGGTTTTTCTGGTTTCCCCCATGCTCAGTGCTGCACTTCTAACTATTACTAGCATAGAAATTATATTTTTTGTAGATGTAATAACAGCAGCTCTCGCCGTTATGGTATTACTGTTGTTTTTGCGTGTGCCTGTCCATGCCAAAGCATCAGAAAAGCCAGTCATCGGCTATTTCAGCGATATGCATGCAGGGTTCACCTATATTAAGAAACATGAGTATATTAAGAAGCTATTTCTCTTTTGCGCAGGCTACCACTTCTTAGTGGCACCGGTAGCGTTTTTAACACCGCTGCAGGTCGCACGTAGTTTCGGTCCGGATGTTTGGCGTTTGACCGCCATCGAGGTTACCTTTTCCAGTGGCATGATGCTAGGTGGATTGTTAATGGCTTCCTGGGGCGGATTTAATAATAGAATCCACTCCATGACTCTGTCCACCCTTATTATCGGAGGTTGTACCTTTGCTCTGGGTATCATTCCGGTTTTCTGGATTTACCTGATTTTTATGGGTTTAGCTGGAATAGCTATGCCGATTTTCAATACACCTTTTACCGTTATGCTGCAGGAGAAAATCGAGCCTGACTTTTTAGGCAGGATATTTGGCGTTTTAGGGATGATCTCCAGTACTATGATGCCACTGGGAATGCTATTCTTCGGCCCGCTGGCTGATATAATAGAAATAGAATGGCTTTTGATCGGCACCGGCTTGCTCATCTTTATAGAAGGATTTGTTTTGCTAAGAAGCAGGGTATTAGTTGATGCCGGAAAACCAGTCTTAGAAAATATAACGTAATTTCTTATAGTCAGGGAGACCGGCTGGTACATAAAATATGAACGATACCGTGTTGGCGTTATTTTCGATTCTAACTGGATAACTAAAACCTTAAATTTCCCGGGTAAACTCCCGGGTGTTTTGTGTCGGAGATATTGTCAACGACGCCATCCCCTTCCCCTGACATACTAGTCACATTGGATAGGGATAGCGTGTTTTTGGTAATAACCATTGCTCCTCAATTTAAAATATAATGCTCCGGCCAGGAAGGTAGGAATCAAGGTTGTAAAATACATGATTTGATAACTGCTGGCAGCTGCCACATATCCCCATAGAATGGTACCCAATCCAATACCCAGATCAAAAGCAATAAAGAAGGTGCCGGTTGCTGCCCCTCGTCTATGAGCAGGAGCATAACGCACTGACATCGCTTGTAAAGTAGGCATACAAAAGCCAAAACCAAATCCAAAGACTGCTCCAGCAGTAATTAGTCCCCCCATGGTCTGGGATAGACTAATGATAGACACACCAATTAATATAGCCGCATGTCCTATTAATATAACCTTATTGCTCCCTCCCCTATCTGCCCAACGACCCGATATAGGACGAGAAATCAACATGGCTACAGCGACAGCGGTAAAGAATAGACCTATATTGTTGATACCAGATTCTGAGGCATATAAAGCTATGAATGAAAGTACTGAACCATAAACGGCGGCTAGCAAGAACATTACTGCAGAGGCAGGCAGAGAGGATTTCTCTAAAAGATTAGCCCAAATTCCTGTCACTGAATTAGTTGAAGTGTTCAGCGGTATTTTGGTACCTTTCACCGGCAAACTAAGTAGTAAGGCTACCAGGCTCCCGGCGATGACCCATGAAAATAAAGCTGAGTAACCGTAACTATCTGCCAGCCAAAAACCTATTATGGGAGCTACAGCCATGGATAAGGATGCGGTCAAGCCAAAATAACCCATTCCTTCGCTCAAGCGGGTATAAGGTAAGCTATCGGCAACAATAGTACCTATGGCAGTACCAACTACTCCAAAGGCCAATCCATGTAGTCCCCTGGTAACTATTATCATAATTGGTACATCGGATAAGCTGTAAAGACCGGACACAGCGAATATCAAGACCATACCTAGAGTTATGATCTTTTTTCGGCCATAGGTATCTACTAACCAGCCAGCTATAGGGCGCATAACCATAGCGCAGATAGTAAAAGCACCCATCGCATATCCAATATCCTGTTGGCTGCCGCCAACTTTAATTAAATATACGGGCAGGGTAGGCAAAAGGACCTGAATACTCATGAACAAAGCTATATTGGCAATACACAACAGAGCAAAATTCTTGGTCCATATAGTGGCTTGAGCTAGCATGCGGGCATTATCTTCAGAATCATTTTCAAAACCATTTACCACAATAAATCCTCCGAACTTTGCTGGGATTCCAAACAAACTTAAGCCCTGCAGTAATAAACTACTTCAATGACACAAACAAACTAAGTCAACTTTACCACATTTTCATCATTAGCTGAACCATCAGCGGGATGAAAGCTGCATATGTCAAGGAAACAGGGTTATTGACAATACCTAAAACGTCCGGGCAGGCTTATCTGGTCTCGGTGCCTATGGAGGCAGAAAGATAAAAGGCCGGCAAAAAAAAGACTTTTACCCACGACGATACTAACGCATATTTATCTAATGTTTGCAGCTCATTGGGTTCGTGAAGATTTTTGCCGGTAAAACGTATGATTTGAGTAGATCAGAAGATAATATATTAAAGATTAATTTTCGTCTTACATATATTATTAGGAGGATTATAAAAAATGACTGCAACGGATTTATTAGATAAGGGTGCGGTACTTCAACGGGACAAAGAAACTTATGCGGTGGTTCCTCATATGCCAGGCGGTCTAGTAACTCCTGATGCTTTAAGAAAAATAGCGGATGTTGCAGAAAAATATAGCGCTCAAGCACTGAAGCTGACCTCTGCTCAACGTTTGGCGATCGTTGGCTTAAAGGAAGAAAATCTGGACGATGTCTGGCGCGATCTGGACATGAAGCCCAGCCATGCTATTGGCCTCTGTGTACGCAGCATCAAATTTTGTCCGGGTACTACTTTCTGTAAACGGGGGCAACAGGATTCTGTAAGCCTGGGATTAAAACTGGATGAACGTTATCATGGTCTTGAACTGCCCAGTAAATTTAAAATGGGCATAAGCGGCTGTGCAAATTCCTGTGGGGAAAATCATTTCCGAGACGTAGGTGTAATGGGTATGCCTAAAGGATTCAAATTAATGGTCGGCGGGAATGGCGGCGTTACACCTCGTATTGCTCAGACTATATACGAGGCACTTGATGAAGAACAGGTCATGGAAAAAGTCGACAAGATAGTGAAGGTCTATGCCGAGGGTGCCAAAAAGAATGAGCGGATCGGCAAATTTATCGAGCGAATAGGTATAGATGATTTCATAAGTCGCCTCGATAGATGATACAGTTATTCTCAACCTTTGCTTTCATCTTCTTCGTTATTGAACAACAGCTTATATAGATCCGGTGCAACACTCCGTAACCTAACGGGCCTCAAGCTCTTATTTGTAACTGCATGTTTGGTAAAACCAGTTACCAGACGCTGGCCGGAGCCCTTTCTACATAGGTCATATTCTATCAAAATGGTAGCTGCTTTTACTTCTTTAATAATGGTAGTTATCTCTAATAGATCATCGTAAACAGCTGGCTGTACATATTTGCATCCGCATTCTATAACGGGAAGCATAAATCCCTCCTGTTCTAAACGCAGATATGGATATCCTATGGTCCTTAAAAGTTCTGTCCTGCCCACTTCAAACCACTTGAAGTAATTACTGTGGTAAACTACTGACATGGCATCTGTGTCCGCATATATTACGCGAACCTCCGTTTTGTTCTTTATTATTTCCATTGTTATCCTTTCGTAATTTGGATTTTTTCTGGCTATCTTTCATTCGTTTATCTTCATAGGTATTTTCTATTCCTTGCCATTCCAGCAGTATGTACATATTTTTTCCTTGCCTATACCGATGGCGTCAATCATATCATGCAGGTTTTGGTATTTTAGCGTCGAAAAGCTAAGTCGTTTACCGATGCAATTCACCATACAATGATACTTTTCATTGGCAGGATCACAATATGGGTCAAAAGAGTCCGGTTCTTTTCCCTCCAGTTCGATGATGGCCTGTCTTGCTGCCAGATCCATTTCTGACCGGGAAGTTGAGAAGTTTAAGTATTTGCAGCCGAATACAAGAGGCGGACAAGCTGATCGTATATGGACTTCACGGGCGTTGCATTTATACAGCAGATCCACAGTTTCTCTCATCTGGGTGCCGCGAACAATTGAATCATCGCAGAACAGCAGTCGTTTATCAGCAACTAGCTCAGGAACTGGCATCAGTTTCATTTTTGCAACTAGGTTTCTTACCCGCTGATCCTGCGGCATAAAACTCCTGGCCCAGGTTGGGGTATATTTTATAAAAGGACGTCCATAGGGTACTTTGGATTGGTTAGAGTAACCGATGGCATGTCCGACACCTGAGTCAGGTATGCCGGCTACCATATCGATTTCTACATTGTCGTTCTTGGCTATTGCTGCTCCATTTCTATAACGCATAACCTCTACGTTCATTCCCTCATATGTTGAAGATGGATAACCATAATAGACCCATAAAAACGCACATATTTTCATTTTTTCCCCAGGTGGAGCAATTTTTTCAATACCATCCGGGGTAAGAAGAATGATTTCCCCCGGTCCAAGTTCATAGCTGAAATTATATCCGAGATTTGTAAAAGTACAGGATTCAAAGGAAACGCAGAATGAACCTTCTTTCTCACCTACGATTAAAGGCGTTCTGCCAAGCTTATCCCTTGAAGCATAAATCCCTTGCGGGGTTAAAAGCAGGATTGAACACGAACCCTGAATCAACTCCTGCGCTCTTAACAGACCATCCTTGAAAGATTCTTCCTGATCAATAATTACAGATACCAGCTCGGTAGGGTTTATGGCACCCTTGCTCGTTTCCAAAAAATGCATGTTTCGGTTGCTGAATGCCTGGTCGGCTATCTCATACAGATTATTGATTCTTCCTACTGTACTGATCGCATATTGACCAAGGTGTGAACGCACACTCAAAGGCTGAGGTTCTATATCGCTAATGCATCCTATACCCATATTGCCTTTTATTTCCGGGAGATCAGATTCAAATTTTGCTCGGAACTGAGTATTTTCGATGTTGTGTATCTTACTGTTAAAACCATTTCCATTCCAAACAGTAATCCCACCCCTACTAGTTCCTAGGTGCGAATGGTAATCCGTACCAAAATACACATCCGTAACGCAATCTTCCTTTGAAACAACACCAAAAAATCCACTCAAAGCAACTACACTCCTTAATATGGTTTTCAAACTGACATCTTTTGCGTATATAATATAACACACTTTATTAGGCAACAACATTTTGCGTTCTTACCAACATAATTAGAATACCTCATACATTCCCATGCGTCCAATAAAATACTCATAAGAAACGCCACACAAAGTTGTCAACAACCCCGTACCCGTGACAATATTACCCTATTCTCTATGCATCTTTTACCATTGTCACTACTTATTGCTATTTTTGCCCTTACTACACTAGCCCACTTGCTGCAAAGATATTCCCCGCCGTTTTATAGCCGCTGCGCGATATTTCGATATGTAAAGCTCCGGCATGGCGGGATCTATAAGATATAAGCAAAAACTTCCATTAGCATCATCGCACTGCGATATATTCCATATATTAGCAGCCAACAATTGGTGCTAACTGGTATCACACTGTAAAAATGCTTATCCGGCAGTATTTGGGATGATCCTATGAAGGATATTATCAACTCAGGTTTGTGCCTGGATAAGGAATTAGCCACTCAATATGCGCGGTTTGTCTCTTGTCCATTATGTTAGTAGAATGAAACAGCAAATTAATGATGAAAGGATGATTACTGTGAGAGAGAAAAAGATGGTAGCAGCAGTATTATTGATAGTATTGCTTGGACTTATAGGTTTGAATATACCAACCAAGGCTTTCGACCAAGTGCAGAGGGCGGACCAGCAACTGGCCGCGAATAACGATATTAATATTGTTACGGAAGATACAATCGAACCAGATACTGATACATCAAAAGCCGTTAATAAACCGGTCAGCAATGCGTCTTCTGATACTGACGATAAGGCACCAACTCCTTCACGAAGCGCGACAATTCGATACAGCCATAACCTGGATAGTTTGGCCAAAGTAGTTTATGGTGAGGCTCGTGGAGAGTCCTTTACTGGTCAGGTAGCGATAGCTGCAGTAGTATTAAACCGGGTTGAGTCTGATAAATTTGGTAATACCGTTAATGAAGTAATATTTGAGCCCGGAGCATTTACTGCAGTCAGTGACGGACAATATTATATGCAACCTGACGAGGTAGCCTATCGAGCAGCACAGTCTGCCATAGATGGGTGGGATCCTACTAATAATGCCATATATTATTGGAATCCAGTTACGGCCACTAATAAATGGGTATGGAGCCGTCCTATTACTACTACAATAGGTAAACACGTATTTGCTCACTAATGTAAGCGAAGCCTGCCAACCTGGCAGGCTTTTTACATGCCGTTACTCGCATAAGGACAGTTCTTGCAGGGTTATTCGTTGAAGTCGTATCCACAATCCTGAACTATTTCCATACCAGCGTTTTTTCCGCATCCATTATATATAAGGTTTCCTTTGCAATCTTCTAAGGTGACTTCCACATTCGAGGAAATACTTTCAGCTATTTTACGATGCATAAGGCCATTTTGTGGTGCTATAATAGTTCCGCTTTCTTGGTACTTACCTAAAATGGTCATAGAGTATCTCTTATCACTTACAATTATTTTTATATTTCCATTCTTATATTCCAAATGCCTGATTTTTGCACCAGTATATGTTGCAAAACGATAAAGTTTCCCTTTTAGGCTTAAAAAAGAGAAAAATCCGGTAAAGTGCCTTCTAATCCATGGTATCTTAGCAATTGAAAACAGCACGGAAATATTTTCTTCTGCAAAATGATTTGACTGTATCCATACCCACCATTCGGGAAAGGATTTACCCCAATCCTTTTCTATGTAGCCATTTCCTTTGGCAAAGTCTATAGTGTTACCACCCATAATTAAATTACCTTCAATCCGGTGGTGGATATTTATTATACCATGATAGCATTCCATAAAAGGGACAAAGGAAAAGGGGCCCATAATTCCTGGGTTGAACATTGTTTTGGGAAACGGAACAATATCATGGAATTTCAAAGTTCCCTGTAATCTAAATTCACGCTGCTCAAGATTTAATTCTATCCTATTTCTATCGAAACTATTATCGCCAATACTTATATTAAAATTTGTTTTAGAATATTTAAATGTTGCAATATCATATTTTATGTAATAAGTGTTATAGTTTGTGGAATCTATTACTTGAATAAAAGCATGTTTGTCTTCTGCTGATTGTCCATATGCTATTCCTGGAATAACAGAAAGTATGTTTTTTTCTGATTCGTCAGTAAGCTTGAAATACCAACCTTCAAAATAGTTTTTTGATTTGTATTTACCTTGAAAGATTTCAGGTTTGAATATTTTTACCATGCTATACATTATCTCTCCCGGAAGCAGGGGGGACCACTTTGCTTCCTTGCTTAATTATTTAGTTTCTGGGCTAATTTTTTATTCCTTATGTGAATTCCATCCCGTTTAGCATGGACACCGCATTAAAATGCATAAATTGGGCTTTATCAAAACAAGATACTCCATGTATGATCCTGCGATGCTCTTATACTGAACAGCAATAAGATTTTTGATTATTAGTTAGCGTCCTAAAAGCCAGGGGTCTTATGTGAGTTAATGATATAAAGATATTTCATAAAACTTTGTGATTGGGAACGGTTTTAATCTAATCCTATGATAGATCATATCTATTAGCTGCTCTTTTTCCAGCAATTCTTCCAAACACCAGGCAGTCAATGATGGAACAACTTCCAAGGCGAGATGCACCATGAACACCACCTGTTACTTCACCAGCTGCATATAATCCTTCAATTACATTTCCCTCAAGATCAATTACTTGCGCATCAGTATTTATTCTAATACCACCCATAGTAAAATGGACTTTAGGCCATAATCTCATAGCATAATAAGGTGGGTTACTTATTGGTGCAGCATTTCGAATCAATGGTTTACCAAATCTTTTATCAACGCCATCTTCAAAACTTTCATTAAATTTCTCTAACGCTTCTTCTAGATTTTTATGGGGTATTTCATAAAAAGCAGCAATTTCTTCAAGTGTATGAAACTTTCTTACTACTTTTTTCTTAATACTACTGTCTATGTTCCACCCAGACTCTTTGACTGCTTTTGCGTCAGCGATCCCTATGCAAGGATGACCAATAGACAGCAATTTATCCGAAAGAGTTTTGCGGTCTGAAAGCTCATTTACAAATCGACTTCCTGTAACAGGATCAACAATAACACCATATTGAAACGCTATATATTCTGAAAACTGGGGGCCAACCCCATAACCTTTTTCGTCAGGTGAAGCCCATGGCCCCAGCTGAATATGAGATAACTGTACAGGCGCAGCACCCACGTTAATGGTTTGTTTAATGACTTCCGCTGATGCAAATGGTTTATTGGTAGTATCGATATCTTCTGTAAGACGCGGATCTTGTGCCATTCTGAAAGCAACATCACTTCCAAATCCACCAGATGCAAGAATCACCCCTTTTTTAGCCTTAATATATATATCCTTACCTTTTTCGGGGTTTTTATAATCAAAATCATTTCTGATTTTAACACCGCATACTCTTCCATCTGAACTACAAATCAGATTTTTTAAGCAAGATTTAAACCTAATCTTTATGTCTAATTCCTTGAGTTTTTCTATCTGCTTTTTAATAATAGTTGCTCCCGTAATATTCTTTGCAGTATAGCAGCGTGGGACGGAATGTCCACCGAACACATCTACTCTATCAAGATATTCAACACCCAAATAATCAATTGACCATTCAAATGTATCCTTTGCATTATTAACTAAAACTCTCACTAGTTCAGGATAGTTAAGACCTAAACCAGCTATTAGCATGTCATTAAACATCATATCAGCAGAATCATTAATACCATATTTTTTTTGAAGATTTGTTCCTGGTGCTGCAATGCCACCATCACTGATAATCGAATTTCCTCCATATGCTTTCATTTTTTCCAGAATAACAACAGATGCTCCAGCCTCATGAGCTTCTATGGCCGCTGAAAGTCCTGCAAATCCAGTTCCTATAACAACTACATCTGTTGCTTCATCCCAATTATCTATTTTATCCTCAAAAACTACGGTATTTTCTTTCATGTTAACTCCCCCTGTATATGTTCAAAACATTTGTTATATTATTACAATACCCATTTTTGTATATTTTGTCATATCTCCCTTTTTGATTTCGAACGAAATGTTCAAAGATTTCTTTAATGATATCACGGTAGGTTTGCTATGCCTTACCCTTGCTTTCTTTTCGATTCAAATAGGTATGGTAGCCAGAAAAGGATACATTCAACTTTGCAGCACCAAATTCCTGGTGCTCTTCGATGAAGGGTATTTCAGCTCTTAATATCATTTCTCTTATGTCACTTTTTATGTTTACTATGAATATATTATAAAAACTATTATAAAGGTGTGATGTACTTGCCAACCATAAACTCCTTTATCAGGTTCTTACATGCATCTCCAGGAGCTCCGGAAGTAGATATTTATACTGATGGCAATCTAATGGTCCAGAACTTGGATTATAACACAGTCAGCGAATACTTGCCTGTAGGGCCGGAGATTATGCGCATACAGGTATTTCCTGCCGGTGAAAACTCAAATCCAGTGCTTGATACCGAATACAGTATTCCGCCCAGTGAAAGAATAACTTTGGCCATCATAGGTACTCTACCTGATCTTACCCTGCTGCCAATACTGATGGGTATTGGAACAACAGACAATGATGACTCTTTTGTACGGTTTGCGAATTTATCGCCTGACGATGCGAGATTTGATCTAAGTATTGCGGATGGGGCCGGTTTGTTTAATGACATTGGATATACGGAGCTTACCGATTATGTCAGAATAGCTCCCGATACTTATACCTTTCAGATACGCATGGCCGGCAGCGATGAGGTATTGGCAACATCAAAGCCCATTTTATTTAATCCCAGATTCGCCTATACGATTTACGCCATAGGGTATCTTAAAGATGAACCACTATTAGAAATCGGTTTTTATGATGATCAGGTTCCTTTTATAGGCAATAAAGTTGAAAGAAAAACCGAATTCAGGAAAATGTCATCCTCTACAGATAAACCTCCCAGAATTACATTTATTTATTCTTAAAAAAACTGATAAAGATAACCCCCCTACTAGCGCAGGGGGGTTGTAATTTTCAATCCAAAGGAAATGGTTTATTTTACAGCAATAATAGTATTGTCTTTAAGTATTACATCATGTGCTCCACCCTCTACAATACTTGTTGATGAAACCCGGGTTAATTTAGCCTTTTTGTGCAATTCAGGTATGGTTATTGCACCACAGTTGCACATTGTGGACTTAACCTTGCTTAGCGTAGTATGCACATTGTTACTAAGCTTTCCGGCGTAAGGAACATAAGAGTCAACTCCCTCTTCAAAAGAAAGTTCTTCTGTGCCCCCCAGGTCATAACGTTGCCAGTTTCTAGCTCTATTTGATCCTTCACCCCAATATTCTTTAACATAATTACCGTTAATATTTAACTTTGTGGTAGGGCTTTCATCAAACCGTGCAAAGTATCTTCCCAACATAACAAAATCAGAACCCATAGCAAGGGCAAGAGTAATATGATTATCGTATACAATACCACCGTCTGAACAAATGGGTACATAAACCCCTGTCTTTGCAAGATATTCATCTCTGGCTTTGGCAACTTCTATTAATGCGGTAGCTTGACCCCGGCCGATTCCTTTTTGTTCACGAGTAATGCAAATTGAACCGCCACCTATGCCAACTTTTATAAAATCAGCTCCCGCTTCGGCAAGAAACAAAAAACCTTCCCTGTCAACTACATTTCCTGCACCAACTTTTACATTATCACCATATCTATTTCGTATAAAGTCGATAGTTATTTTCTGCCATTCGGAAAAACCTTCTGATGAGTCTATACATAAAACATCTGCACCTGCCTCTACTAATGCAGGTACTCTTTGTTCGTAATCCTTAGTGTTAATACCTGCTCCCACCACGTATCTTTTTAACGAATCAAGGAGAGCGTTAGGATTTTCTTTATGAGAATCATAATCTTTTCGGAATACAAGAGATACCAAATTTTGATTATCATCAATAACCGGAAGCGTATTAAGCTTATTATCCCATAGATAATTATTTGCTTCTTTAAGCGTGATACCTTTCCTGGCACAAATAAGTGATTCAAAAGGTGTCATAAATTCATCTACCTTTGTATCAAGGGGCAATCTGCTTATTCTGTAATCACGGCTGGTAATGATTCCAAGCAGTTTGCCATTTGCAGTCCCATCATCGGTCACAGCAACAGTTGAATGCCCTGTTTTCTGCTTAATTTTCAAAACATCGGATAGCGTCTGGTCGGGTTTAATGTTAGAGTCACTGGTAACAAAGCCAGCTTTAAATTTCTTTGCTCTATTTACCATTGCAGCTTGATCTTCAATAGATTGAGAACAGAATATAAATGAAATCCCACCTTCAGTCGCCAGAGCAATTGCCATTTTATCATCTGAAACGGATTGCATTATGGCAGAGACAAGAGGAATATTCATTGAAATGGAAGTCTCCTCGCCCTTTCTGAATTTCACCAATGGTGTCTTAAGACTAACATTCCCTGGCATACATTCAATTGAAGAATATCCAGGTACTAGTAAATACTCGCTAAATGTATAAGAAGGTTTATCAAAGTAGAATGCCATTATAAGATCTCCTTTTCTATTTACTTATTTAATAAATAGCCCAAGCTCCGAAAATATATTCTTTAAAATTTAATACTTTTGTCTGCTAATGTCAACTGTTTTCCATCTTCTGAAAACACAGACCAAAAAGTATCTGCTCCGCAGATGCTCTTTAATATAACCGTCTTTTCCTGCCGATATATCCTTACCCCGCACTCCACGTATGATCCGGCAGTTGCTTTGATACCTAAGAGCGTAATTATCGGGAATTTGCGCAAAAGTAAGACCCCATAGAGTTAAGTGGGTATATATCTATATTAGTGACTTCATTTCTATGTTCCATAACTATTGAGAAGACAGTATCCAAGTTAATACCGACTTATTATAAAAATAAAAAAACGCCCCATATATCTTATCAATCTATCCAAAATTCTAACACAGACTCTCCATATTACTTTAATTTTGCGGCTAAGAAAAGTGCTAACTATATATATTAGTTCCATAAAGCCGCCAACATTCTATTGCTTTGCTATTAAAGGCGTTTCAAGGTATAAAAAGAGGGTGGCGGAATATTTGTTCCACCACCCTCTTGTGGATTAGCCTCGATCTTTTCAGAACAGCAGTATTTGTCCTTGTTTTCCTGTTTACTTTGCTACATTCTCGATAAACCGCTGGATGATAGTAGCCAATTCGGCCCGGGTGGTACTGTCTGCCGGGGCCAGGGTATTGTTTCCTTTACCGAAGAGCAGATTGGAACCCACTGCCCATTCCACAGCGTTTCTCGCCCAGGGGGACACTCTGTCACTGTCGCTAAAACTGTTCAGTACCTGGGCCGAGGTTATATCGTATCCTTTATACTTGGCATAATTGTAAAGGATAACCGCCAACTGCTCCCTGGTAATGTTGTCATTGGGCCCAAACAGCCAATTGCCGTAGCCGGCCACGATCTTGTTAGCCGAAGCCCAGGCCACGGCGTCAGTGTACCATTGGCCGTCCGCCACATCGCTGAAGCTGTTGCCTGACCCAGAAGTACTGCCTTCCATACGGTAAAGGATGGCCACGATCATGGCTCGGCTGGTGATGAATTGAGGGCTAAACTGATTTCCTGTGGTTCCTAGCATCAGTCCCTTTTGATATACATATTCTACACTTTCATTGAACCAGTCGCTTTCCTTTACGTCGCTAAAGTTCATAGAAGGAGTCTCTGGCTGATCTGGGACCAATGAAGTCGCAGGTGGGTTGGCCTCATCTAATGATATGCTTTCCGGTGTGCTGGAACCTGAGCCCGCAGGTAATGTCCTAAACACCGCTCTGACCGTCACGTCATTGTCCGGCATGGTGAAGGTATTGCCGGTGATGCTTACTCCACCGCTAATCACCTGCCACTCCTTGAATCGGTAACCGCTGTCGGGGTCACTACTCAGGGTTATGGTTTCGCCCTCTGCTGCTTTGCTGGGGCTGGCCGAACCGGTTCCGTTACCGTCGTCTTCCACGGTAACATCGTAGTTAACGATCGGTATCTCTTCAAATATTGCTTTAACCGTTACATCGCTGGCAGGCATAGTGAAGGTATTACCTGAGATAGTCACTGCACCGCTGATCACCTGCCACTCATCGAACTGGTACCCGGCATCCGGCATACTGCTAAGGGTAACCGTTTCTCCTTCTGAGGCCGGGTTGGGAACAGCACTGCCGGTACCATTACCGTCATCCTGTATCGTAATACTGTAGGTTACGGGAGGTATTTCTTCAAAAATAGCTTTGACGGTTACATCATTATCCGGCATGGTAAAGGTATTGCCGGTGATGATTACCCCACCGCTTATTACCTGCCACTCCTTGAAGCGATAGCCGCTGTCCGGGTCACTGCTCAGGGTTATGGTTTCTCCCTCGGCGGCGGTGCTGGGGCTGGCCGAACCGGTGCCGTTGCCATCATCTTCAACGGTAACATCGTAGGTAACGATCGGTATCTCTTCAAATATTGCTTTAACCGTGACATCATTATCCGGCATGGTAAAGGTATTGCCGGTGATGCTTACACCACCGCTTACTACCTCCCACTCCTTAAAGCGGTAGCCGCTGTCCGGGTCACTACTCAGGTTTATGGTTTCTCCCTCGGCCGCTTTGCTGGGGCTGGCGGAACCGGTGCCGTTGCCATCGTCTTCAACAGTAATATTGTAAGTGACGACAGGCATCTCTTCAAATATTGCTTTAACCGTGACATCATTGTCTGGCATGGTGAAGGTATTGCCGGTGATGGTCACCCCACCGCTTATTACCTGCCATTCTTTGAATTGATATCCGCTGTTTGGATTATTGCTTAGGATTATTGTATCGCCCTTCGATGCGGTGCTGGGGTTGGCACTGCCGGTGCCGTAGCCATCATCTTGCACGGTAACAGTGTAGGTCGTTATAGATATTTCACTCCACACGGCGTAGAGTTGGGTGTCGCCTCCTACGCTTAGGCTTGCGCGGTCATTAAAAGATACCCCACCGGTCGGCGTTAAAGCCCAACCTTCGAAGCTATGGCCTGCGCGGGTGAAGGCATTGCCCGACAGTGGCTGGGCTACACCCTGTGTAAACGTTTGCGGACTCATAGTGCCACTGCCGCCATTGGCATCAAAGGTGACGGTATACTGAGGCGCGGACACAGGGGCCCATACGGCGTAAAGGGTCCTGTCATACGACACTAAGATACTTTCTCCATCCGTATAAATAACGCCGCCGGTGGGCGTCTGGGCCCAGCCCAGGAAGTTGTAATCAGTGAGGTAAAACGCATTAGCTGTTAGCGCTTGCGTCACGCCCTCTGTGAAGGTCTGGTCGCTCATGGATCCGGTGCCGCCGTTGGCATCGAAACTGACAGTATAGGTGCCGAGAGGTATTACGTCAAATGTTGCTTTGACCGTAACATCACCTGCGGGCATGGTGAAAGTATTGCCGCTGATGGTCACTCCACCGCTGATTACCTGCCAATCCTTGAATTGATAGCCGCTGTCAGGATCATTGCTCAGGGTTATAGTTTCTCCCTCTGAGGCTGGATTAGGAACAGCGCTGCCCGTCCCATTGCCGTCATCCTGCACAGTAATAGTGTAGGTTGCTGCCGGTATCTCTTCAAATACAGCTTTCACCGTTACATCATTGTCCGGCATGGTGAAGGTATTACCTGCGATGATCACACCACCGCTTATTACCTGCCATTCTTTTAACTGGTACCCGCTGTCCGGATTATTGCTTAAGGTTATAGTATCGCCTTCTGCAGCTGTGCTGGGGCTGGCCCAGGCAGTACCGTTGCCGTCATCCTGCACAGTTACGTTATATGTGACCGGTCCGCTCGATTCAAAAACCGCCAGCAATACCAGATCGCTGTTCGGCATCATGAATTGATACCAATTTTCAGCCGGGCTGGTTATATTGGCAGCATCGAAGGTTCCATAAGCAACCTGCCATTCCTTGAACACATAACCACTCTGCGGAAAGGTCCACAGATTAACTAATGTACTTTGTGAATAAGTAACTGCGGTTCCTCCATCACAGACAGCTGTGCCACCGGCAGTCGATTGCAAGTTCAATGTGTATGATCCCAGCGTTATATTTTCAAAGACAGCTTTTACCTCAACATTCCCGGCGGGCATGGTGAAGGTGGTGGATGTCGAAGTGCTGCTGGCCAGCGACACCTCGCCGGTTACCACCTGCCACTCCTTGAACTTGTATGACGGAAAATTTTCGGCCGAGATCGTAATCAGGGTTCCCGCATCCGCAGCATCCGGTTCCGCAACAGCAACGCCATTACCATCGGTTGAAACAGTAACGGTATAGTCCGGGATATCTTCGAAAATCGCTTTTACCGTTACATCAGTGTCCGGCATCATAAATGTGTTATTGGACTGAATGAATATATCTCCGCTGATAACCTGCCATTCCTTGAACTGATAGCCGCTGTTGGCAAGATAGCCCAACTGTACGGTCTGCCCAAGTCCAGCCGGATTGGGGGTAGCCCCGGCTGTACCGTTGCCGTCGTTTTGCACCGTGATAGTGTAGGTTTGCCCGCCCACACCGACAGAAACGATATTCGAGGCTTTGGTGGCCGTTTTCGTTCCGTTCAGATCATTATTGGTATTGGTAACTACCACATAATAATAATAAGTCCCCGGAATTGCGGTTGATGGGGAATAACTCGCTTCTGTGGCATCTGCTATAAGGCAACTCCCAAGATACGATTGGAAGTTATTGGAAAACCATTGATAGCTGAGGATGCCATCGTCAACAGAGACTGCGTTGACCGAAAGGGTCACGGGTTGGTTTACTGTAATGTTCACATCCTGCGGTTGATCAACAATCTCCGGTTCTTTGGCATCAATGAGCGGATTGATGGTCACCCGGGCGATGTCGCTGGTCACACTGGCCGTTTTCGTCCCGGATACCTCAGTATTTTTGTTCGTAACCACCACATAATAATAACGTACCCCGATATATGGAGCGATCATGCTTGATTCACTGGAAACAAACGATCCTCCGGTATAGGAGTTGACGGTGTTCTCATACCAGGCATAGGTCAGGGTGCCGCCGTCCGATAGTGGTTTAACCTCAACACTCAAAGTAACTGTAGTTCCCTGGTCTGCTGTAACATCAGCCGGTTGTACCGTGATAACCGGCGTTTCTGCATCGGTGGCTTCATAGACCGTCACTGTAATGGGTGAACTGGTACTAAAGGCGGTTTGAGTTCCTGTAGCTGCGGTATTGGTATTGGTGACCACCACATAGTAATAATCAACACCGGTTGTGGCAGTTGGCAGCACATAGGTAAAATCTGTTGCACCGGGGATCAAAGTGCCGCCGGTGTTTTGTTTTATGGAATTCACATACCATTGATAAGAAAGAGTTCCTCCGTCCAATACGCTGGCGTTGACTGTAAGAGAAGCATCATCTCCCACCCGGACCACCAGACAAGGTGATAACGAAGTGATGAGCGGTTTCTGGGCGTTATTGTCCCGCTGCTTGATGGTAAGTCCGTAATAATCCTGCCCTATCAGAGGGAATCCGGCAGCCGTTTCATATACATTGCCATACGCTGGGTTGGCCACCCCGACAAAATGATTGGCTCCGTCCAGTGTAGGAGCGTTGCCGTCAAAATATACATCGGCCAGTGTCGAGCAATTTCGAAACGCATCCGAGCGGATCTCGGTGACCGAAGCTGGCAAATCTATCCGGGTCAGCGAGGTGCACCCGTAAAACGCCTGATACCCGATATTCTCAACATTGCTTCCCAGAATTACCTCTTCCAGGCTTACACAGTCCTTGAACAGGTAATCAGGCAGAACGGTCAAAGAATCCGGCATAGTAACCCTGGCTAAATTTGAACAACCGCTAAAGGCGCCGCCGCCTATAAACACGGTTCCCTCCGGCACTATGACTGTGGTAAGTCCATGGCAGTTCGAGAAAGCATATCCATTGATCCTGGACAAACTGAGAGGCAATTCGATCTGCGTTATGTCAGTGTCATTAAAGGCAAATGCACCTATTACTGATAGGGTGTTCGGTAAATCAATGCCGGTCAGGTTACAATCATACATGGCCTTATAGGCAATTTCGGTTACCGTGTACGTGATCCCGCCGTATTCGACTGTGGAAGGAATGGTAACCGTGCCTGTATATGAGAGATTAATCGCCGTATCATCTGTTAAACCTGTTCCCACTTGAACAGTTCCGGTATGTTCTGATGTATTCTCGGTCAAGACCTTATATTCAACACTTACACCCTCTGCCGTGTCAGCAGTGAAGGTTTGGGCTATGGCGGCCTGAGCAGGCATATCGCTTAAAACCAAGGCCAGGGCCATTATGAATATGAATACCAGAAAAAATGATATTAATTTTTTCTCTTTCAATTACTATTCACTCCTTTCTGATAACTTTAGGTATAATTTTTTGCGTAGGATCCTGGGGCTCGGGACCAGTGTTGGGAAATACACGGTAGTGCTTTTGCGAATAGCGGATAAATTGCTTTAGCTCATCCAGCGAAAAGATCTTCCTGACCACAATGTCGGCTCCGGCCTCACTGGCCTCACGCGCTAAATCATTATCTTCTGCTCCAATTATGACTAATATTTTGATATCGGGAAAATTTTGCTTGATATGCCCAGTATATTCAAGGGCCTTCCGATCCTTGGAAAAAGTGTTCAAAATCAAAAGGTCAGGCCTATGCTCTGCACATATCTGGGCTGCATCATTAGCTTTGTCCGACTGCATCACGATTTCAATTTCCGGAATCTTTTTCAGCATTTGTATCAGCCTGTTTCCTCGGGAATACCTGTCCTGAATCAATATCGCTCTCATTTCACACCTCCCATCACGTGGCAAGATTCTGTAACAGGCTGTATAGAGCTAATTGTATCGACGAAAACGGTTAAAAGATATACACAGCCGCTATAATTTTCATATAACAACTGTTAACTTTACCCCATAAAAAATGCCGCCACGGCGGCGGTCACCGCGCGGGCAGCTCTTGTCTGAATTTAATGATAATGAATGCCTTTTAAGATCGATCAGGATCAATGAGCCCGCAGCGGAGCGCATAGGCTACCAGCTGGGCGCGGCTCTTAAAGCCGGTTGTGGTATACATGCGCGATATGTACAGGCGTACGGTTCCATAACCCAGGAAAAGTTCGGATGCTATTTCCCGGGAAGTTTTTCCCCGGGCCAGTAGGCCCAAAATGCGTATATCGACATCAGAGAATTTAATGGATTTTCGGGAATCACGTTGAACGCTGGGAAAAATGCGATAAGGTTTTTGGGCGTTACGGATGAATTCCGTCAATTCATCCAGGGACAAATTTTTCCAAACAAACAGATCAGCCCCAGCTTCCTCCGCCGCCTGCACCAGACGCTCATCCTCCACTCCGGTCATAATAAGAACCCTGATCTCCGGGAATACCTGTTTCAGCTCTTTGGTATACTCGATGCCGTTACCGTCCTTGGTGAAAACATCCATGATCACGATATCGGGTTGATGGATTTCACACAGGCTCATCACGTCACTGGCTTTGTCCGATTGCCCGCTAATCTCCATATCCGGATTTTGCTCCAGACCCTTGATCAGCGTACTGCTGAGCAGATTTTGATCTTCAATCAGCACAATTTTCATAGAGAAGCTCCTCCTTTTGGTTCATCAAGTCCTTCACAAAGATTACCTGTAGTTTGAACATAGTGTTTTTTTCATATCGAACTGTCCCGCCCGCATGGTAGACCCGGTTTTTTATATCATGAAGTCCCCGGCCTTCGATGACTCCAGGTTCATCAGCCAGACATTCGTTCTGGATGGTCATGCCTGTTCTATTTCGGTCTTCTTCCAATATCACCGCAATGTTCAGGGCATAGGCATGTCGCACAGCGTTAGCCAATGCCTCCCGCAGAACAAAGCAGAGCGCCTCCTGCTGGAGGGCGTTAAACTCTGCTCCCCCGCTGACCTTAATGTCCACGCCAAGTCTTCGGTACTTATCGCTGAGGCTTGGCAGGATGCTGCGCAAATCGCGTGTGGCCTGAGATGTTTCTTCTTCTGCAGAAACCTCCAGCAGCCCTTTAATTTCCGCGATATTTTCTCTGCTTATCCGTCGCTCTGCCTGATTTAACATAATGTCAAGGGAGAGTCCCGCCACCGCCAGTCGCTGTGACCATAAATCATGGGCGGCCCGGCACAGACGTTCACGCTCATGGACAGCCTCTTCCTGGGCGATATCTGATATGACGCATTCCAGCTCTCGATTTTTCCGCTCCAGAATTGTGGTTTCCTGTTCCAGCACCGTGGCAGTACGGGAGATTTCGGTAATATCCGAAATAGCCAGCTGCGTAAATGTCTTTTTTCCTACCTTAAAGGTGCTGTTCTGTAAAGAGTAAACCTCGTTATCGGTTTTGATGAGCCTGCCGTTTTCCAGCCTCTCTAGATTCAGGCGTCCAGCAACTTCAAGCGATTCCAAAGCCTCGTCAAATTCCTCTATCCGCTCAATTTTATATATGCCCAGCCGATTGCACAGCTTATAAAAAGCCGGATTGCCTTCCAGAATCAACCCGCGGTTGTTGAGGATGCATATGCCGTGATCGATGGTCCGTATGATACGAGCGATTACACTGGGGGTGATTTCCATCCGGGAATAAGCCCTGAAGGAGAGCAGCATATAAACTGCGTCTATCGCCAGCCATGCAGCAGCAAATACGGAAAACAAAACAGGCAGCGGCATAGGCAGCCAGTCTGCCTGTGGCATGCGCAGCAGAGGAATAAAGAAGCTCACAGTCAGGGGCCGCAAAAGCGGCGGGAGCTCCACGGGCCTTATAACTGCATACAGGAAAAGCAGAACTGGAAGTATGGATATATACCGGGGCAGTACCGGTATGGCGAGAAAGATGCCTCCTTCGATGGATGCGATGGCCAACAACGCTTCCGCTGCAAAAATTGCGGAATTGACAGCCAGCAGGATATACAGCAGGCTTAAGAAGCACATGGGCCGTTTTTCCCGGAGCAGTTCCCTCACCTCCAGGGCAATCAAAGCCTGGAATGCTGCTGTCAGGAGGAAGATAACGAATAGAATATGGCTGCTAACCTGAGGAATTTCGTACCAAATCATCCCGTCACCTCCGCATATGGAAAACACAGCCGCGTAAGCAGGCCTTCTTCCTCAGCTTTCTGTTGAACCTGTCCTCCCAGTACGGAAACGAGACCGATGAAGCTTGCTGAAAGCATCTGCCCATAATCCCAAGGGATATCACCTTCCAGGGACAAGAAGGCATTGATCATCATGGCTCCTTCATCGCTCTCAATGCGGAAAATAAGCGACGCCTCCGGCAAAGAAAAGGCGTACAGGCATATTTCATCAATTGCTTCCAGCAGGGCAACCACAATACCAGTGGGAAGCCAGCCGCGGCAATTGCTTGTAACTACGCCATCCAGACCCATTCGCTGTCCATCCCGAATAACCCCGGTGGCATATCGGCCGATCAATTCCGCAGGGAGTTTTAGCCCGGCCTCCATACTGCGGATGGTAAAGCGCAGACGCTGCTGGCATATACAGAGCAAGAAACGGATACTAAGCAGGAGTGCGTATTCCTGATCCCCCGCGGACTGTGCGGGCATTTTGCCCAGCCACTGACCTGCCTCCTTTAACTTTTCCTTAAAAAGCTGGTCCATTTGCAGGGAACAACGTTCCTGCTCCAGCCTGCGGGTCAGGGTGTGAGCATCCTTTGCCTGCCGTTCAAGGAGCATGCCCAGGGCGTTAAGCTTCTGGTGGGTCTGTTGTAACGATCCTTCCAGTCTTTTTATATCACTGATGTCTTCAAAAACCAGGGCCCGGCCAGACTCCAGAGGATATTCATAGTATTTGAACGCTCTTTCCCTGATAAGAACCTCGGCGGAACCATCAGATTCACCTTTACTGATGGCAGGGAAATCTTTTTCTTTAATTATTAACGACTCCATGAGCGCATTTTCATATATTGTTTGTCCGGCAGCATCATAGACGCCAATGGCATAAAAAGAATTTTTAAATAGCGGGAGGGAAAGCAGGGAGGCCCCCATAAATCGCTCCCGCTGTGCCCCCAGGCTGAACAGCAGGAAAAATATTGCCACGGTGGTTGGAATATCCAAATCTATGATATTCTTTACTCCGGCTAAATAGGTAAACTGATAAGCGATCAAAAGCATGAGAAAGGCCCCGGCGTAAACCATCTGCCGCTGCTGCCGCCTCGTCATATTTTTACGGATGAAGAGCGTCAACCCGGCAATGACCAGTGAAAAGCTAAAAACCAATGACAAATTATATCCGAATCCGTTGCTGTACTGGTTCGCCCAGGTTGCCGGATCCTCGTGAGAATAAATAAAAACCTGCTGATGAAGGTCATTGGTAAATACGTAGGCAGATAGGAGAAGCGCAATCAAGCTCATGAAAATCATGCTTTTTCGGGAGGGCAGTCTGTCGTATCGATGCAGAAAACACATACAGTACCAGCAGATGGGCAATATATGACGCGGTATGTAGGTTGCAAACCAGCAGTATCGCGTGATATCAGGGTCAACCGACAGGGTTTTCAGTATGCCCAAAAATATCCACACAAATACAAACAGCATGGCATAGAAGTTAGCAGCACGGTACGGTCCCCACGGTATACGCCGCAGAATCCTATGGGCCGCGATACCGAACAGCAGCAAGGTCACACTTTGCAGAAGCATTCTCTCCATCAATGAGGCCGGTCCATACCTCTTTACCGCCAGCACTGCGCGGCGGAAATTCGGATTATAGGTTAAACGCGCCTTATCCCAGGCGGATAGATCGGTTTCACCTATAAGCGGTGAAAAACCGGCTTCTTCAAGGGCCTGGCGACCCTCTGTCGACTGCAAAAACCCTTTTAAGCTCCGCAAATCCTCCTTCGTGTTCAGTGATCCTCCGAATATAAAACCGCAGTCCACTGCCAAGGTCCCCTCCTCTGGGATAATAATATCCCAGTCATCAGACATCCGGGCCAGTTCTCTTGCTTGGTAATCCCACAGGACTACCGCGTCAAACCCTGACAGGCGCACCGGATTATACATATTCAGATATTCAGGGAAAAGATACTCCTCCCGCTGGTTGAGACGGTTTTGCGATTGCAGGTACACATATGATTCTATCGCAGGTGCAAGATCGCCCTCCTTGGCCCCCAACCCCTGTGCCATTGCTATGGCGGCCAAACGTCCTCCCTCGGTGCCATTAGACGGGATGAGTACTACGGCCTCGCTTCCAAGCAGCGTGCGCCAGCCTTTGACGACGTTTATAGAGTTTCCCTGGCGATTTACAGCAATTACTACCGTAGCAGAGTACAATGGAATGTATTCATAAGATGAATATATTTTCTGATAAGGTCGAGCCTGGGTTCCGAAAAGAAATGCCATGCCTTCAACGCCGGGGATTGCCTGCCCCAGCAGATAAGGGTTAAGACTTTCAATACGGTCGCCCGCATATGGTTCAAGCAGTTCAGCCATTGGATCAAGCCCATCCTTAACAACTAACACTCTGCTGTCCCCAGGGTATAAGGAGAAAAAAGCCAGTACCGCACAGCACACGGTCAGACATGTCATTATCCATATCCGTCTCATATGAATACCCCCTTAGGTCAAGCATCTGTTCGTCATCTTTAAATTCTCTAGGGAAGGATATACTCAATCGATATTTTATCTTTTGTATGTATTTTGGTGAATGAAGCCCTTACTCTCCTATTTTTACCATTTTATCATGCATTCGCTAAATTACACCAAAAAACCGAGGGGGGAAACCGAGGGGACGGTTCTTGCGGTTACGCCTTCGGGAACAATTGATCTGCTGGAAACCGAGGGGACGGTTCTTGCGGTTACGCCTTCGGGAACAATTGATCTGCTTATCCCCGTTGATCGCTCTATTTGTCTTTTACAACTGATGAGATCAGTAAAGAGGTTAAGTTCCAGTATGTTACGCTTCATTTCTGATTGAACAATAAGCCACCAACTGTTTGGATCTGCCAAATCGCTTGATATCACCAATCTCAGCAGCAATCACTGGTGCCGGCGTATCCCCAATGCCAGTGATTGTTTTCGATAGGGCGACGGTTGGAATCTTATTGGAAATTTCATTAATTGACATATGCAATTGGTCCATTTGTATGTTAAGGATCTGAAGTTGGGTGGAATATAATTGAACAGTCGGCAACCATTAAACCCTGATGATATAAGAAGCCAGTTTATCTCGTTTAGCATATACCCGGTCATTTATTGCAGTTTATATCATGCCCTCTGTAGTTCATCCAGTATAGAAGTGATATCATTTACGAATTCAATGGTCTTCCATGTAATTTGCTTCTTGAGTTCCTCAGCATGGTCAAAATCAGGCTTCTCGACCAGAGTTGATTCAATGATGGAATCCACTCCAGGAATAACCTGCGACAGTTTATATTTGCCAATATTTTTGTAACTCATCAACTCAATATAGTCAGCCTGGATCTTTTTGTTATTTCCAGCCAACCAAACTTCAAATATACCTTTTTCGTGCAAATATACTATGGCAATCTTTAGCTTCTTAATTTTCAAATCAGTAGGTGTAAAAGCGAAGTATGTCATATCCATATAGCCAAAATACAAGGCACTAACGGTATAACCAGGATAACTACCTTTCATATATGTACTCAGTCCTGACATAAATGTCATTATTCCCTTATAAGCTTTTTGAATCTGTCCTTTGCTTAACTGGATTTTATATTCCCGAATATGATTGTTTAGTGAGTCCATAAGTCAATCCTCGTTCCAGTAATATTTTTTTCTTCTAAGTTTAACGTATTTAATGCTCCATATAGAGCCAGTCCAATGCAGTGCCTTGCTGAGTGGATAGTAGACGCACACTGACCTATCGCCCTTGCGGCGGCTTGCGCAACAGAATTCCCGTCTGCTTCTCGTGCAGCCGCATGGCAATCGAGGATCGCCTTTTTAGCCTGCGGCAATTTTATTATTCCCAATAACCACTCGCGAGCGGCATTCAGTGCATTTTGCGGACGCAGATCATCTGGATAGTTCCTGCTCCACAGCGGCAATATAACAGCCTCAGCATAATCAACTGCCCAATGCGCAAGCGTTAACTTGCTCTGCGTTTGAATTAATTTCACAAGTGATTGGATATACGGGGCGTCCCAGTCACTTAGCATCTTACGTGCTTTCGGCATACTCATCCTCCTCATTCACTGTAGGTTAAGAAGCAAAGCGAGTCGCACGCAGTAAAGAGCATTTCGAACTCTGCCCCTATCATTTGCTTTACCTACTTCTAACCTGCCTATCGCCGAAAATAATATCTTAAACTTTATCACACAGCGGATTTAACCAATCATAGATGATTATTTTAGTAATCAAAATTAGGCCAAACATCTATCATAATACTCCGGATTCAATATAGTTTTGGTTTCGTCCATTAGATACATAGTGTGCACTACTCAAAAATAAATATCTCCTCAATGGGTGCTTTTACAGCTCTTGAAATATCAATGGCTAATTTCAGTGATGGATTGTACTTTCCTGCTTCCAGCCTAACGATAGTTTCTCTCCGTACTCCAACTAATTGGGCGAGTTCATCTTGAGTCAAGCCTGCAAGTTGACGATATTTTTTAAGATTACAAGTAAACTTTGCGATGTAACTCACCCCTCTTAATGTTGATCATAATACCAAAAAAGAATAGCATACGATATTAGCGTAACCGCCCATCCAAAAGCACAGGTTATAATGATAAGTTCTTTTGTAACAAAAGGCAATCCGGTGCAAAAGCCAATTATGAACAAAGTGACTAAAGGAATGGCAGCAGTTTTTAGTTTTGCTTTATTGCTGTTTTCAAAATACCGCTCATCCTGCATTTCGTGGGCCATTTTCGCTATAAAGTAATAGGCAAAAAAACTGAAAAAACTGAACCAAAATAGTGATAACGGTTGCCCGGTGACAAAATATGTGAAACCATAAAATCCAAAAAAGCCAAAAAACCACGCATATTTAAAAGATCTTGCAGATGCACTCTTTCGTTTCATATTAGACCTCCTATGGTGATATATTTGTATCATTGTTACAAATATATCACCATGCCAGCAAGTCGTCAATACTTTAATAGGAAATAAACTTATAGCCTATATTTCCATCTAATTACGCTAAAACCCTTACCTTGACTTTCTGGGCAAGAGTATTAAAAGCAATACTGAGTAAAATCAATTTTAGGCGTTTTCAAACTGCCCTTTTCTTGACTATTACACGGCACAAACATCTCATATGGAGAAAGTTTTACTTGTTCTGTACTTAAATCTCCGATTCTCTTAAGATCCAGTGTAATCTCAGCAGGAAAAATATAATTATGATATGCCATAAAGTATTTTCCATGATTTTTCCTCCTAATAGATTACAGCAATAATACTACAGAATCTTCATCCAATTTGTCCACCCACCAAAAAACATCCAACCTGCTAAACCGGCTTTTCCTCTTTGTACTCATCGTCTCCTTTAACCGCCTGTTTTTGTATATATATTTCAGAAAAATTAAAACTAATCCTGTTTAGTTGTGTTATGTTGTTTATACTTGTTTTTGCTTTATCCGCTATATTATAATATAAGTGGAGGTGATTTTATGTCAGATAATAAGGAACTTATTACCGCTCAAGTTTTGGCTGAGGCTCTGGATCTATCAGTGGAAACCATCTGGAGATATACCAGAGAAAATAAAATACCTTATATTGTATTAGGAAGCAAGAATTATCGTTATAAGTTGGCTGACGTTATACGATCATTAGACCCAACTGTGCAGGAGAATGCGGTGGAATACAAGGAACAAGATCCTAACAAAAAACTCACTTACCAGGATTATTTATTATTGTCGGAAGAACCAGGCTACCGTTTTGAAATCCTGGACGGTATATTAATCAAAGAACCTTCACCCAATGTTATGCATCAGCGGGTTTCTCGCAGGCTACAGCGGATCTTGGAAGACTATTTCTGGAAGGTTGATCCTGATGGTGAGGTTTTTGACGCACCTTTGGATGTTACTTTCAATGACATTACCGTAGTTCAACCGGATCTGTTCTATGTATCCGGGGAACAAAAACTCATCGTGAAGGATACCGGAATTGATGGCTCGCCCACGCTGATAGTGGAAGTTTTATCTCCTTCCAGCAACCGCAAGGATCGTCTGCAAAAGCTTAGGATTTACCAGGAAGGTCAGGTGCAGCACTTTTGGCTGGTCAATCCGCAGGAAAAAACCCTGGAATGTTTTTCACTGCAGAATGGCATTTACGCATTGGTGACTTCCGGACTGGATGAAGACCTAATGGAACACCCGGAGTTCACCGGATTATCGATTGCCTTAGGCGATTTATGGTAACTTAGCTCTTTCTCCAATTTATATTAAAAATGTTAAGAACAAAGTATTTATGGGTCCTATTCCTTCGTTCAAAATAGCCAATATAATTAATCCTCCGGCTTGACAGTGGATGTTAATGAATAAGAAAAAAGCAAGGCACTCTACGAAATTCGACGTATGGTGCTTTATCTATGTATCGTGAACTGAAACCGGAACGGTCGTCTCGTGGGTAGCACCGGCTTTATGAAGCTTTTTGAAGTGATACATCTGATCGTCGGCATCTTTAAGGTTTTTGTGGAAATTCAGCTTTTCTCCTCCTCGAAAAATGCTATACCCATAAGACACTGTTGGTAACGGGTTACCTTTCTCGCGCATTTCCGCAAGAGTATTTGTCATAGTCCTTAGCTGATGTTCAATCTTTTCTTGATCTGTTTCATTGCCTATAATAGAAAATTCATCTCCGCCAAAACGATAGCAGGTGTAATGTTTATTAAACGATTCTCGAATAATTGCCGCAACTGCTTTAATAACTGTATCTCCGTAATCATGCCCATATGTATCATTAACACTTTTGAAATCGTTGATATCAAGGATGATAACGGAAAACGCCTTTGGCCCCACTATCTGTTTTGCTGCTTTATCAAAAGCCGCTCGGTTATAGAGACCGGTCAATGTGTCAAAGCTGCTATCAAACTCAGACATCAAGAGAAAATATAGGAACAAAGATAATGTTACGCAATGCCACGAGGAATAGGCTAACGGATCTACGAGCTGAATACTTGTGCCGATGATAGTAAAAAGAGACAACGCAACCATCTTCCGCATAATCGGATAATTATACTTCTTGCCTACATCCAAAGTGCTGATAACGAGGAACAAAAAATTTATAATGTAAACTGTTATAAAAATAAAAAAGTAATCTCCTCTCATATACTGATTGTTAACATCGACATAAAAAATAAATCTAAATAGTGGCGATAAAACTGTAGCAACGATGTTTATTAATGTCGGAACCAGCAAGAGTTTATGCGTTCCAAGAATCCTTCTGTCAAAAATTGTAGTCAGTACAATAGGGATCATTGGGGTAAGTGCAAAACCGAGAATATTACAGAAAATGTTTATGCTGCGAAGGCTTATGATCCCATTGTCGGTAAATACCGTCCCCGCTTCAGACACAATTATAATTACAGTAAGGATTATACCGATTAAAAACGGCTTTTTACGATAGATATTCAACGCAGTGCTGGTATACAACAACCCGAGCAAGTAAAGAAGTGCGGCTAAGTCTATGATATATGTAGCAATATACATTATTATTTTGATCCTCCTTGGCAATAATTTAGTTCATACAAAGTATGTTTACATCCAGCCTACTCTCTCGCGAGCACCTTACATCCATCCTGATCTGTCACCGGACTATGACATCCAATCCGCTCTGTATGCATCAAAATCCGCCCTTTGGACGTGTTTCCACGGAGCGATAAAATCACGGTTTTCAAGCTCCGGCTTTCGGCCCAAAAACGCACAAATGGCTTATTTACAGGCTTTTCAGCTTCTTAAATTTTCCACCCTTGACATCAATGCAACCGTCTCCACGTCGACGATCCGCTGTCATTGATGTCTTGGCAATTCTCAATTCACACACGATTTTACCTGTTTTTTTGTGTTTTTGTATTATTCACTCTTAGACCTATCTCTACGGAGAGACGTCAATCGAATTTTCCTTGAATTTCGGGCATTTTGTTGAAAGTATTAACGAATAAACCGAATTTGATATATATCCTAACAGCACTGATTTGAGTACTATTTATTACTTCAATTATCGTTTTTTTGCACCGGAATCGGTATCAAAAGATTTTCACTGCTATTTCCTCATCTAATATCTATCCGATACATCAGTCCGTTGGGATACAAAAAAGATGCCGTATCGGACTGATATTCCCCTGTCGGCAGTGGATATTGTTATTGAGATTCCATCAATTAAACCTGTATCGCCTCGTGCTGTAGTTTTGATTTCACCCTTTGCCACAGTTTGCATATAAAGAAAACTGCCAGGTAGGACAATGCGACCACAAGCAAGAATTTCTCGAATTTGTGTATTTTGAGGTCGATAAAAAGCCATGTAAAAAAGGTGACAGGCAAATAGTGAAAAATATAAATCGTGAAGGAAGCTTATTCAGATAGCCGAGCGGCCTGCTTTTCCGGTTCAGATGCAGCTTTGCAAAATTAAGCAGGAAGATGATGGCCGAGCACTCATAGACCCCTTTAGCCAGTACCCATAAGGCTCCCAGATAAAATGCATCGTAGTAAAACATCTGCGTGTGAATATTCACAAAATAAAGTGCAGCCAGTGACAGCGTGCCGAATACCACCGAGGGTTTGAAGTACTCTTTCAACTTTTCCTGGACATGCAGATTGGCGGCGTATACATAACCGAAGATAAACAAACTCAGATAAACTGCAACATTTGCCCAGTCGCCGACAATTATATAGTCGCCAGTGTGAAAGAAGGGACGCAGACACAATTCCAGCAGGACGATGAAACCTATCGGCAGCAGCATACGGTTTCCTTGGGAAAGAAAGGCGCCGATCCGGACGATTCGACTTTCATCCCTCTGCCAACTTTTGAAAAACGGTACGCATATTAAAGAAAAGACAAACAGGTAGAAAAGAAACCACAAGTGCATGTAACCATGATAATGGAAGATGTCATACCAGAAAAACTGCGGGAGGATAAAGCCACCCCGAAACCCTTCATACAGGGCCTGGATATATGCCGTTACTGGACAGAGGAAAAGAAAGCCGAGCCCGAAGGGCTGCATCAACTTTTGCAGCCGTTCCCTTATATACCGTCCGGCGTCTCTGTTATTAAAGGAATACCAGGAAGAGACGCCCGAAACGAAAAACAAGAGCGTCATAAAAAAGTCCCCGAGGGGCACCTCGACGATGAGAAAGGGCAAGGCCGAAAGACCTGATACCGGCGCCTTGATTGGAACGACGCCATATCTTAGATACGTAAGCGAAGCATGGAAAGGGATAATCGTCAGAATCACCAGCACCCGCAGCCAATCGATATAATAAAGCCGTTTGTGTTCCACATTTTCAGATGACATATTGAAGTCTTACCCTCCATACTCATTGATAATTATTAGCATGTCACCTATAATCTCCATGGGAACCAAAAGCCGGAACGAGTATCTTCATTCATTTCCTCCTATTTCCTTCTTATTTACTCTCCATTGTAATCTTTTTTGTTAACACAAAGTTCATAAACATACCGTCCTCAGAATAGGGATTATAATCATAGTCACCAAATATCTCTTTGATAACAAATCCGGTATTGGTTACCATTTCTTCGTAGTCATCCCGACTAATCAATGAAAAATGAATATCCAAAAACTGTTTATCAACCAATACATGGTTGGAATTATAGATCTCATAAAACGGCATACCCTTTACAGATTCTGCGTTTGGATCGTATTGGCTGTAATAGGAAACCACCAAGGTCTTATCTTGTTCAAGGGGGAATCGCCCTAAGACTCGATATTGGCCATCTGCTGTTTTTATTCTAAATGAAGGGTTATAGAATGTACAAATAAATATTCCGTCATCTGATAGATGATTAAAAATCTTATCAAATGCAATCTTCATTTTTTCTCTGTCCGCAATTTCAGAAAATGAATTGAAACATACATCCTATGTTTTCCTCATTTTTCTCCACTCATTTTCTTTAGTTTGCCATATCCTTAACTAACTTGAAATATAGATCTGATTTATATTAATGGAGTTGGCAGCGTATCCGTTGAAATACTTCTCGTATACTACTTAATCTTGATGTATGATGATCAATGAAGTCGTGCCGGTGCTTCATGGCATCCAATCTCATCATCACCAATCCTTCGATCGGCAAAAAGATGATGTGCTCGGAAGCCTTTATATTAGAGGCTTTTAAAATTTGTTTGGAACTCTCGTTGGCCATTGTCAGGCAGAGATAATAACAAAATCAATGAACATAGAATGTAACAGATTAGCTTCCTCAAAATTTATTCCCCCTTTGATTAAGGTTTAGCAACCACCTTTATTTAGCATTTATACCACATATAAAAATCGATATGGCGGGCAACCTTTACTTAAATTGCAACAGTTTTAATAGGATTAACCTACAGGAATATTCTTTAATGAGAAGGATTAATCAGTTAGAATAACGTATGGAAGGTATAGCAACAAAGGAAGCAAGAAGAACATCCCCTTGCCTTCGTAAAGTTTAATTGGAGGCTTTGATCATGAGTTTGAGTTTTAGATATGCTGAAAAGTCTGATACTGCTTTGATTCTGCAGTTCATTAAAGAATTAGCCGAATATGAGCAAATGCTTGATGAAGTAATAGCTACCGAGGATATACTAAAAGAATGGCTGTTTGATAAGAAAAAGGCAGAGGTTATATTTGCAGTAGCAGATGGATGCGAAGTCGGATTTGCTCTGTTTTTTCATAACTTTTCTACGTTTTTGGGAAAAGCTGGCATATACCTGGAAGATTTATACGTGAAGCCACAATACAGAGGTCATGGATATGGGAAATTGATCTTGAAAAAGCTGGCACAAATTGCAGTGGAACAAGGATGCGGCAGACTGGAATGTTGGTGTTTGGATTGGAATAAAGTAAGTATCGACTTCTATTTATCGCTGGGAGCGAATCAGATGAGCGATTGGACGGTTTATAGAATTGCTGGCGAGACCCTCAAACAATTAGCAAGTGATGAAAGCAAACCTGGTTAAATGATAGCCAAGCCACTCTTCAAATTGAGGTAGTGGAGTGGTCGAACCGAAGACCTATTATTATTATCGGACTTATCAATAATTGAACCTGCTTTCTTCCTTCATAAATGGCAGGAAAGCTTTTTCAAGGAGGTATTCCCATAATGCGTTGTGATTATCATTTACATTCTTCTATCTCAGCCGATAGTACAACCAGTCCTTTTCAGCAGATCAAACGAGCCGAAGCATTGGGCCTGGATGAGATTTGTTTTACTGAACACTTAGAAATTCATTTTTATAGGGGTGAAACCTGGCACGTGGACCTGCATGATTATAAAGAGCGGTTCGCCCAATTAACATCATCCAGTGTCAACATAAAGTTTGGGATCGAAGCAGGCATTGCTTTAGCAGCAGAGTATTTTCCCGAACTGGAAAATGAACTGCGGTCTGTGCAATGTGATTTTGTGCTGGCCAGTGCCCACTCGGTCAATGATATTGATCCCTTTGATCCTGCCTTTTATGAAGGCAAAACCATAGCCCATGTGTATAGGGATTATATAAGTTCTATCTTGGGCGGCATCAAGCAGCTGAATTCGGACCTTTACAGTAGTGTGGGACATATCGATTTCCCGGCCAAGGGAGCTCATTCGGAAAAGGATTCCCGACTGTTTTACCATTATGCTCCAGATGAAATTGATGCTCTGTTCAGGTATATTATTCCGCTAGGCAAATGTATTGAAGTCAACACTGCCACTTACAGAAACCTGGGCCACCGGAAGGTGCCGGGGGAAGACTGGCTGCGCCGCTATGTACAATTGGGTGGTGAATTTATCACCTTCGGCTCTGATGCACATTCACCTGAATATATCCACTATCGTTTGGATGATGCGGCGGAAATGGCTAGGCAGGCCGGAGTAAAATACTACGCCACCTTTGATAGAATGAGGCCTGTTTTTCATAAGCTATAAACTATGATAAAAAGCCGTTGGAAAAAACCTATAACGCTGGCTATAAAAAAAGCAAGTTGAGTTAAATGATGGAACAGTTGTTAATTATGCAGAAGGGCGGTTCACAAGACATAAAAAGACCCGAGATACTCTTCACTTAAATGTCCTTGCCCTCAGCGGGCCGCAGTCACCATTTCCAATCAATTTTCGCCGGGTTTGGTTCATTCTCCACGGCAATAGCACGCAACGCGTCAAGCATACGTTCGCACTCTTCGGCGGCCCTTTGCTCCACCTGCACCCAGGTCGCCTTTGTTCCGAGCGAGTCATACGCAACGGCTATCGCTCCATATAGTGGGAGTCCGATACAGTGCCTTGCCGAATGAATCGTCGATGCAGATTGACCAATCGCCCTGGCGGCGGCTTGCGCAACGGGATTTCCTTCCGATTCACGAGCGGCTGCATGGCACTCGAGGATTGTCGATTTTGCCTGCGGCAATTTGATTGCACCTGACAGCCACTCGCGGGCGGCATTCAGTGCGCTTTGCGGACGAATGTCATTCGGATAGTGCTTGCGCCACAGCAGCAGTATCACCTGCTCTGCATAATCAACCGCCCAATTTGTAAGCGTAACCTTGCTCTGGGTTTCAATTAATTTCATAAGCGACTGAATATACGGCGCATTCCAGTCACTTAGCATTTTTCTTGCTTTTGGCATGCTCATCCTCCCGGTTTTCTGTCATTAATTTCACCACATCCAACCTGTTTACTTGTTAATCCAAAATAAACAACTCTTCAACTGTTGTGTTTAATAGTTTAGCCATTTTCATGGCTAGCTCTAACGAAGGATTATACTTGTCGTTCTCAATAGCAATAATGGTTTGCCTCGAAACTCCCAATTCACTCGCTAAATCTTCTTGACGCAAACCTTTATTTTTCCTTAATTGCTTAATATGATTTTTCATTACTATCTGCCTGCCATCAAAATCCAGGAGCCAATTGAAACGATAACCCCAACTATGATAGCGATTGCCAATATTAGTTTGTAAAACGGATTTTCCTCTTTGTATTCATCGTCTCCTTTAACCGCCTGTTTTTGTAAATACATTTGAGAAAATATTAAAACGAATGCTGTTGAAACCAATAAAAAACATGGTGCTAAGTTGATTGAAGAATTTTGCATATGAACCTTATACGATTCATATAAAGACCACACTAACAGTGCCACCATCAAATAGATTAAAGCATTCCGTTGGGCTTTTAATGCTATGTTCTTTTCCATTTCATCCATCTTATGAATTCCTATTTTATTAAAGAATTGTTTCATAACAGCACCTCCATATGTTAAAAGATCTTTACATTTGCTATGTTATAATAAGCGAAGAATAATGTCAAGATCTCTTTACATTTTGGAACATTATAATCCTCATTAAATCTTCCCTTTATGCTGCGGGGGGATTTGTTTATTATTGCCTGGATCAATTGGGATTTGCAGCGGCCTGGGGCGGGTAATACAAGGAACAAGACCCTAATAAAAGTATTATCTATACTCAAATCAACAACTTATACAAGAATCTGTAGGGAAAATTGAGCAAAGAGCCGTCCCCCTGGCTTGTTATATTTTTTTTACTTCAATAATTAATGATAGACTAAAAACAACCTCAAACATTACCATTAGTCCTGCAACAATATAAGGTGGAGAATTTACACCTACGATTAAAACAACTATTGGAATAATTACCGATAATGCCATATAGCTCTTTGATTTATATAGCCAGCAATAAGGCAGTAGATGCGCCCCAAATATCATAGCTAATACCATCACCATTTTCTCTGGTACTGTTGGGTAAACCCACATTGCTATGAGTAAGTATAGCATTTGATTTATTGAAAATAATACACCCAGGTTAGTCAATGGGTTGCCTTTGTTTGTAAAATCCACTTGGATTATTCTTGAAATCATATATGCCAGCGGCATAAGCGGGGCTGTGAAACAAAATGTTAGCAAGTTTTTCGTCAAAATAGGCAATGAGGTCAAATGAATCACCAATATGGCACTCCAAATAATTATAGATGCTAAAATAAAGTGTAATCCCTTTTTTTGCTTTAAAGCACAATCTGAACGCATTTCTTCTAAATTCATACCCTATACCCCTTTACAATTTTCATTGCCTTATTAAATGTTAGTTCAACTTACAAATTGAAATTTGCTCAAATATTACACTTGTTTGTATTTTTAAGAATATGAAATATTAATAAAATATAAACTCCATGCTAAAGGCAACAACTAACCATAGCTATTAGCTGGACGGCCACATGAGCTGTATTACAATTCCGTTGAATATATGAAACAGCCAGCAGTTACAATATCTCGATATACCCTTCTGTTCCATGCACGCGGATTCGTTGCCCATCTTTTATCAGTTTGGTAGCATGATCTACTCCGACAACTGCTGGTAAGCCATATTCACGTGCGATAACTGCTCCATGGGTCATCAGTCCACCAACTTCGGTGACTAGGCCTTTTATGGATACAAACAATGGTGTCCAGCTAGGGTCAGTAAAGGAGGTGACTAATATATCTCCATCTTCCAGATCAGCATCTTCCATGTTTAATATGACACGTGCTCGTCCCTCTATTACTCCGGAAGAAACAGGCAGGCCTGCAATAGCTTCGGCTGGGAGATTTTCCCGTTCGTACGCACCGGAGAGTGTTTCACCATCAGATGTGATAACCCGCGGGGGAGTTAGATTTTCATATAATTTGTACTCGTCTTTTTGTTTGCTGATTATCTGGTAATCCAGTTTATTTGTGCGTACGACTTCTTGAAGTTCTTCAAAAGTAAGATAGTATATATCTTCTTTTTCTTGAATAACGCCTTCTTGCACTAGTTGTTCGGCTTCTTTCAGTAAAGCCTGCTTATAAATAAAGTAGCGATTAACCATGCCGTATTTTGGATATTCACGATAACCGCTGAAATTTCGGACCAGGTCGATCATTCTTTTGGTTTCTTGGGCTTTTTGTTCACCATCCGGTAATTGCTTCAATCGCTCTAATAACTCTTGTTCTTTTTTCAAAGCAACACACCGCCCTTGCTCAAATATCCGCTTGCTGGCATTAGGCTCGAAGTTTTTGATGTTACTGAGAATCATGGGAACAAGTGTAGTTGGTTTTTCGCTCCAACGAGTTCTAGTAATATCGATTTCTCCGACACATCGCATTCCGTATTTGTTGAGATAAGCATAGACAACGTCCTGGGTTTCCTGTCCACCCTCAAACTTAAGCAGTTCATCCAAAAAGTTATCGTCTTTTACATGTTGTAAATAATCAATTACTTCTGGATAAGGACGAATCACATCTGCGACACCCAACAGCTCCAGACCCATTTCTGATGTAATATTGTTTGGTACAGATTGAGAAAGTGTATCTGCTGCGTTTTTTTCACCCAGCCATTCCTTCATTTTTTCATTGATCCATGATGAAGCATCCATAGCTGCCATAATCACGTCCATACTTTGGGGGTCAAATAAAATCTTCTTTAACTGCTGGATATCTTCTAGAATAAAATCAAATAAATCCGATCCTAATTTGGTTTGGATGTTTTGTTTTAACTCTTCTATTGATGTTTGACTGTTCTTGATCAAATCAGAAACGATGGCCGGATTGTTTTCGAATTGTGCCAGGTAACCCCATGACATTACTTTTTTGCTGTTAATGAGACTCTGTACTTTTTTATCGTCCGGTGACGATTTGACAAAATCTTTTCGCTTTACTATGGTCATGAGGACGTTTTTTATGAGCGGATCGGATTGTCCCAGGGTTTTTATTATCATTTTTCCGCCGTCAGGCGAAGCCAGGTGGCGTGTAATATCAACAAACAACCTTCCACCGGCTTTACGCATGGGTGCAGGGGTCGTTAACAGGTAAAAAGATAATCCCAAAGGTTTAATGGGGTCGGTCATCATTTGTTGATGACTGACAGATACATAGACGTGATTTTTCTGATCATTCGCTTTAGGGATGGGGTATAAAGTAGTGATGGGCCGACTCTGGACAATATAGAATGTATCATCAACCAAACACCATTCGATATCCTGGGGGCAGCCGAAATGTTCTTCGATCTTCCTGCCCAGGCGTTCAAGCTGCAAAATCTGCTCATCCGTCAGTGCTTGCCTATTCTGCTGCTCAGGCAGGACCGCCTGTGCTTTTGTACCGCCATCTTTTAAAGCATAAATAACCAGCTTCTTGGTTGCTATCTTCTTATCGATAACCTTGCCGTTACGCACTTTATAGATATCAGCATTCACCAGGCCGGAGACAACGGCCACACCAAGTCCGAAGCTGGCATCAATAGTTACCACCTTCCTATTGGAAGTAACGGGATCGGCAGTAAACAAGATTCCTGCCGCCTGCGGGAAGACCATCTTCTGAACAACCACAGACAGGTTGACTTTTCTGTGGTCGAAGCCGTTTTGAAGACGGTAAGTTACTGCTCTCTCTGTAAATAGCGATGCCCAGCACTTGCTGATATGCTTTAGGATTGCCTTCTTTCCAATAATGTTCAAATAAGTATCCTGCTGGCCTGCAAAAGAGGCCGTAGGTAAATCCTCGGCAGTTGCACTGGATCGTACTGCATAGGCAGTTCTTTCATCAAGCCTGCTGAGGAAGCAGGTAATTTCTTCACTAATGTCTGGAGGGATGCCTATCCCCTCAATGACCCTGCGAATCTCACCGCTAAGTTCACCGATTTTATCCCGGTCTTCCACCTTCAGAAGCGATAACTGATCAATTAATTCGTTAATCGACGACGTTTCCCCAATGATTCTTTTATAGGCTTCATTAGAAACACAAAAGCCATCTGGTACAGGTATTCCTTCAATCTTGCAAAGTTCTCCCAGGTTCGCGCCTTTACCTCCAACCACGATGAGTTTTGTTTGGTCAATATCTTTAAAATTAAGTACATGGGAACTCATATCTTTACGTCCTCTTTAAATTCCTTAGTCTGGGCTGTGTTTTTTCACATCTACTAATAGTTGAAAAACCGATTTGTAGAGCTTGTTCTAATTCTTCTCTTGTATATATGTCCATTACATCACTCCCCTGTTTTTCACACAAAATGGTCCTGGTCCCCGGCCGATCATGGTCAGCATTTCCAATCGATTTTCGCCGGGTTTGGTTCGTTCTCCACAGCAACGGCACGCAGGGCGGCTTCCATACGCCTGCACTCTTCGGCTGCGCATTGCTCTATTTGTCCCCACGGCGCATCAGTCCCGATCCGGTCATAAGCGACTGAATATACGGTGCCAGTCACTTAGCATTTTTCTTGCTTTTGGCATACCCTACTCCTTATTTCCTGTAATTAGTTTCACCGACATCCAACCTGCTGTCTCACGAGAATGGTCAAATATTTGCCGCCTCATCTTGTGGAAAGCGGGGTGAGAAAGGAGGGTCTACAACAAGTCTGTCATTTGGGCAGTGAGGTCTTTGCCAAGCTTTTTGCACCGTAACCCTATTTTACTCCAATCCTTTCAGCCACATCACAACATCTTGAAGCATTAGTCCGATATTACCAATTTGGCAATGGTTATCTGCGTGGTCGTGGTTAGTATATATTTTTGTTTTGAGAGATGTAGCATTCGTGAATAACGAGACCTGTTGCTGGTGTGTTTTTATGGGTATAAAATGATCATTCCGACCGGATAAGTATAGGACATTCTGTGTGATTCGGTCACAGCACAGATTGTCAGCGTTTAGATTTAGGGAATATTCAAAAGCTTCCAATGGCGGCAGTTTCGTGATGTGTGACAACTGGTATGTCTGCCAACCTTGAATCCCTTGCTTCTGACTCACCTTAACAAAAGATTTGGCAGTATAAGCCCTGAAATGTTTTATAAAAAACATCATTAACGCTCTTGCGAACTCAGGCGGTATTCTTGAATAATCTATTGCGTGACCGGACGCGATGACGTTTTCTATTCTAGGTTCATAAGCAGCTGCTCTTATGCAAAACCAACCGCCCATTGATAATCCAAATAAGGTAGCTTTATCAATGTTGTAATGGTCGAGAATGCGCTCAACTGGTTTTTCCCAGCGGTAATCAAGTGGAATGCCCTGCTTTATCAGCATATGTCCTTGTCCTGGACCTTCAAATCCAATTACATCAAAACCGTTCTGCGATAGGTATTTTAACATGAAGAACCATTCTTCCACAAAAGAATCAAATCCTCCATGAAGAAGGATAGTTCCCCTCTTTTGCCCAACAGCATCAAATCTGATGGCGGGAATTCTTCCTATTTCGTAAGGTATCATATCTCTTCTAAAGGATTCTTCACTCACGGCGTTGTAAAACAAATCAGAGAACTTGTCATAAATCGTTTCTTTCAGGCTTTGTTTGTTCATTGCATAAAACTCTGAAGAGCGATGGTAAATTGCAGCATTAAGCAATCTGTCTTCTTTTTCTGCCTGCTTGGCGAACCGAGCCATCGATTCAGTCCAATCTTGAAAGTTGTTTATTTCTTTGCCCATACTCACGCAATCGCCGTATCTAGCCATTCCGATTGAATGCCACCGGTTCAATTGAAAATTAAACACCTTTTGATTATGAAACGAGAAATAGCCTATGGGGAAATAGACGGTATTATCAGACATCCGCTTTCCTCCCTTGATAAACTAAGTTATTCTTCCAATATCGCTTGTTTTCTCACGATTCATTATGATTACAGACAGCCCATCCTTCTTTATCTACCTCTTTTACAGCACGGAAGCTCAGGTAGCTTTGTCCATCTATCTTCCTTTTGTCATATACACCACTATGATAGACAATGATATATGCCTGCCGCTCATCTTGAAGGGAGGTATCTGCAGTCCAATAATATATGACTTTTGAACGGACATCCCGCAGAGGAGTTTCTTTATCTGGCGTTCGTTTATAGATGGCTTTTTCCTCCACAGGATCCCATATTCCACCTGCGTTTTGCCCATGGATCATCATAGAAAGAACTCACGCAGTCACTCGTTAATTGCTTCGATACCGAGCCGTTTAAGCTCGTCAAGCTGATCCCTCATTTTCTGTAGCTCCTCAGGGGAGTGACCCTCCCAGTCCAATACTTCGCCTACTACTCTAAGTGGTTGTCGGGTCCGGTAAGACCTAGTTGGGTTCCCTGGAAATTTTTTATCCGTCAGGTTGGGGTCATCCTCGATAGTGCCGATGGGCTCCACACGATAAATCCGACCAGGTTCGTCGCCCACTGCAAGTTCAGCTCCCCATATAGCTGCATCTAGTGTCGCGGTCAGGTATACGTAGTTGGCCTTTTGTTGCTCGCCATAATTAGAACTATAGCCGGGTTCTAATAAGTCCCCTAGTTTCAAGTCGGCTTTTGTACCGTGGTAGAAAGGCCCTGAGTCCAAGGATCTGTCGCTCTGTAATGTAGTAGTCAAGTCTGTCTTTTCCTCGTTGTTCATTTCAATCAAATCTTCCTTTTTATTCATACTAAGTCCTTCTTCCCAATTCTAATTTATCGTCCGCACAAACAGCTCGTTTTCATATCTACATCTAACCTGCTCTTTCAACCTCGATAAATCTGACAAACATCTAATCCGTTCTGTCACAGCAAAAACCCTTGATTTGACTTGGATTTCAACTCTGAAAACCAAAACCCTTTTTTCAAGAATGAATTTTCCACCCTTGACATCAATACTACCGTCTCAACGTGCCTTGAGGAGACAAAAAAGATGCCGTACACACTTGGTATACCCTTGGCGGCATAATATATTCTAATTCTTGAAAGCTGTATTGTGTATAATTTCCTCATCCTAGCCGTTTTATTAAATACTACTGGAGGTACTGGAAATAGCAGTTTTGAGATTTTTTATGCAGACGCATTGACGTAAGTTCATAGTTTTTATATAATCAAAGGCAAATATATATTTGGAGGTTGAATACACCTATGTGTGCTTCGATGCGGATTCGTAAATAAGGTGCACTGAACAAAGAATGCATGATTGCTTTCTGAGGTTTTAGTGCGCCTTTTTTTTGATCCGAATTGAATTGAAAGAGGTGTATTTTTTATGTCCAAAAATAGAAACAAAGGGCAAAATCCGCCCGTTTGGGTTTCCCAGAATTATTTGACTAGCAATAAAACAATCAAAAGATTGCTCCATATAACCAGCATTTCCGCAAGTGATCATGTGATTGAGATTGGCCCTGGAAAAGGCCATATAACAGGACTGCTCCTCAAAAACTGCCGGGAAGTAACCGCCATTGAGCTAGATGAAAAGCTATATGGAAATCTTCTCGAAAAATTCAAGGGTGTTGAAAACCTGAACCTTTATCATCAGGACTTTATGCAATGGCAGCTTCCTTCTGCTGTGAGTTATAAGGTTTTTGCAAACATTCCCTTTTGCCATACAACAGATATTCTGCGCAAATTGACGGAAAGTAAAAACCAACCGGCTGAAGCGTGGCTAACGATGCAAAAAGGCGCGGCCAAACGCTTCATGGGAAAGCCTCATGAAACTATGCGCTCGCTCATGATAAAGCCGGTGTTTGATCTCAAAATCATCTACCATTTCAAGCGGGAGGATTTTCATCCCAAGCCCGGCGTTGATGTGGTGCTGTTGCACCTGAAAAAAAAGGCGCAACCGGATATACTGCCGGCCCAGTGGCGCGATTACGAGCATTTCGTTTCTAAGGCATTACGAAACCATAATGCAGAGTTGCGGCATATGTTTACTAAAAAACAGTTGTCGCTGGCATTTCGGGAAGCTGGAATTTCTGACTTTGCTCCCGGTGAAATACTTTATGTGCAATGGCTCTGCCTTTTCCGATGCTATTTCAAGCATGTGATTCATAAAGTTTCTGTTTAATATGGTATCTTTTTCTAATAAATTGTTGGATTAATGATGAATTAAGTAAATGGGAAAACCTATAAAACAATTGAAAGGATTGTTTTATAAGTGAGTTCAATCAACCCAAACCCCTTATTTATCAATGTTTATTCCACGCTCAAGCAGGCAAATCGATTCTGTATGCCCCGTCTGTGGAAACATATCAATAGGCTGGACTTTTACAGTGTAGTCGGCCTTCACAAACAAAGCCAAATCACGAGCTAAAGTAGCCGGATTGCAGGATGCATATACCACTCTTTTCGGAGCCATTTTAACAATAGAGTCAATTAATTGAGCTTTGCATCCTGACCGGGGCGGGTCCAAAATCACCACATCGAAATGCTCTTCTAAATCGGGTATTATCTCTTCGCATGCCCCCTTAATGAATTTGCAGTTTGATATATCATTTTTAAAAGCATTTCTTTTGGCATCTTTGACTGCTGTTTTGAAGCTTTCCACTCCAACTACTCTTTTGGCCTTTGCTGCCAGTCCCAGAGCAATACTGCCTATTCCGCAATAAGCGTCCAGGACATTATCACCTTTGTTTATCTGAGCAAAATCTTTAATGACCTCTATCAGTCGTTCTGTCTGCTGAGGATTAACCTGAAAAAAGGCCAGAGGTGATATGCCATACTTTATTTCAGAGATAGCATCTTCCAGGCTTTGGTCTCCATAGTGGAGCTGGGTTGCACCCTGGTCAACACTATATATTGATGCTGCCTCCTGGTAATTCAGCATCCTGGCGAAATCTATTTGGCTGGTACCTGGCCCATTAAAAATCAGCATCAGCTCCTGGTTGGCTGAAGACTGGCGCACAATGACTTCACAGCCTTCAGGTATCTTCAGTTCCTCCAAATTATCTTTAATGAACTTACTATAGTTCTGCATCTCCTGGCTTATAAGCAAACAGTTATCTATACCCATCAATACCCGACTATCATTAATGTAGTAGCCCATAGTTAATTCCCCGGACTCTTTTCCTGTATGCCATACCACTTTGTTGCGGTAATGCCAGGGATCTTCCATACCAATTACCGGACTTACCTCCATGTCGATTCCCGCAATTCGCTTTAAACTATCCTTTACTACCTGTCTTTTTAGCTCCAACTGCCGAGGATAGCTCACATGTTGATATGCGCATCCACCACATTTATAATAATACGGGCAAGGCGGGTCCACCCGATCCGGTGAGGCGGTTATTACTTCTTCCAGTCTGGCGCGTTGGAAATTTTTCTTGTCTTCAACTACCTTGATTTCAACTGTTTCCCCCGGTATTGCAAAAGGGATAAAGGTGGCTTTGCCATCTATTCTGGCTACCCCTTCCCCTGAATGACTGATTCCATCTACATAGCAGCGCAAATCATTTCCTCCTTAATAAATATAGGGACATAAATATAGGGACCTTATTATTTAGTATACACACCTAAAGGTAAAGGGACCCAAAAAAGAGATGGTTTAACGAACATTCTTATGTTCCGCCGACCGAATCCATATCTACTCTGGTCTGCCCTTGATTACAGCACCTTCTTGTGGATGGGTGGTGCCTTCATATTATAGAGCAAAACATCCTCATAAAAAAGAGCGTTAAGAAGCTTTTCGTCCTCTGGTCTTTAGCAGTTATTGATTTACAAAAATTGTTATTAGACATAGACTTAATTTGTAGGTTGTCGTCTATTAATCGATGTGGAGTAACTAAAAAGGGAGGGAATATGATTGTGAAGAAAGTTGTAATCTTAGGGACTCTGGATACTAAGGGTGCAGAATTCAAGTTTGTCAAAGACATCATTGAATCTCAAGGTGTGGCAACCGTGGTTGTCGACGCCGGGGTACTAGGTGCCCCTTACTTTCAACCAGATATTTCCAACACTATTGTTGCCGAAGCCGGGGGTACAGAGTTGGCCGAACTGATCGCAGCTAATGACAGAGGCCGGGCCATCGATGTAATGATGAAAGGCAGTGCCAAAATTATATTAGAGCTTGAGAGGCAAGGTTTAGTAGCGGGCATAATTAGTTTAGGAGGGACTGCCGGCACCACCATAGGCACCCATGCCATGCAGGCATTGTCTGTGGGTATCCCTAAATTAATGGTTTCCACCGTCGCATCTGGCGATACCAGACCCTATGTGGGAACTAAAGACATCACCATGATGTATTCTGTAGTAGATATCTCAGGAATTAATACCCTCTCCTCAAAAATTCTGGCCAACGCCGCCTATGCAATTGCTGGCATGGCAAAAGGTACGACACCAGTTTTAGAACAGGAAAAAATACTGCTGGCAGCTACCATGTTTGGGGTAACGACGCCCTGTGTAACCACAGCCAGGGAATATTTGGAGTCAAAAGGTTATGAAGTACTGGTTTTCCATGCCACAGGAGCCGGTGGAAGATCGATGGAAGATTTAATAGAAGCAGGTTTTATCAAAGGCGTACTGGATATTACTACCACCGAATGGTGTGATGAACTTGTTGGCGGGGTCTTAAATGCAGGTCCCCATAGATTGGAAGCAGCAGGAAAGATGGGGATTCCTCAGGTGGTCTCGACAGGTGCTTTAGATATGGTTAATTTTGGCCCAATGGGTACGGTGCCACAAGAGTTTAAAGACCGGAACTTATATAAACATAATCCAACCGTTACCTTAATGCGAACTACCGTTGATGAAAATCGGCAATTGGGGCAAATTATTTCTGATAAGCTAAATATGACCCAGGGACCAACTGCACTATTTTTGCCATTGAAGGGTGTTTCACTAATAGATGTTGAAGGTCAGCCTTTCTATGGCCCTGAAGAAGACCGGGTCCTATTCGATACCCTGAGAAACAATATTCTGCAGGATAAAGTTGAATTGATCGAGATGGATACAGATATCAATGATGATGAATTTGCTTTGGCAATGGCCAAAAAACTGGTAGACATGCTAGAAAAATAGAGGAGGGATGTCACTTGACGGCGTGGACCATAGAAAAAGTGAACAGAAGGTTGCGAGAACAAATAGCAGCTGGAAAACCACTGGTGGGTGCCGGTGCTGGCACCGGTATTTCTGCCAAATCAGCTGAAGCCGGTGGTGTAGATATGATCATTATCTATAATTCAGGCCGCTATAGAATGGCAGGCAGAGGCTCCCTGGCAGGACTGATGCCTTATGGAGATGCGAATCAAATAGTTGTGGAAATGGCCCGGGAGGTACTAACGGTAGTAAAGGATACACCAGTATTAGCCGGGGTATGTGCTACAGATCCTTTTCGGGATATGGAATATTTCTTAAAACAATTGAAAGATATGGGCTTTGCCGGAGTGCAAAACTTTCCGACGGTTGGCTTAATCGATGGAAAGTTCAGAGCTAACCTCGAAGAAACTGGCATGGGCTATGGACTGGAAATTGAAATGATCAGAATGGCGCATGAAATTGGCTTATTTACCACACCCTATGTATTTGATGAAGAAGATGCCAGGCAGATGGCAAAAGCAGGTGCAGACGTAATCGTGGCCCATATGGGTTTGACCAGCAAAGGTGATATTGGGGCAGAAACCGCCATGGGTTTGGATGAAGCGGCCCAGCGAGTACAGGCGATTCACGATGCTGGAAAATCTGTCAAGCCTGACATCATGGTCATCTGCCACGGAGGCCCGATCGCAGAACCGGAGGACGCTCAATATATACTGGATCGAACCGCTGGTATCGATGGTTTCTTCGGTGCTTCCAGTATTGAAAGACTGCCTACTGAAATCGCCATTAAGAACCAAACCATAAAGTTCAAGAACATGACCTTCAGCAAATAATATTGTCAGGGGGACGGGGTTGGTTGACAACCCCGTCCCCCTGACAACTTATAATGATTTCCCGAGGGGTTTGATTATTTTATAGAACTATTTCATTTTAGCTTCCGGTTGAGGGAAAAAGCATAAGCCTCATCCAGCCAATGATACAACTCTTCGTTCAAATCAGATTCATCCTGAATAATTACGTGGTGTGTCCACCGGCCTGGATATGGTTCCACAACCTGAACAATCCGTTGATTTTGGATGTGGCAGCCCAGCCCGAATGTGAGTACGATGCAATTCTCAGGTCTATTCCTGGCCCATTTGGGAGGCAGCCAGATCCAGGCAAACTTCCTTTTTGTTCCGAAGGAAATCTGCGATTTCCTTACCTCCCCCAGTGACAAGGGGACGGTCCTTTTGTCCCTCCCGCTGGCTCCTTAAGGAGGGACAAAAGGACCGTCCGAGACCACTGAAAAACACCTTATAAAAAATAACAATAATACAAATTAATAGCTGCAAAGTAGAATCAAAAAACCCCTTTTATGATATAATGGATGTGACGCAAACACCATATCTAAGGGGGTTTTAAGATGCTCAGGACTGGTCCCAAGCAATTAAGTTTATACTCAATATTGTATGACAAAATACCAG
>LNQE01001856.1_pt1 | contig 78214 bp, 86 predicted proteins | sample 603111 | NCBI WGS metagenome assembly LNQE01 (sample SAMN04260313, study PRJNA301899) | hydrocarbon metagenome | isolation source: hydrocarbon-contaminated ditch | place: Germany: Bremen | collected 1998
TGGAGGATACCGGCCGCAGTTCTACTTCCGCACCACAGACGTTACCGGAATAATCGAACTTCCAGAGGGAGTAGAGATGGTAATGCCGGGAGATAATATACAGATGAAAATAGACCTGATCACGCCGATAGCGATAGAAGAAGGATTAAGATTTGCTATCAGAGAAGGCGGAAGAACCGTCGGCGCTGGCGTTGTTACCGGTATCGAATAGTAAATAACTGTCGATAAAAAGCAGTGAAGGATGATAAAATGTCCTTCACTGCCACACACTCGGCAGCGTGTATTAAGCAAGTGACTAAGGAGGTTTTTGTTCGAGTGAATGTCCAGCAAAAAGTAAGGATTAGACTGAAAGCATTTGACCATAAATTATTAGACCAATCATCGCAAAAAATAGTAGAAACTGCTAAGAAAAATGGTGCAAATGTATCTGGTCCCATACCGCTACCTACGGAAAAAAATATTTATACCATATTGAGATCCCCTCATGTAAATAAAGATTCCAGGGAGCAGTTCGAAATGAGGACTCACAAACGTTTAATAGATATACTGGATCCTACTCCCAAGGCTATAGATGCACTTATGCATTTAGATCTACCTTCTGGTGTAGATATTGAAATTAAACTTTAACAAATTCTAATGCTGAGGAATCAGTGGGGAATAAACGATTTCAAGGCGAGAGAATTATAGAAGTGACGTTGGTTATCCCACTACCAACCTATCACTGAGAAAAAGGAGGAAGCTAAAAATGTCCAATCATACTCAGGCAATATTGGGTATAAAAATCGGTATGTCGCAGATATTCGATAATGAAGGAAAAGCTGTTCCCGTTACTATAGTTGAAGCTGGACCATGCAAAGTTATTCAAAAAAAGAACCAGCAAACAGACGGATACCATGCCATTCAGGTAGGTTTCGGGGATATCAAGGAAAATAAAGTTAACAAACCGGCTAAAGGGCATTTCCAAAAGGCCAACCTAAAGCCTCTGCGGCACATAAAGGAATTCCTGGTTGACGATGCTGATGTATATGAAATTGGCCAGGAGATCAAGGTAGATATATTTGAAGCAGGTAATAAGGTGGATGTTGTGGGTACATCTAAAGGTAAAGGATTTGCTGGAGGAGTAAAGAGGCATAACTTTAGACGAGGCTCCATGGGACACGGTTCAAAATACCACCGTCGTCCAGGATCTCTAGCCGCTAAAGGCCCAGCGAGAGTATTTAAAGGAAGAAAATTACCCGGCAGATTAGGTGGAGAGAGGGTCACCGTGCAGGGATTAGAAATTGCCAAGATATACCCCGAAAGAAACTTGATTCTAATTAAAGGTTCAATTCCAGGGCCCAGAAGAGGTCTGGTCATGATAAAAGGTTCAGTAAAGGCATAACTGAATTTGAAGGAGGTTATGAAAATGCCTAAAGTTGCACTGTATGACGTTAGCGGGGCCCAAATTGGAGAGCTAGAATTAAACGATAACATCTTTGGAATCGAGCCCAATGAGGCTGTATTATATGATTTCGTGAAAATGCAGCTGGCTAATAAACGCGTGGGAACCGCATCAACCAAAACTAGAGCTGAAGTGAGAGGCGGGGGCAAGAAACCCTGGAGACAAAAGGGAACAGGACGTGCGCGAGTAGGGAGTTCACGCAACCCGGTTTGGAAGGGTGGCGGAATCACCTTTGGGCCGAAACCCAGAGATTATTCATATAAACTGCCCAAGAAAGTAAGAAGATTGGCCATGAAATCAGCATTATCCAGTAAGGTGATAGATAACAGTATTATCGTATTGGACCAATTGACGATGGATGAGCCTAAGACCCAAGATTTTATTAAGATCCTTGACTTACTCAACATAGAAAAGGGAACTCTGGTAGTTACCGCAGACGGCAACACCAATGTTAGTAAATCAGCCCGAAATATACCTGGCGTTAAGCCGCTCAAGGTAGAATTCGTGAATGTATATGATTTATTGAAATACGACACCCTGCTCATTACTAGGGATGCAGTTGCTAGAATCGAGGAGGTGTTTGCATAATGCGAGACTATCGAGACATCATCATAAAGCCGGTAATAACTGAAAAAACCATGAATTTACTGGTAGAAAACAAATACACTTTCATTGTTGATAAAAGAGCTAACAAAACAGAAATAAAGAACGCCATAGAAAGTATCTTCAATGTCAAGGTTGATAAAGTATACACCATGAATGTTAAAGGAAAACCCAAGAGAATGGGTAAAGCTGTGGGCCGGACCCCTAATAGAAAGAAAGCTATCGTGGCCCTCAAACCCGGACAAAAAATACCACTATTTGAAGGAATATAGGGTCCCGTTGCTCTTGTTTAAGGAGGTAATTATAAGATGGGCATAAAAAAATTCAGGCCTACTACACCGAGTAGAAGACAAATGACAGTATTGACTTTTGATGAAATAACCAAAACCAAACCAGAAAAAAGTCTTACCGAGCCATTGAAAAAAACCGGTGGACGTAATAGCAAGGGTCGCCTCACAGTGAGGCATATTGGTGGTCGCCACAAACGCTTATATAGAATTATAGATTTTCAGAGAAGAAAAGATTCTGTACCAGCCAAGGTAGCGGCTATTGAGTATGATCCGAACCGTTCTGCCAATATAGCTCTTCTGCACTATGCGGATGGTGCTAAAACATATATCCTGGCACCCCATGGATTAAAAGTTGGAGACACAGTAGTTTCCGGGTCCAAAGCTGATATTAAAGTAGGAAATACCCTGCCGCTTAAAGATATTCCAGTAGGTTCCCTTATTCATAATGTGGAACTGAGACCAGGAAAAGGCGGTCAGCTGGCCAGGTCAGCCGGAACAGTTGCCCAGTTGATGGCTAGAGAAGGTAATTACGCACATGTAAGGCTTCCCTCGGGTGAGGTCAGACTGGTACACGTTACCTGCAGAGCTACCATTGGTCAGGTTGGCAACCTGGATTATGAAAATCAAACTATCGGTAAAGCAGGAAGATCACGGTGGATGGGCATAAGGCCAACTGTCAGAGGTTCAGTTATGAATCCAACCGATCACCCCCATGGTGGTGGTGAGGGACGTGCTCCCATCGGGAGAAAGTATCCCGTGTCTCCCTGGGGTAAAATTGCTATCGGCGGCAAAACTCGGAAAAAGAAAGCTTCTGACAAGATGATTGTCAGGAAAAGGAAATAAAGGAGGTCTATATAGATGTCAAGGTCATTGAAAAAAGGACCTTATTGCGAAGAAAAGCTGCTCGGTAAAGTAGAAGCTTTAAGTAAATCAGGTCAGAAAACCGTAATAAAGACATGGTCGAGACGCTCTACGATAATGCCGCAAATGATTGGATTCACTTTTGCAGTTCACGATGGTAGAAGACATATACCTGTTTATATAACCGAAGACATGGTGGGAATGAAGTTAGGTGAATTTGCACCGACCAGAACCTACCGGGGTCACGCAGGAAAGTCTGAAAAATCCAGCAGATCAAGATAGAAAGGAGGAGCGATAGTAAGATGGAAGCTAAATCAATAGGGCGTTATCTTAGAGTATCTCCTTTTAAAGCTCGTCAGGTGGCGAATCTGGTTCGGGGTAAGGACGCTAATGAGGCAGTTGCTATGTTAAAATATACTAATAAAAAGTCAGCTCCCTTAATCGGCAAAGTCGTTAAATCTGCTATTGCCAATGCTGAACACAACTATGATATGGATGTAGACGAATTGATCGTTGCGGAAATATTTGTTGATGAAGGTCCAATTATGAAGAGAATGAAGCCTAGAGCATACGGCAGGGCAGACGTAAGAAGGCATAGAACAAGCCATATTACGGTGGTAGTAAAAGAAAGGGAGGTTAAATAGTGGGGCAAAAGGTTCATCCTAAGGGCTTTAGATTAGGAATTATCAGAGACTGGGATTCTAACTGGTATGCGGATCGCGATTATACCGAGCTGCTGCATGAGGACTACCGGATCAGGGCTCATATAAAAGAACGTTTTTACATGGCTGGAGTGTCCAGAATTCAGATACAGAGAACCGGCAACAAGGTCAGAATTACGATTCATACAGCCAAGCCTGGTATAATTATCGGCCGGGGAGGTACCGAAGTAGAGCAGCTGAAGGTTACCCTGACCAAGATGACTGGCAAGAACATTAATATAAATATCCAGGAAATCAAAAAACCAGAATTAGATGCTCAAATAGTGGCAGAAAATATAGCTCAGCAGTTAGAAAAAAGAATCGCTTTTCGCCGAGCTATGAAGCAGACTGTGGGAAGGACTATGAGAGCCAATGGAATAGGTATTAAGGTTGCCATATCAGGCAGACTGGGTGGAGCTGAAATAGCTAGAACCGAATGGTACTCTGAAGGCAAAGTGCCGCTTCATACTCTGAGAGCTGATGTAGATTATGGTTTTGCTGAAGCTAATACTACCTATGGCAAAATAGGCATTAAGGTATGGATCAATCGGGGCGAGATACTGCCCGAGGCAAAACAACGACCAGTCAATAAAAAGGAGGAGGCAGATAAGTAATGCTTACCCCTAAAAGAATTAAATATAGAAAACAGCACCGGCCGAGAAACATGGCAGGTAATGCGAACAAAGGCAATGAAGTTACTTATGGCGATTTTGCGCTTCAAGCATTGGAACCAGCCTGGGTAACCAATAGACAGATAGAAGCAGCACGTATAGCAATTAACCGCTATATAAAAAGAGGCGGGAAATTATGGATAAAGATATTTCCCGATCGGCCCATCACAGTTAAGCCGGCTGAAACTCGTATGGGAAAAGGAAAAGGTTCCCCCGAGTACTGGATAGCGGTGGTTAAACCAGGACGAATCATGTTTGAATTATCAGGGGTCAGCGAAGAAGTGGCCCGAGAAGCAATGAGACTAGCAGCTCATAAGCTGCCCATTAAGTGTAAATTTGTAAAAAGAGAAGAAATAGGTGGTGAGGTTAGTGAAGGCTAGCAACATAAGGGAACTAACCGATGAGGAATTAAGACAGAAGGTTTCAAATTATAAAGAAGAGTTATTTAATCTGAGATTTCAGTTGGCCACCGGGCAGCTGGATAACCCCATGAGAATCAAAGACGTCAGAAAGAATATTGCTAGATGCAAGACTATACTTCGAGAAAGAGAAATCGCGCATCAGAACGCATAAAGGAGGTCTAAGGGTGGCGGAAAAACCTGGTAATAGGAAGGTTATAATGGGAACAGTTACCAGCAACAAGATGGATAAAACCATAACTGTTAGTGTTGAAACTGTAAAACAGCATCCACTATACAAAAAGACCATTAAAACCAGTAAAAAATATAAAGCTCACGATGAAAATAATGAAGCCGGAGCCGGCGACATTGTAAAGATCATGGAAACCAGGCCCATCAGCAAGGATAAAAGATGGAAGCTCGTAGAAATCATACAAAAAGCTAAGACCTTGCAGTAGATGTGGAGGGCACTAGAAGGGAGGATACGCAGTGATTCAGCAAGAGACTATGCTCCAGGTCGGCGATAATACTGGCGCTAAAAAAGTGCTTTGTATTAAGGTTCTGGGTGGCTCCACAAGGAAGTATGCAACTGTTGGAGATATAATAGTGGTAGCTGTAAAAGAAGCATCGCCAGGTGGCGTTGTGAAAAAGGGCGATGTAGTAAAAGCTGTAGTGGTTAGAACCAGAAAAGAGATTAGACGCAAAGACGGTTCATATATAGCTTTCTCTGAGAATGCTGCCGTGATTATAGATGACAACCAGAATCCTAAAGGTACTCGAATATTTGGACCTGTTGCCAGGGAATTAAGGGAAAAGAACTTCATGAAGATCGTATCTCTAGCTCCTGAGGTTCTATAAACGAGGGAGGTGTTTCAGGTGAATGTAAAAAAAGGTGATATTGTAATAGTAACCAGCGGCAAAGATAGAGGTAAAAAGGGTAAAATACTGAGGTCATTGCCAGATCAAAATAAAGTAGTAATAGAAGGCATCAACAAGATGAAAAAACATCAAAAACCCAGTCGCGCAATTCCTCAAGGAGGGATATTGCAGATCGAAGCTCCCATTAACATAGCTAATGTTATGTATTTATGCAAAAAATGCAATAAACCTACCCGGCTGGGCAGTAAGGTGCTGGATAACAACGAAAAAGTTAGAGTTTGTAAAAGATGTGGAGAAATAGCGGACTAGCAAATCTAGGAAAGGAGGCCAGTTGAATGGCCAGGCTACACGACCTATACAAGCAAGAAATAGTTCCTAGGTTGATGGAGAGATTTAATTATAAAAACGTAATGCAAGCTCCTAAAGTAGACAGAGTCGTTATAAATATTGGAGTTGGAGAAGCGATACAGAACGCCAAGGCACTTGATGGTGCAGTAAATGATTTATCAACCATAGCAGGACAGAAACCGGTTATTACCAAAGCGAAAAAGTCTATAGCAGGCTTTAAGCTTAGAGAAGGCATGCCAATTGGGTGTAAAGTCACTTTGCGCGGCGAAAGGATGTATGAATTCCTGGATCGCTTGATCAATCTTTCTTTACCCCGGGTACGAGATTTCAGGGGTGTGTCCCCCCAGGCTTTTGACGGTAGAGGAAACTACTCACTGGGTATCAAAGAACAGACCATCTTCCCCGAGATCGAATATGACAAGATCGATAAAATAAGGGGAATGGAAGTAGTAATAGTCACCACAGCCAAGACGGACGAAGAAGGTAGGGAACTATTAAAAGGCTTAGGAATGCCATTTAGATAGGAGGTAAATTATCAGATGGCTAAAAAGGCTATGATTGAAAAGCAGAAAAGGGAACCTAGATTTAAGGTTCGTCATTATAACCGGTGTAAAATATGCGGACGGCCCAGAGCCTATATGCGTAAATTTGGAATGTGCAGAATATGTTTCAGGGAACTTGCTCATAAGGGTGAATTGCCTGGAGTTACCAAAGCGAGTTGGTAAGCTTTATTATAAAGGAGGTTTAGGATATGGTCATGACTGATCCAGTAGCTGATTTCTTAACCAGAATCAGGAACGGTAATATGGTCATGCATGAGACCGTTGAAATACCCTCATCTAAAATCAAAGTTTCAATAGCGGAAATTATGAAAGAAGAAGGGTACATCAGGGATTTTGAATATATCCAGGACGGTAAGCAGGGGATCATAAGAGTATATCTAAAATACGGCCCTAACAAGGAGAAGGTCATCACCGGGATCAAGAGAATCAGTAAACCCGGTTTGAGAGTATATGTTAAGAAAGACGAAATACCAAAAGTCTTAGGAGGACTTGGAACAGCTGTTATTTCAACCTCCAAAGGATTAATGACCGACAAAAGTGCACGTAAAACTGGACTTGGCGGAGAAGTAATATGTTATATCTGGTAGCAAAGGAGGGGTGAACTTGTCCAGAATAGGGAAAAAGCCTATCACTCTACCTAAAGGGGTAGAAATCAAAATAGATGATAGTATAGTAACTGTAAAAGGACCCCGCGGTGAATTGAGTCAACGGTTACCTGCAGAAATAGGCTTGAACATAAGTGATGATGAAATACTAGTCACCAGACCCAGTGATGCTAAAAAGCACCGGGCATATCATGGCCTGAGTCGTGCTTTAGTTGCTAATATGGTAGAAGGCGTGACCAATGGCTTTGAGAGAAAGCTGGAATTGGTCGGCGTTGGATATAGAGCGCAGATGCAGGGCAGCAAACTTATGCTTACGGTTGGGTATTCCCATCCCATATTGATTGATGCACCGGAAGGTATCGATTTCGAGGTGCCAGCAGTGACCAGGATAACTGTCAAAGGGATCGACAAACAACTGGTGGGAAATACTGCAGCTCATATTCGGGCCATAAGAAAACCGGAACCTTATAAAGGCAAAGGTATAAAGTATGAAAATGAAGTCATCAGACGCAAGGCCGGTAAATCAGGCATCAAATAACTAGGAAAGGAGTGGCCGTATTGTTTAAGAAAACCAGCAGTACAACACTCAGGCAGCGTAAACATAAACGGGTGCGTAAGAAAATATCCGGGACCACCCAGATACCCAGATTATGTGTTTACAGAAGCCTTAACCATATATACGCTCAAATAATCGATGATGAAAAGCGTGAGACCTTGGTAGCTGCTTCGACCCTGGAAAAAGATTTTGCAGGGCTTGAGTCCAAGACTAATAAAGAAGCAGCAGCATTGATAGGCAGCAAAATTGCTGAAAAAGCGCAGCAAAAAGGTATTATACAGGTGGTGTTTGACCGCAGTGGATACAAATATCACGGTTGTGTAGCATGTCTAGCTGACGCTGCCAGAGAAAAAGGGTTAAAATTCTAATGCAGGATCCAACCAGTAAGGAGGGAAACGATGAACGACAGAGATATGGCTGCTCCGGAATTAATTGAAAAGATCGTAAATATCAGAAGAGTTGCCAAAGTTGTAAAGGGTGGCCGTAGATTTAGCTTCAGTGCCCAGGTAGTAGTTGGCGATGGAGCGGGCAAAGTAGGTACCGGAAAAGGAAAAGCCAATGAAGTACCGGAAGCCATTAGAAAAGCGGTTGAAAATGCCAAAAAGAACATGATAGATGTCCCATTAATTGATGAAAGAACTATTCCCCATGAGATTACCGGTCGGTTTGGAGCTGGCAGGGTATTTTTGAAACCTGCTTCTGCGGGTACAGGCGTTATAGCCGGTGGACCGGTGCGTGCAGTATTAGAAGCAGCGGGGATTAAGGACATTTTGACTAAATCACTGGGATCCTCTAATTCAAATAATATGGTTCATGCTACTATGGAAGGGCTAAAAAGTTTGAAGAAAGCGGATCAGGTTGCTAAATTGAGGGGCAAAAGCATAGATGAGTTGATTAATTGAGGAGGGATATGACTTGGCTAAGCAGATTAAAATTACCTGGACCAAAAGTTATATCGGCTGCCCCAAAACCCAAAGATCTACCATAAAAAGCTTGGGATTAAGGAAATTGCAGCACAGCGTAATTAAAGAAGATTGTCCGGAGATCAGAGGACAAGTAGGCAAAGTACATCATCTCGTTACGGTAGAAGAGATAGATTAAATCAGGGAGGTTTTATTGTGAAACTGGAAGAGTTAAAATCTCCACCAGGTAGTACCAAGCGCATCAAAAGAGTTGGGCGCGGTATGGGTTCCGGGCATGGAAAAACATCGACCCGGGGGCACAAAGGCCAGAAGTCAAGGTCTGGTGGTGGAATAAGACCTGGTTTTGAAGGCGGTCAAATGCCGTTACAAAGGAGAATACCAAAAAGAGGTTTTACCAATATATTCAAGACAGATTATGCCATCGTAAATGTACGTGATCTAAATATATTTGAAGACGGTACCATAATTACTCCAGAACTATTACTGGAACAGGGTATAATAAAAAAGCTGGAAAATGGTGGAGTAAAGGTATTGGGTGATGGCGATCTCAAGAAAAAATTGATAGTCAAAGCTAACAAAATTAGCAAGCAAGCGGCTCAAAAAATCGCTGACCTCGGTGGCGAGATAGAGGTGATTTAATGCTGGGATCCATGCAGCAAGCGTTTAAAATCGGAGATTTAAGGACCAAGTTATTATTCACCCTGTTTATGCTCTTGGTATTTAGATTGGGAGCACACATACCAGTTCCCAATATAGATGCCGATGCGATTCAGCAGTTCCTTAGCGGTCAGTTGTTCAGCTTTTTTGATGTAGTCTCAGGCGGCGCATTCAAACGCTTTAGTATATTTGCTATGAGTATCACGCCGTATATAAACGCATCAATTATTATGAATCTGCTGCAAGTAGTGATCCCCCGGCTGGAAGAGTTGTCCAAAGAGGGGGAGGAAGGCAAGAAAATACTTGCCCAATATACCCGTTATGGAACGGTTGTATTAGCTTTTATACAGGCTATGGGTATGGCGGCTGCGCTGGGTAATAACAATGCTGTGGTCAACCCGGGTATAGTAACCTACCTGATGATTGCGATTTCCCTGACTGCGGGAACAGCAGTTTTGATGTGGATAGGGGAAATGATAACCGAGCACGGAATAGGAAATGGTATTTCCTTAATTATATTTGCCGGTATAGTATCCAGAATGCCCAGCCAGGTATCCGGGGTAATACAGGAAATATCCGGAGGCATAATAGGGTACTTTAATATTCTGATATTTATTGTAATTGCACTGGCTATAATAGTAGCCATAATTGCGGTGAATGAGGGTCAAAGAAGGTTACCGGTCCAATATGCCAAAAGGGTAGTAGGACGCAAGATGTATGGAGGTCAGAGTACCTTCTTACCGCTTAAAGTAAATGCTGCTGGTGTTATTCCCATTATATTTGCTATGTCCTTGATGATGTTCCCGGCTACCATAGGGTCCTTTACGAGCCAAACCGGAGGGTTCAACCAATTTTTGAACACCTATTTCAATTTTGGTAGTCCAGCTTATAACATATTGTATTTCTTATTGATTGTATTCTTTACCTATTTCTATGTAGCCATAATTTTTAACCCGGCTGATGTGGCAGAAAACATCAAGAAATACGGAGGATTTGTCCCAGGCATACGTCCTGGTCGTCCCACAGCAGAATACATAGACCGGATTTTATCGAGGTTAACTCTCGCCGGAGGTATATTCCTGGGATTGATAGCTGTTTTGCCTAACTTTGTTATCGCCCTGACCGGAATTACCAGTCTATGGTTTGGTGGGACCTCACTTCTGATCGTAGTAGGTGTTGCGTTGGATACCATGAAACAAATAGAGTCTCACTTATTGTTAAGAAGTTATGAAGGTTTTGTTAAATAGGAGATGATTGTATGAACGTGATATTAATGGGACCTCCAGGAGCCGGGAAAGGAACTCAAGCAGAATTTATCAAGGCAAAATATGCTGTACCTCATATATCTACTGGAGACATGTTCAGGGATGCAGTTAAAACTGGTACTCCCATGGGTAAAGAGGCCCAGAAGTATATGAGCGAAGGTAAATTAGTTCCAGATCAGGTAACCATAGGCATTGTTGAAGATAGGCTTGCTCAGGATGATTGCCTGGCTGGTTTCTTATTAGATGGTTTTCCCAGGACCATTATCCAGGCCGAAGCCCTGGATAAGGTAATGGATAAGCTTGGTAAGAAAATTGATGCAGCAATAAATATATCTGTGCCGGAAAACATTCTGATTGAAAGAATGTCTGGAAGAGTCAGCTGTAAAGAATGCGGAAAAGTATATCATCTTATATTTACCCCTCCCGCCCAATCAGGGAAATGTGATAAATGCAGCGGCGAACTCATCCAACGCAGTGATGATAATGCTGAAACTGCAGCTAATCGGCTGCAGGTGTATATAGACCAAACCAGTCCATTGCTCGATTACTATCAGAAACAAGGACTGCTGAAAAATGTAGACGGAAACCGGGACAGCAAATCAGTTGGAACAGATATAGAATCGATTTTGAATGGACTGTAGGCAGGACGATGGATTAATTATAGACTGCCGTCATCTGATTAGGATATGATTTTAGGTGCAAGCTTAAACATCAAAGGGAGTATGAATGAAGAGATCATTTTACATTAAAAGCAATAATCATCTATCGCACCTAGTTATGGGGGTGTCCAAAAATCCGGAATGATTTAATAGGCCGAGTAGTTTATTCAAAATCGGGTCGCGATAAGGGCAGGATACTTGTGGTTACTGATTTAATTAACGAGCAATATTGTATGGTAGCAGATGGAGATCTAAGGAAAATCGAGAAACCCAAAATAAAGAACATCAAACATCTGCAACTCACCAACATAAGAGCAGATTCTATTTTGGAGTATCTGTCCAGAGGAGAAGTACCTGAGAATCATGTAATAAAAAACTACCTTAGCGCATTGAAAGGGACTGGAGAAATACAAGGGAAGGAGGGCTGGTAAATGGCTAATAAGGACGATGTTATCGAGGTCGAGGGCAAAGTGATCGAACCGCTGCCGAATGCCATGTTCAGGGTGGAACTAGAAAACGGCCATAAGGTCCTCGCCCATATATCTGGTAAAATGCGTATGAATTTTATAAGAATATTACCCGGTGATAGGGTAATGGTTGAATTATCACCATACGATCTCAATCGTGGAAGAATAGTATATCGATTTAAATAGTTTCATACCAATGTCATGTTTATTTAAGGAGGTATTGGAAAAGTGAAGGTGAAACCCTCGGTGAAACCAATGTGCGAAAAATGCAAAATTATTAAGCGCAATGGAAAAGTTATGGTAATATGTGAAAATCCCAAACACAAGCAAGTTCAGGGCTGATTAACAGGAGGTGAATGATTATGGCAAGAATAGCAGGTGTTGATTTACCCAGGGACAAAAGGATTGAAATTTCTTTAACATATATTTATGGTTTAGGAAGAGCTTCAGCCAAGGCAATATTGGCAGTAACTGGTATAAATCCAGATACCAGAGTGAAAGATTTAACAGAAGAAGAAGTATCAAAACTAAGGGAAGTAATAGAAAAACAGTATCAGGTCGAAGGAGATCTGCGCAGACAGATCAGTATGGATATCAAGAGACTGATGGATTTAGGTTGCTATAGAGGTCTGCGTCATCGTCGTGGTTTACCAGTACGAGGTCAGAAAACCAAGACTAATGCTCGTACTAGAAAAGGGCCTAAACGTACTGCAGGCGGCAGGAAGAAATAGCAGATTAAGGAGGATAAATGAGTGGCACGAAAGACTTCCACAAGAGTTAAACGGCGCGAAAAAAAGAATATTGAATCTGGAATTGCTCATATAAAATCTACCTTTAACAATACCATGATTTCTATAACCGATAAAAAGGGCAATGCCATATCCTGGGCCAGTGCAGGAACGGTTGGATTTAAAGGTTCAAGAAAAAGCACCCCTTTTGCAGCCCAGGCAGCTGCCGAAAATGCAGCTAGGGCGGCTATGGAACATGGTTTAAAAGAAGTAGAATGTTTCGTAAAAGGTCCGGGAGCAGGCCGTGAGGCAGCTATCCGATCCTTACAAGCAGCAGGTCTAGAAGTTAGTGTGATTAAAGATGTCACGCCTATACCACACAATGGATGTAGACCGCCAAAAAGAAGAAGAGTTTAAGGAGGTATATGGATAAGTGGGAAGATATACTGATTCGGTCTGCCGCCAGTGTCGTAGAGAAGGCGAAAAACTTTTCCTTAAGGGAGACCGCTGTTATTCAGAAAAATGTGCAGTAGAAAGAAAACCATATCCACCCGGTGCAAATTCACGCAAACGCAGACAAAAGCAGAGTGAATATGGGCTGCAGTTAAGGGAAAAGCAAAAAACCAGGAAAATCTATGGAGTTCTGGAGAAACAGTTCCGCAACTATTTTAAAAAAGCGGATAGACAGCAAGGTATAACCGGTACTAATCTATTGATCTTGCTGGAGAGAAGGCTGGATAATATAGTGTATAGACTAGGTTTTGCATCTTCTCGAGCAGAAGCTCGCCAGCTGGTAAACCATGGTCACTTTACTATTAATGGGAAAAAGGCTACGATTCCATCAATGATGGTAAGAGTGGGTGACGTTATCCAGGTAAAAGAGAACAGTAAAGAAGCAGTTAAATTCCAGGAGATCAAAGACCAGGCTGCTTACAAAACGCCACCAGAATGGCTCAGTGTAGATGCTGAAAATCTCACTGGCAATGTGCTGGCTTATCCGATTAGAGAGCAGATAGATACAACTGTAAATGAGCAGCTTATAATAGAATTGTACTCTAGATAACACCTCTAAAATTAAGGAGGGGATAAATAGATGCTAGAGATGGAAAAACCTCGTATTGAGTGTGTTGAAAAAGATGTTGATAGAAATTATGGTAAGTTTGTTATCGAGCCGCTGGAAAGAGGGTATGGAACTACCCTGGGCAATTCTCTGCGGAGGGTTCTTTTATCATCCTTACCAGGAGCCGCGGTTACTTCCGTAAAAATCGATGGGGTATTACATGAATTCTCTACTATTCCTAATGTAGTAGAAGATACCACGGAGATGATACTTAATATCAAGAAATTGGTTTTAAAGTATGATGGAAGCGAACGGAAAATAATCCGTATATCACAGCAGGGTAAAAAAACAATCACTGCTGGAGATATAGAACAGGATGCGGAAGTTGATATTCTAAATCCAGATTTGCATATAGCCACTCTGGATCAGGGTGCTAATGTGGAAATGGAAATGACCGTCGAAAGAGGCAGAGGCTATGTAACAGCCGACCAGCAGTCCATTAAGAATGAAGATATAGTGGGCCTGGTGCCTATTGACTCCATATTTACTCCGGTCACTCGAGTTAACTATACCATCGACAATGCCCGGGTAGGTAAAAGGACTGATTACGACAGCCTGACCCTGGAAGTGTGGACCAACGGCAGCATAAGCCCGGAAGAAGCTATCAGTTTATCAGCCCAGATACTGATCGAATACTTAAAACTATTCACCCAGATAGATGATACTTATGCAGAAGTTGAAATACTGGTGGAAAAAGAGGAAGAAAAGAAAGACAAAGTTCTGGAAATGTCTATTGAGGAACTGGAACTTTCCGTTCGGGCTTCCAATGGTTTGAAGCGGGCCAATATAAATACCGTTGGTGATCTTATCGAAAAAACTCGCGAAGAAATGAGCAAAATAAGAAATCTGGGGCAGAAATCCCTGGAGGAAATAGAAAGAAAACTAAAAGAACTAGAACTTGGTTTTAAGAAACCCGAAGATTAGAAAGGAGGAGACCCGGTGAGTTATCGCAGATTTGGTCTCTTAAGCAGCCATAGAAGATCTATGCTAAGAAATGCAGTTACATCCCTGCTCGAAAATGAAAAAATCACTACCACTGAAACTCGAGCCAAAGATATCAGCCGTATTGCTGAAAAAATGATTACCCTGGGGAAAAGAGGAGACCTGCATGCTAGAAGGCAGGTAGACTCTTATGTAATGACTGACGACGTAGTTCATAAACTCTTTACTGATTTAGCCCCACGTTTTAGCGAAAGACAGGGAGGCTACACCCGAATGATCAAAACTGGTAATCGTAAAGGCGACGGCGCTCCTATGGTTATCTTAGAACTGGTAGATTAATATAATTATTTATGATTACAGTAGAGCAGGTTAGTTTTTCGTACTCTAATAATGAATCCAGGATAATTAAGGATGTAGATCTGGAAATTGCTGAACATGAATTTGTAGCTGTTATTGGCAATAATGGTTCTGGTAAAACTACCCTGGCCAAACTACTAAACGGTCTGTATATTCCAGATGCAGGCAGGATTTTAGTAGATGGATTAGACAGCAAGGTACCTGAAAACCGTATATTGATAAAGCAGAAGGTAGGAATGTTATTTGCTGAAGCTGACAAGCAGCTTATATCAAGTACGGTAGAAGAAGACGTAGCGTTTGGCCCCGAAAACCTGGATCTGACACAAAATGAAATACGAGCCAGAGTTGATAATGCTCTAAAACTATTATCAATGGAGGATTTTTCTAAACATCCTCCTTATCTTTTGTCAGGTGGGCAAAAACAAAAAGTAGGGATTGCAGGGCTGCTGGCCATGAAGCCATCCTACCTGGTCCTGGACGAACCCGCCTCCATGCTTGATGAAAGAGGAAAAGAGGAAGTATTCCAGGCATTATGGCAACTCAATAAGAACGAGGGTATCGCAGTAGTATTGATTACTCACGAATTACCACCGGCACTTAAGGCGGACCGAATAGTATTTATGGAATCAGGGCAGATAAAGAAGCAGTGTAGACCAGAACAGATAATGTATAAGCCAGAGCTATTAAGAGCTATGCAGATCCAACCCCTGGACATAAGCTGTTTTATCGAAGCTTTTAATACCGTTAGTACAGGCCTGCTTCCAATTGAAATAAATGATGTAGATAAGCTGGTGGAAGAAATATGCCAATTAAAGCAGAAAATGTAGACTATACTTATCAAGCGCAGGCTGTATATACCCGGCAAGCCCTGGAAAAAATAACCTTTCACATTGATGACGGGGAAATAGTAGGAATTATCGGGAGAGCAGGTGCCGGTAAGACTACACTGCTTAAACTGCTCAATGGTCTGCTAAAGCCTGATGCAGGAAAAATATTTATCGACGAAATTGACGGCTCGGCTCTAAAGAAAAATTCACCCTTGTTGATCAAAAAGGCAGCCCTGGTCTGGCAGTTTCCTGAACAACAATTATTTGAGACCACAGTATACAAAGAACTGGCCTTTGGACTTAAGAGTCAGCACCTGGATCCGGCGGAAGAAAAGAAAAGGATACAGGAGGCCATGGAGCAGGTTGGATTAGATTACGAACGATTCAATGAGCGTCAACCTTCAACCTTAAGCAGTGGAGAGAAAAGGAGATTGTCGATAGCCTGCTTTCTGGTCTTGAAGCCCCGTTATCTTTTAATGGACGAGTCGCTGGCTGGGTTGGATGCATCAGGCACTGAACGCCTGATGGAATTGTTAACCAGACTGAACTGCAAGGACGGGGTGGGTATAATCATTACCGGTCATAACCTGGGACAGCTAAGCAGGTTTTGTAATAGAATCATGATGCTGGAGGAAGGGAGACTCCTTATAGATACCCCCACCATTGCCCTGGCTGATTATTATGATCAATTGACAGAAAGAGGATTCACTCTGCCGGTCCACCAGGAAGTTTTATATCACCTCAAGAGCAGAGGATGGGATATTGATACCAGGGTCCATGATGCGGAAGAGGCGGTTTTAAGAATAATGAGCAGTCTTATAATTCCTGGAGGTAAAGTATGACCGAATACATTTCCCTGGGCCAGTACATACCAGTAGAATCATTCCTGCACCGTCTAGATCCTCGGATCAAGATTGTAAGCACATTGATGCTCACCGTTGCTGTAGTATCGGCTGGTACAATGGCGGAACTGGCACTGCTGGCAACAGCCTTGCTGGTGATCAGCAGTCTGAGCAGCATACAGCTAGCAGAATATTGGAAGGGCATAACCCCTTTTTTGTTTATAATACTGATCACTGCTGTTATTAAGATCTTTCTGGTAGGCGGGACCAGTATAGTAAGCGTCTGGTTTATAAACATTACTGTAGAAGGTTTGAAAAGCGCTCTGAGTCTGACAGTACGTCTGATCCTGATCATATTTTCAGCCCAGATACTACTGTTAACAACTTCTATCGTATCTCTGACCGACGGATTGGGGATCTTGTTAAAACCGCTGGAAAAAATACGTTTTCCAGTCCATGAACTGGTAATGATCATGACCATAAGCCTGCGTTTTATTCCGGTTCTATTGAATGAAAGCAGGCGTATAAGGTTAGCTCAGATAAGCAGAGGGATAGACTTTCGAGAAGGCCCGGCCTGGGACCGAGCCCAAACCTATTTTGCCATTCTGGTTCCCTTGATAAATGCCTCATTTCAGAAGGCCAACGATTTGGCCGAAGCCATGGAAGCCAGAGGATATACCGCTGGCAAGAAAAGAAATCGTCTAAACGAGTTGAGTTTATCACGATCAGATTATATTTATCTATTATGCATAAGTATCTTGTCATCAGGCATCATCATATAAGCTGAGTATCCTTCTTTTATGCAGTGTGGCGACATAGAGGCTTTAGCCGGGGAGGACATATGAAAAGAATAAGAGCAGTTCTGGAATACGATGGCAGCGCTTATCATGGTTTTCAGATCCAGAAAAATGCTGTTACTATACAAGAGAAAATTGAAACCAGCATAGAAAATCTTATTGGCGAAAAAGCCGGCATCATGGCCGCGGGCAGAACAGATGCCGGAGTTCATGCAGTAGGGCAGGTTATAGCTTTTGATACCAATTCCAGTATACCACCGGAGAAATGGAAGTTTGCACTAAACAGTATCCTGCCTGATGATATACGGATAGTATCAAGCTGCGAAGCCACAGCTGACTTTCATCCTCGCTTTGATGCGGTGGACAAAAGATATATTTATCTAATTCACAGGAAGCCAAGCGGCAAGGTTTTTTTCGGCAAATATGCCTATTGTAACCCGGAAGCACTGCAGGTCGAACTTATGCAGCAGGGTTGTCGTATGTTGCTGGGCCGGCATAATTTTAAGTCATTTTGTTCCAGCGGCTCATCAGTAAAGACTCATGAGCGACATGTGAAGGAGTGTAAATTATTAGAAAAAGGACCTTTTCTAAGACTGGATATAACTGCTGATGGATTTTTATATAATATGGTGAGAATAATAGTAGGGACCCTGCTTGATGTAGGGCGGCTAACCTATGAACCAGAACATATAAGTGATATAATACTAGCCCGGGATAGAACCCGGGCCGGGCAGACTGCTCCACCACAGGGACTATATTTATATTCTGTAAACTATGGTTAAAGATTTAACCGGTGTTGAAGGTATGATTCCAGCCTTCACCAGCAGTCGAAGCAACGTTCCTGAATCACCTTTCCCGCTGCACTCTGCTTGAACCAAATCCTCCCCCGGCGGTAGAGAGGTTTTTCCACAAAATATTAGGGACGGATGTCAATAAAAATCAGTAAATTCTTGACAAGGGTACTAGAAGTTAGCTATCATTTAAAGGTAGTCTATCTATTTCCAGCTGGTTTCTGCCCCGTTGCCAGAAGGGCTGATGGAAACGACTATTGATTAATGATAAGTTCAGTATATACAGGAGGGAACAACGTGAAAACATACATGGCCAAACCTGCGGAAGTGGAACACAAATGGTATGTTATAGACGCCAGTGGTCAGACATTGGGAAGAATAAGTTCAGAAGTGGCCTCCATATTAAGAGGAAAGCATAAACCTACTTATACTCCACATGTAGACACAGGTGATTTTGTAATAATTATCAATGCGGAACAGGTTAAGCTCACAGGAGATAAACTCAACCAGAAAATGTATCGTTACCATACCGGTTATCCAGGCGGCTTGAAGGAAATGGATTATAGGACTCTGTTACAGAAGAGACCCGAAAGAGCAATTGAAACAGCAGTCAAAGGAATGCTTCCACATAATCGGCTGGGCAATAAGATGTATAAAAAGCTCAAGGTATATCGGGGAAGCGAACATCCCCATCAAGCGCAGAAGCCTGAAGTTCGAGAGCTCAGAGGTTAAGGAGGATTAGGATATGGAAAAGGTGCAATATTGGGGAACCGGTAGGAGAAAAGAAGCGGTTGCCAGAGTCAGATTAATTCCTGGTGACGGTCGAATCACTATAAATGACAGGGAATTTGAGAATTTCTTTCCTAATAAAACCAGCCGGTTGATAGTTCAGCAGCCTCTCGGCATGACGGAGACAGCTGGAAGATTTGATATAATATGCAGAGTGCATGGTGGAGGCGTAACTGGCCAGGCCGGTGCCGTTCAGTTAGGTATCGCCCGGGCACTGTTAAAAGCTAACCCGGAACTCAGATCCGTACTGCGCAGAGCAGGTTTTCTAACCCGCGATCCGCGCATGAAAGAAAGAAAGAAATACGGGTTGCATAAAGCCAGAAAAGCTCCACAATACTCAAAACGTTAAAAACCTTATATATAACACCGATCAGCAAGATCCCCTCACTCGTGAGGGGATCTTTTTGCGACAGCGAGAACCGTCCCCTGTCACATTAATAATAATAAAATAATTGGCATATATAAGAAGCAGCAGCATTTAGTGCGGAGGTATTAAGACTGATGAGCAGATGGGTGGTATTAAGCTTCAGCAGGTGGTGGAGATACCGTACGGTTATGATCCTCCTGTTCGTATTATGCATAATAGCTGTTGTGGGGGCGGATACTGGAGAGAAAGAGGTTTTATCCTATGGACTGGCTAACAAAATCATAGTGGTAGATGCCGGCCATGGAGGCCCCGACCCGGGAGCAGTTCGCGGAAAATATGTGGAAAAGGATATTACCCTGCAAGTAAGCAATAAGCTGGCCGACTACTTGAGTCAAGCGGGAGCCCTGGTGATAATGATCAGGGAGGATGACCGTGATCTAGCTGAAGATTCCAGCAGCTCTCGTAAACGCTCCGATTTAAAAAGACGGGTGGAGATAGCCAATGAAGCCGGGGCAGATCTCTACATCAGTATCCATACCAATGCTGATCCGAGTTCCAGGTGGTCGGGAGCCCAGACTTTCTATCACTCGGGCAGCGAACGAAGTAAAGTAACTGCGGTTATGATACAGGAGGAACTTACCAGGATACTAGGGAATACTAAACGTAAGGCCAAACCCGGTACTTACTATATTTTAAGTCGTACCGAGATGCCTTCAGTGATTGTAGAAATGGGCTTTATTTCGAATCCTAGGGAGGCCCAGCAGTTGAGCGAAGACCAGTACCAGTCCAGGCTCGCTTATGCAGTATTCTCAGGTATTGCCAAGTCAGAAATTCGGGATTATGATGAAGACATACAAGATTATCCAGGTTGGTAATGACGATTCTATTCAAATAAAGGAGGGTGGCACCAATGATAACCTACACTGCCCTTACCCCGCATCCCCCATTAATAGTGCCTTCCGTAGGCGGCAATAGAATAAATGAAGTGGCATCTACTGTCCAGGCGATGAAGTCTCTGGCTAAGGAGCTAGCTGCCGAATCTCCACAAACCCTGGTAGTTCTTACTCCACATGGCAATGTTTTTTCCGACTGCATCACCTGCTTGAGCGAAGCAGTATTATACGGAGATTTTAAGGCATTTGGCAGTCAGGCTGTAGGAAATACCTATAATAATGACCGGGAACTTCTGGTCGAAATTTCCAAGAGGTCCGTAAAGGAAGGTATCAATTTTATAAATGTGGATATGGAATGTGCGGCCAGCAACCGTTTGAGAGGCAATCTGGACCACGGTGTTCTGGTTCCAATGCATTATGTAGAACCGGCACTGGATCATGATATCCGCCTCCTGCCGATCAGTACCGGCTTATTATCCAACCTCGAATTATATACCCTGGGAAAAATCATTCAGGAGTCAGCAGCTTTCCTGGGCAGAAGAGTGGCCATAATAGCTTCTGGAGATATGTCGCACCGGCTGAAAAATGAGGGACCTTATGATTATCATCCTGATGGACAGGCCTTTGATCTGCAAGTAAAAGAACTACTTGCGGCAGGAGATGTCAGGGGGATATTAAAGATTCCAGCTAAGCTCAGGGATAACGCCGGGGAGTGTGGTTACCGTTCAATAGTGATCATGCTAGGAACTCTGGATGGATTGAAGTTTGAGAGCCAGGTGTTTTCTTACGAAGGACCTTTCGGCGTCGGGTACCTGGTGGCTGGGTTTCGTCCCTTTGAGGAGGCCCCATCCCTGTTAGCAGAGCTTAAACAGCAGGAAAAACAGAGGTTGGAAGCAGAGCGTAGATCTGAGAGCGAACCGGTCAAATGGGCCCGTATGGTGTTGGAGAGTTACATCCAGGGGGGAAAAATACCGAATCTACCTCCGGAATTGGACATGTTAAACCAGAAGAAGGCCGGGGTTTTTGTATCTTTGAAAAAGAATGGGCAGTTGAGAGGATGTATAGGCACTATAGCTCCGGTCTATGACGGCCTGGCTCAGGAAATTGCTGCCAATGCTATAAGCTCTGGAACCAGGGATGCACGGTTTTTTCCCCTGGAACAAGGAGAACTCGAACAGCTCACCTATTCAGTAGATATCCTGGGAGAAGCGGAAGAGTGCAGCCGGCAGGATCTAGACCCGGCTAGATATGGGGTTATTGTTAGTAAGGCCGGTAAACGAGGATTGCTCCTTCCAGACCTGGAAGGAGTGGATACGGTGGATCAGCAGCTGCAGATAGCATTAGAAAAGGGCGGCATATCACCGGGGGAGAAATATAAAATAGAGCGTTTTGAAGTAAGGAGATATCGCTAAAGGGGATTCTAAACCCACGAACTTAGCCAGTTAGAGCTGAAATTCAGATCAGAAATGCCAGTAGAGACCTTTGGAAGGGAAAGCAAGCTTCAAAATGGAACCATAGGTGTGCCCCAGGGTTTAAAGTAAGAGGTTAGAGTCCAGTCCGGGGGAGAAGGCAGAGATATGAAGACCTGGCCTGAATCCTGCAGTTGCTGCAAATATTACAGAGCTTATAGCCCGGGAGATCCTTTGCATGGAGGTTTTTTGTAATGCCGAAGGAAGCTATGTTTTATGAGAAGTTAGAAGATCATAGAGTGAGATGTGTGCTTTGTCCCCACCATTGCGTTATAAAGCCAGGCCATCAGGGCATTTGCCGCAGCCGGGTCAATGAGGATGGTAAGCTCATCGCTCGCAGCTACGCTCAGGTAGCTTCGCTGGCCCTGGACCCGATCGAAAAAAAGCCTTTATATCATTTTTATCCGGGAAAAAACATATTGTCGACTGGTACTTTTGGATGCAACTTATCCTGCGCCTTCTGCCAGAATTACCATCTTGTTCACGGGAATCCAGATACTCATACTATAGGACCGCAGCAATTATTAGAACTGGCCGGGAAAAGCAGGGCCAACTCTTCCATAGGAGTCGCTTTTACTTATAATGAACCGATCATATGGTATGAATACATAATGGATAGCGCGGTATTGTTAAAAGAAAAGGATCTAAAGGTAGTAATGGTCACCAATGGATATATCGAAACAGAACCGCTTCATCACCTACTTCCGTACGTGGATGCCATGAATATTGATGTTAAAGCTTTTAAGGAAGAATTTTATAAAAAACTATGTAAAGCAGGTTTGAGCAAGGTGATGGAAACGGTTGAGAAAGCTGCCGGGCAATGCCATATAGAGATAACCAGCCTTATAATTCCAGGAGAAAACGATGATTTGAATGACCTTAAACAGATGGCCAGGTGGATAGCGGGAATTAATCCTCATATTCCGTTGCATCTATCCAGGTACCATCCCGCCTACAGGATGGACCGGGAATCAACCCCAGCTGGGACGCTAGAACAAGCCCGGCAGATCGCCAGGGAATACCTGAAACATGTATATGTGGGAAATCTGGCTGGACCAGACAATAACACCTATTGTACAGAATGCGAGGCTTTATTGATCAAAAGAGATGCCTATTACACTAATATCATAGCATTAGACCAGGGACATTGTGCTGGATGTGGGAAAGAGGTATCTTATATAGTCACCTGAGTTTAAGACCAATCCTTTTCAGGTGAATTTGAACTGTGCTCGCCTGGCTTAGGGTACCGGTGCTGTAACGAGCGATGCTGCGTGCTAAGCTTGATTCAATGGCGTTCCTGGGAAAACTTACATTCCCGTTAACCTTATTTATGACATAGACGTTAATTAATGGGTAAATTAAGTTAACATCGCAACCTGCAATTAATTGATGAGTACCTATTGAATAAATTGGTGTCCGGTCAGAAATTAATAAAAGGGAAGAGCAGTTTCCCGCTCTCCCCTGTATATGAAAGCTACCAGATATTAATCCGGTAAGCTATTCACAACCTATAAAGATATCATACCCATAATTCAGGATATGAATACATCTGTTTAAATGTTACAATTGTTAAGATTTTGAGGGTTGACTGCAGTGATTTAGGCGGCCAAAACGAAGGAGGACTGATTATGACCGATAAGTTCAAGTTTTATTGTGTAAAAAGCTGAAGCACATGTAAGAAAGCAAAAGCGTGGCTTTCGCAGAATAACCTTGAATACCAGGAGGTTGATCTGCTCAAAGAAACACCCTCTTATGAGGAATTGCAGATTCTGGCTAAATTAGCTCAAAAGGAAATAAAAGAGCTGGTCAATCGTAGAAGCCAGGCCTTCAAAAAGGTTCAGGCGGACATCGATAAGATGGATGATGAGCAGATTGCTGATCTAATAATTGAAAACCCCCGGATTCTTATAAGGCCCATTTTATCCGATGGGAGCAATCTGGTATTAGGGTTTAAGGAAGAAAACTATCAGCAGTTCCTGGGCTAGGCTTAATTAAGGAGTCAGATTATGGATGATCTGTTGTGCTTGAGGTTGGGAATAACCAACTGTTATCTCATAAAAGGGTACCGGGGATACATTATGATTGATGCCGGCAGCCTGAGGAAAGAAAAGCTGTTTCTGGCCCTGCTGGCTAAACAGCACATATCCCCCCAGGATATCGATCTGATAATCATTACCCATGCCCATTTCGACCACATCGGCAGCCTGGCCGGAATAAAAAGGATGTGCAGCTGTCCCGTACTGGCCCATCCGGTAGAAGCCAGGATAATGCGGGAAGGAGAGATCGTAATACCCCCGGGCACTAATATGTTAGGATCAGCAGTAAGTTTCCTGGGAAAAAGAGTCCGCCCTCTGCTGGCATTCGAACCGGTCGAGAGTGAAATCACTATAGATTGCCAATATGATCTGGGGGAATTCGGGATCAAAGGCAAAATACTGCCCACTCCCGGTCACACTATCGGATCTCTTTCGGTTCTGCTGACCAATGGAAATGCTCTGGTAGGTGATTTAGCTGCCAATTTAACCGGGTTAAGCGTTTACCCGCCGTTCGCAGAGATGCCAGCCGAAATATATTCCAGTTGGGGATCGATTTTGAGGCATGGAGGCGTTAATATTTTTCCCGCTCATGGCAGACCATTTTCTATCGAAAGGTGCCTGGCACCCAACTTAATCTCAGGCACAATAAGTTAGGTGCCAGGCACCGAACTTATTTATCAGGTATACAGTATATATGCTGCGTATTACTTGATTTAATCTGTGATGATGTTATACTAAGAAGCGGAAATAAGAAATATGAACTGAGGCAAAGGCGCCGCACTCAAAGGGATAGTGGAGACGTCTTTTTTTATGCCCGGAGATAAGTATCAACGCTTGCCGCAGTCCGGGAGGGGAATGGAGGTAACTGCCATGTCAACCGTGAAAAAGGGATATTTGATTTTGGAAGATGGACACGTTTTTGAAGGAGCCTTAATGGAAGGGTCAAAAAACAGTTCAGGAGAAGTAGTGTTTAATACCAGTGCCTTTGGATATGAGCAAATATTAACTGATCCTTCCTATGCCGGACAGATCGTAGTGATGACTTATCCACTCATAGGCAATTACGGAGTCAGCAGCAGGCTGCTGGAAGCGGATCGACCATGGGTAAAAGGTTTTGTGGTCCGCGGCCTGAATATCGGTGAACACTATGAAAAAGAAGAAGAATTAAAGGAATTCCTCCAAAAAAACCAGCTGGCCTGTATAAGCGGGATCGATACCCGGGCATTGACCCGGCTGATCAGAAATAAAGGTACTATGGGTGGATTGATCAGCGACACCCTGGATGACCTGGAAGATCTGATAAGAAGAGCCCGGGCGGTAGTCCCACCTCCAGAAGGTTTTGTCAGACAGGTGAGCAGGAAAGATGTAGCGACACTGGGATCAGGTGATAAACGAATAGTCCTGGTGGATTATGGTACCAAAAAGAGCATCGCCAGCAGCATTGTCGGTAGGGGATGTGAGCTTATAATAGTTCCTGCTGATACCCCGGCCCATGAAATTATGCAGATTAGCCCCGATGGACTGGTCTTATCCAATGGGCCAGGAGATCCGGCCGAATGCGATTATGCTATCAAGGCGGTAAAGGAGCTAATCGGCAGCATGCCCATCCTGGGAATATGTCTGGGGCATCAGATACTATCCCTGGCACTGGGAGCAAATACACGTAAAATGGTATTTGGACACCGGGGCAGCAATCATCCGGTCAAGGATATGCGCACCGGTAAAATATATATTACCGCCCAGAACCATGGTTATGTAGCCGACGAATCTTCCCTGGCAGGCCGGGGAGTAGATGTTTTATTTAAGAACTTGAATGATGGTACGGTAGAAGGGATTATTCACCGGGAACTGCCCATCATGTCGGTTCAATTTCACCCGGAGGCCTCTCCAGGACCAATTGACACAGCATATATTCTCGATGATTTTATTGAGAGCATTAAAGGTAATACTAACATTTTCCTGGACTGCGGATAAAGCGGCAGTTTCATGGTTGAAGGCGGGGATGAAGGCTTAAGACCGCCTGGGGCCGTTCTTAGTTCTTAAGTGTGAGTTAGCTGAGTGGTGCTGGAAATTGATTGGCTAAAGAGATATGTTTCCGCTACACGAATCGCCTTTCCCCCTGCGCTAACCTTAAGCCTTCATCCCCACCAAGGTGTTTTTCCTATGGTCCGGGAGGTTACAACCACATATGAAAAATGGCTGAGGGTGGAGCTGAAGTCATTTTCTAATTAAAGCAAAGGAGCTTGGTTACCGTTGAATAGCGGACTGAGCTCCTTTTATTATTTGCCGAAAAGGGAGGTGAGATTATGAAGAAAATAGAAGCGGTCATACGGCCTACTAAACTGGAAGAGTTGAAAGTTGCCCTGAATGAATTAGAGGTCAGGGGAATGACCATTTACAATGTAATGGGAAGAGGATTGCAAAAAGATGTCAAGCAGTATTATCGGGGGCAGGAAGTGTCTGTAGACCTGTTTCCCAAAGTGAAGATTGAAATTGTATGCCCGGACGACGCAGTGGACAGAATCGTGCAGCGTATACAGGAAGTATGCAGAACCGGCAATATAGGAGATGGCAAAATATTTATATATCCCGTCGAAAATATAATCAGGATCCGTACTCAGGAACAGGGAGAAAGAGCCCTGTAGGATACGAGTCGCAACTCAAATTATTCAAAAGCAAAGGCGCTTGTGAACAGGAAGAAGAGAGATTCTGTTCACAGGTGCCTTTTTGAAAGAGGAGGATATTTCATGAAGGTAAAAAGAAGTATTTTGATGGCATTGATACTGGCGGTGATCATGACTCTGGGAATCACCATGCCTGCTCTGGCTGTGGATGAACTGACGGTTGACACAGGCAATACCGCTTTTATCATTATTTGTTCAGCCCTGGTCTTGCTTATGACCCCGGGTCTGGCATTCTTCTACGGGGGTATGGTGCGCAAGAAAAACGTTTTAAGCATAATGATGCAGTGTATAGCAGTTATGGCTGTAGTTTCAGTACAATGGGTGATCATGGGATACACCCTGTCATTTGGCCCGGATGTTGGTAGTATCATAGGAAATCTGGACTTTCTGGGGTTAAAAGGGGTTAGTATTCTACCCAGCCCTGATTATGCCACTACTATACCCCATTATGTTTTTGTAGCGTTTCAACTGATGTTTGCTATTATTACCGCTGCCTTGATCAGCGGAGCATTTGCAGAGCGGATGAGATTTTCCGCGTTTATACTATTTGTTCTCGCCTGGACTACTCTGGTTTATGATCCGGTAGCCCACTGGGTCTGGGGCGGAGGATGGCTGGGCCAGCTGGGAGCTCTGGATTTTGCCGGAGGTACCGTGGTCCATATAAGCTCTGGAGTGTCTGGTCTGGTTGTTGCATTGTTTATTGGCAAGCGAGTGGGTAAAGATCGTGAAACTATTGTTCCGCACAATCTGCCTTTTACTGTAATGGGGGCGGCTCTCTTATGGTTTGGATGGTTTGGGTTTAATGCCGGCAGTTCTTTAGCAGCCGACGGTATTGCCGGGTTGGCATTCCTGGTAACCAATACCTGTGCCGCTGCAGGAGCAATTTCCTGGGTGGCAGCAGAATGGCTTCACCATGGTAAACCGACTGTTTTTGGCGCAGTCAGTGGTGCGGTAGCCGGATTAGTAGCCATTACCCCGGCGGCTGGATTTGTGAGTCCCCTGTCAGCTGTGGTAATGGGTATGATAGTAGGACCGGTATGTTACATCTTTGTGAGCAAGATTAAAGTGAAACTGGGATATGACGATTCATTGGATGCTTTCGGCATACATGGCGTTGGAGGTACGGTAGGAGCCCTGGCCACTGGTATCTTTGCTTCCACCGCCATAAATCCTGCCGGGGCGGATGGACTGTTATTCGGAGGACTGCATTTATTTGGAGTGCAGGTAGTGGCAATAGGAGCTACGTATATCTATGCTGCACTGGCAACACTCCTGATCCTAAAAGTGATCAGTAAAATAGTACCCCTGCGGGTTTCAGATGAAGAAGAAGAAGTTGGTCTCGATACCTCATTACATGGTGAAGATGCTTATGGATATGACGATATGGGGGTAAATGACAGACTGGTAGGAATTCAATCCTAATTCAACTACCGGATACGGGGACAAGGAACCTGTCCCCGTACAGCGTCTGAATAATAAATAAATTAAATATCAACAGCGCGCAGAAAGTGTCGAAATTCCAAGATTTGTTCTTGAAGTATAAAAATTTCGACGTTATAATGTATAATAGTTAAATAAATTATATTCGGTCAAAGTAGTTCCATTCGAAAGGGGGAACTATGGGACAGGGAATCCTAAGTCTTTATGATATGGGGGCGTCCTGTTTTGAGAATCGGTCTACTGGGGTGGGTGACCTTATTTTAGAGGTTGCCCATCCTTATATATTTTTCTGGTTTGGAGGTGTAGGAACGGAAAAATAAGCATGCTGATTCTGATTTGCTTAAATACTAAATGACGTCAGGTAAATAATCAACATACGGTCTGGGTGACCGTTCAGGAAGGAGTTTTTTATCTTGATAACCGGGTTATTTGCAATCCTGTTAGCAGTTCTGATTTTACCGTTTCTATTTCACAAAGTTGAAGAAAATCTCGAAGCCTTTCTTTTCTTTATGGGGCTTATAGCGTGCATCGTTTCTGGGCATCTAAACTCACATCTGCTTATGGAGTCACTGAGGGAACCTATACCGATTGCCCTGGCTGTCCTTTTTGCGGGAGCCCTGTTTTTTATCTTTCGTGAGCGTTTTACAGTAATCATGGATAGATTATTTCAACAAGCATCCCTGCCGCTGGTGGTGTTTGTTATCATAGTTGTGTTAGGGATCTTTTCCAGTGTTATTACCGCTATCGTGGCAGCAATAATTCTAGTCGAATTGATCGTTTTGCTGCCCCTGTCTCGCCGACAAAAAATTGTGGTATGTGTGGTAGCCTGTTATTCCATCGGTTTCGGGGCTGCCCTCACGCCTATCGGAGAGCCGCTGGCGACTATCGCCATATCTAAACTTAATCAGGATTTCTTCTATCTGCTCAATCTCCTGGGTAAATATATAATACCTTCAGTTTTGGCAATGGGAATCATCGGAGCGCTTTATACCTGGAACGTGTCTCGCTCTAATCAAGAATCAGATGTTAGTGAAGAAGTAGCATTAACTGAAGAAACATTTGAAGATGTAGGGCAGGAAGATAGATGGAGAAATGTTATCATAAGAGCCTTAAAAGTCTACCTGTTTGTAATGGCTCTGGTCTTCTTAGGAGAAGGGTTCCAGCCCCTGATAGATAAATTTATACTGGGACTGGATTATAGAATTCTTTACTGGGCTAACATGGTTTCAGCAGTGCTTGATAATGCTACTCTAACTGCTGCCGAGATCAGCCCGCAGATGGGTTTACTGCAGATAGAGGCTATCCTAATGGGATTATTGATAAGTGGGGGAATGCTCATTCCCGGCAACATTCCTAATATAATATCTGCTTCCAAATTGAAGATTTCCATGACCGAGTGGGCAAAAATCGGTACGCCCATGGGGCTCGTGATTATGGCCTTTTTCTATTTCATATTGTTTTAGTAAATAAGGGAGTAAAAAGACTTAAAAAATAAAATCACATATACTTAAGCAGAGGGGAGTAACTATTATAGACAGAGTCAACGTAAATAGCTTCATGGCCTGGTTCTGTCGGTCAGAGTATGGGTTTGGTATGACCTTTTTGAAACCTGTCCCTGTATCCTACTGTCATCTGCTTTTATGCTTGGATTTTGGCGGCGATGGGCATTCTTCGGCCCATACCGAATGCTTTGCTGGTGACCTTCAAGGCAGGTGCTGCCTGTCTCCGCTTGTATTCGTTACGATCAACGGTTTCGACGACCCATCTTGCCATGTCTGCCTCAAATCCCATGTTTATCAAGTCTGTGACCGAAGCTGATTCTTCGATATAGTAATGCAAAATTTTATCCAGAGTATCGTAAGGGGGAAGGTCATCCTGATCTACCTGTCCAGGTCTTAATTCTGCTGATGGGGGCTTAAGGATGATCTGGGCTGGAATGATTTCTTGGTCCTGATTAATAAAGCTGCTCAGCTCATAAACCATAGTCTTCGGCACATCAGCCAGCACGCTGAGTCCTCCGCTCATATCTCCATACAGGGTACAGTAACCTAGTGCCATCTCACTTTTATTCCCGGTAGAAAGGAGCAGATGGCCAAATTTATTGGAGAAAGCCATCAGGAAATTCCCTCGTATACGGGCCTGCAAATTTTCTTCGGTAGTATCCGGCTGTTTGTCTTTAAACTGCCGGGCCAGGGAATTAAGATAGGCGTTATGAACATCAGTAATGGGAATAACCTGGAATTCCATACCCAGATTCTGAGCCAGCATTCGGGAGTCTTCCACGCTGCCCCGGGAAGAATGAACTGCCGGCATAGAGATCCCCAAAACATTCTGGGCACCGATGGCAGCACAGGCCAGGCAGGCTGTCAAGGCCGAGTCTATCCCACCGGAAAGCCCCAGGATTGCTTTATTAAAGCCACATTTACTCAAATAATCCCGTATTCCCAATACCAGGGCCTGGTAAACGGATTCAATTTCATCCAGAGGACGATAAGAAGGAATTGAACTAGGTTGTTGGGTGTCCAGAGTTGCCGTATGCTCCTGGAAGGCAGGAAAAATAAGGAGCGGTTCACCCCTGGAATCCAAACAGATACTGCGGCCATCAAAAATCAACTCATCATTGCCACCTATCTGGTTAAGATAGACAAACACTTTCTTGTGTCTGCTGGCGTGGCTCCGGATCAAATGGTAGCGGAGGTCTTCTTTACCGGCATGGAAAGGGGAAGCAGAGATATTTATGAATATCGAGGCTCCTTTATCAGCCAGGATTTGGATCGGGTCACAGGTGTACATTCGTTTTTCCGGCCATAAAGAGGGATCATTCCAGGCATCTTCACAAATGCTGATCCCCAGGAGTTCTTCTTTAAAGGGCAACGGTTCGATATTAACAGCGGGATCGAAATAGCGGGCTTCATCAAAAACATCATAGCTGGGCAGCAGAGATTTATGCCGAGCTGCAATTATCTGACCATGCTGAATAAGCAGGGCAGAATTGAACAAGCCCTTGCCGGGCAGGTTACCCGGATATGGAGTGCCTATTAAGATCCCCATCTGCTCGAAACCTAGAGAGTATTCCTTTATCTTTTCTATAGCCTGGATAATGCGCTCAATAAACCAGGGTTTGCCCAGCAGATCCTGGGGGGGATATCCAGTAAGGTATAGCTCGGGTAGGACCAGCAAATCGCTTTGGTCCCTTTTACCCATTTGCATAGCAGTTTGAAGGTTGTTGAGATTGTTCTCTATGTCTCCTACGATAGGATTTAATTGAGCCAGGGTGATTTTCATGTTTTCCAGTCCTTTCGCGTCCGGGGTGAAACCTGCTTTTATTATTAGCATTCTTTTCCTATAATAAAACCTTAATCATAAGCCGTATTTTCAGGTGTCAAGCAATCTTATTGAATACAGGGAAGCTATTAGACCATTCTAACGCTTCCATGCATTCCAAATATGTGACAATACAAGAAAAAAAGCAACAGCCTGTGAAGAAGTATACAATATTCCTTTTCAATAACAGTTGCCAATATAAGCAGCAGCATATAGAATAATAACTGGGCATGCCAAATGAATAATATACAAACGGGAATGATTAAGGACAAAGGCGTCCAAGATATGTTAAAGGCCAAAAGGCTGGTTTAAGGCATATCTTGGGCGCTTTTTTGCGCCAACCAGCTGGTTGAAGATCCGACATGAATGAAGGCAGGTGATGCCATTGGGAGGAAAAATATTAGTCGCCAGTTCTGCAGCGGCGGAAAGAAAGCTGATCAGTGAAATCTTACGCAGAGCTGGACATACGGTAAGCGCAGAAACGGCCGATATTGCTCACACTTTAAGAAGAACCCGTTCACTATTTCCAGACCTGGTTATCATAGATAATGGTCTGGATGGGACCAGAGGCTTAAAAGCCGCTGAAATAATAGCCGGGGACCAACTGGCAGCAGTTTTATTATTGGTTGACAGTGATATTTTCCCACAAGCTAGGAATTATCATTATTTAATAAGGCCAGCTAATCATAACTCATTGGTCCCGGCGGTAGAAGCAGCCCTATATTACTGGAGGCGTGAAAGCGGGTTGAGAGAGCAAATCAGGAAATTGGAGGATACTCTGGAGACTCGCAAGCTGACCGACAAAGCAAAAGGCCTGTTGATAGATAAAATGAATATGAGTGAGCACGAGTCTCATCGTTTTATCCAGAAGGAAGCTATGAAAAGAAGTATAACTTTAAGACAGGTTGCGGTTGAAATCATTGAGAAATTAGGGCCGAGCAAAAATAATTAAGGAGTGATTTAAATGAGTTTTAATATTCCTAAAGAAAAGAAGATCGAAGTAATGGAAAAGGTTAAAGCCCACGGAGTCCGTTTTATTCGGATGCAGTTTACAGATATAGCCGGCATACTAAAAAATATAGCCATACCGACCTCCCAGTTAGAGAAAGCGCTGGATGGGGATTTGATGTTCGATGGTTCTTCCATCAACTGGTTTGCGAATATCGAAGAATCAGATATGTTTCTGATTCCAGATCCGGATACTTTCGCCGTTTTTCCCTGGAGACCATCTAATGGTGCAGTAGCCAGATTGATATGTGATGTATATACCCCGGATATGGAACCCTTTATTGGGGACCCGCGCACCAACCTCAAGCGGATCGTCAAAGAAGCTGCAGATATGGGATATATAATGAATGCTGGTCCAGAATGTGAATTTTTCCTGTTCCTGGTTGACGATCAGGGTAAACCTATTCTGGCCACTCAGGACGACGCTGCCTATTTCGATATAGCTCCATTAGACCTGGGTGAAGATGCCCGTCGAGACATGGTATGTACCCTGGAAGACATGGGATTTGAAATCGAGGCATCTCACCATGAGGTAGCACCCGGGCAGCATGAGATCGACTTTAAATATGGGCCGGCCATACAGGTAGCCGATAACATTCAGACCTTTAAGCTGGTAGTAAAATCCCTGGCAGAACGCCATGGCCTGCATGCCACCTTTATGGCTAAACCCATTGCCGGTATCAACGGTTCAGGTATGCATACTCATCAGTCACTATGTTCTCCGGAGGGGGTAAACGCATTTTTTGATCCTAACAGCCCCAATGGTTTGAGTGATTTAGCCCGCTGGTACATGGGCGGCATTATGGCCCATGCGCGAGGACTGACTGCGGTAACAAACTCCAGCATCAACTCATATAAAAGGCTGGTTCCCGGTTACGAAGCACCGGTGTATGTAGCCTGGTCCGAAAAGAACCGCTCCTGTTTGGTAAGAGTACCGGCCAAACGAGGTGCATCCACCCGTATTGAAGTACGCCACCCTGACCCTATGTGTAATCCTTATATGGCCATGGCAGTAATGCTGGCAGCAGGACTTGATGGAATCAAGAACAAAATCGAACCACCGGCATCAATCGATAAGAACATCTATCATATGACTCTCGCTGAAAGAGATGAATTATTTATACCGAGTCTGCCGGGTTCTTTAGAAGAAGCTCTGGATGAACTCAAGAAAGACGAAGTAATAATGAATGCCTTGGGACCTCATATTTTACCTAAATTTATTGCAGCTAAAGAGGCTGAGTGTGCATCCTATAAGCTTACGGTAACCCCCTGGGAGATCAGGGAATACCTCAGTCGTTACTAAGAGCTGGAAAGGAGTGGAACAGGTGAGATTAAGAGAGGGAGAAGTGAGAATACCAAGCGGATGTGCCATAGCAGGTATATTGAACCGCTCTGGCCAGAGGTTTAATGGTAATACTATAATTTCCTGCATCGCTAATATGCACCAGCGCTCCAATGGGCTGGGCGGCGGATTTGCTGCCTACGGGATCTATCCCGAGTACGCAGAACAGTATGCACTGCATATATATTATGACCATGAAAAGGCCCGGGAAGAGTGTGAAAATTACTTAAACCACAACTTCAATATAGCTTTACAGGGGCCTGTTCCGCTGCGCAGACAGGCTAAGATAAGCAATGCTCCCATAATATGGCGCTATTTTGCTCTACCCAGGGAAGCACGCCTCTTCCAGGAAGAAATTGAAATAGAAGAATTTGTGTTCCGTTCAGTCATGCATATCAATTCTGCCATACCCGGCGCCTATGTAGCATCCAGCGGCCAGAACATGGCAGCATTTAAAGGGGTAGGTTATCCCGAAGACATTGGAGAATTCTTTCGGCTCGATGATTATTCGGCCTATATGTGGACTGCTCATGGCCGTTTCCCCACCAACACACCAGGTTGGTGGGGAGGTGCCCATCCATTTACTTTATTAAACTGGTCGGTAGTTCATAATGGGGAAATATCCTCCTACAGTACCAACCGAAGGTTTTTGGAGATGTATGGTTATACCTGCTCTCTGCAGACCGACACCGAAGTCATCACCTATGCCGTAGATATGCTGATGCGCAGACATGGATTGAGCTTAGAAGATACCGTCAACGTAATCTCGGCTCCGATGTGGGAAGACATCAAAGATGACAAGCAGGCCCGATTGAGGAGAGTATATTCCAGTCTCCTATTGAATGGCCCCTTTTCCATCATAGTAGCTACCGGTAATGGTCTGATGGCCATTAATGACCGGATAAAACTCCGGCCCCTGGTAGCGGCGGAAAAAGGTGACTGCTTGTATGTAAGCAGCGAAGAAGGAGCTATCAAGGTGGTGGAACCATCACCGGATAAAATATGGTCCCCGGGCGGGGGAGAACCAGTTGTTGGACTTTTATATGGCAAAGAAGAACTAATCGAACCAGAACCTAAAATTATTCGCGCCCTATCAGCCTGAAGGGGGGAAGATAGATGGGTGCTCTATTAAATACCGGATTTCAGATGAATACACCCGTATTTAAAGTTGATCGGGATCCGGACAGATGCATACAGTGTGGGGTTTGTGTAAACCAATGTGCCAACGAGGTACATCATATGGATAGTGACGGCTGGATGTGGATCGAAGACGAAAAATGCGTAGCCTGTCAGCGCTGTGCAGTCCTCTGTCCCACCAGGGCTATAAGCATAACCGACTTCCCCGTCATTTTCAGGGAAAACAATCACTGGAGATCGGCCAGCTTAAGAGAAATATACCGGCAGGCCGAAAGTGGAGGGGTACTCTTGACCGGGATGGGCAATCCCCGCCCCTATAAGAGTTATTTTGACCACCTGCTGCTCAACGCCAGTCAGGTAACCAATCCTTCCATTGATCCCTTGAGAGAACCGATGGAATTGACCACATATCTGGGTGATAAGGGGAACTTGATCAGTGAGGCGGAAAAACCCTTTCTCAAGCTGGAAACACCGATCATGTTCTCGGCTATGTCCTTTGGCTCAGTAAGTTTGAATGTGCAAAAATCCCTATCGGCAGCGGCTAGAGAGATGGGCACTTTCTGGAATACTGGCGAAGGGGGGCTGCACCCGGATCTTAATGAGTTCGGCTCCTGTGCCGTGGTCCAGGTAGCCTCAGGAAGGTTTGGGGTACATCCAGGATACCTGGAAAATTCGGCGGCTATTGAAATAAAAATCGGCCAGGGGGCTAAACCGGGAATAGGCGGACATCTGCCCGGGGAAAAAGTCAGTGAAGAAGTGTCTTTGACCCGGATGATTCCAGCCTGGTCTGATGCTATATCACCAGCCCCTCATCATGATATTTATTCTATCGAAGACCTGGACCAGCTGATCGAAACCCTGAAGGTGGCTACCGGGTACCGCAAGCCTATCGCGGTAAAAGTAGCCGCAGTGCATAACATTGGGGCCATTGCCTCGGGTATAGTTAGAGCAGGAGCGGACATTGTGGTCATTGATGGGTTTCGGGGTTCTACCGGAGCTGCTCCTATGAGGATCAGAGATAACGTGGGAATTCCTATAGAAATAGCCCTGGCCCAGGTGGACAGCAGGCTTAGAGATGAAGGGATCCGCCAGCAGGCATCCCTGGTAGCAGCCGGAGGAATCAAGAATAGTGCTGATGTTGTTAAAGCCATCGCTCTGGGAGCCGATGCAGTCTACATCGCCTCTTCAGCCCTGGTGGCTCTGGGATGTCATATGTGCCAGATGTGTTTTACGGGTAAATGTAACTGGGGGTTAGCAACTACTAACCCTGAATTAAGCAAGAGATTAAATCCGGAACTGGGCATCCAGAGAGCTAAAAACCTGCTGGCTGCCTGGGGACATGAGATACAGGAAATGATGGGCGGCATGGGTATTAACGCTATCGACAGTCTGCGGGGGAATCGGTTGATGCTGCGGGGCATAGGTCTGAATCCGCAAGAACTGGATCTGCTCGGGATCAAGTCGGTGGGGGATTAGGGGTGAATAAAGATGAAAGTAATATCGATACCTGAATACTGCCTGGGATGCGGATTGTGTGAAATATACTGTGCAGCCCAGCATGATGGGTATGATGGTAATGTGTTAAAAGCCTATAAAAGAGGACAGCCGGCCCCCAGATCGGGATTAATAAAATTTTCGCATATATCCTGGCTCAATACCTGTATGAACTGTAATGATGCACCCTGTCTCAATGCCTGTATAAGCGGGGCAGTTAGACGAGACGAAAATGGGATAATATATATCGATGAAAACCGTTGTGTCCAGTGTTATACCTGTGTCATGGTCTGTCCTTATGGCCATGCACAGCCATCCGGTAAGAGCGGTCGGATCATAAAATGTGACCTGTGTCGGGACAGTAGCGGATCACCAGCCTGTGTCAGCCATTGTCCCAACGGTGCATTGAAACTGCTGCAAGGGGGTGCTGAGCAATGAGATACGTTATAATCGGAGGCTGTATAGCGGCCTGTGGAGCAGTAGAGGGAATCCGGAGTAAAGATGCCGATGGGCAGATCATCATAATAGATGGAGAAAAAAGAGGAGCTTATACCCGGCCTTTAATAAGTTATTTCTTATCTGAACCAGATAAATACTCGGATATTGATTATCGTTCTCCGGAATTTTTTAAGGACCAACGGGTGGAAGTAATCAAAGCCCGGGTCGAGTCGATCGATCGTGCTGGCCAGCTGCTCGATCTGGACAGCGGAGAACAGATAGAATATGATCGACTTTTGATAGCCACCGGAGCCAGTCCGATAATGCCTCCTATCCCCGGAGCAGATCAGGATTGGGTGAAGAGCTTTTATACCATAGGAGATTCCGAGTCGATAAACAGAGATATCGAGGCGGTCCGGGAAGCAGTAGTGATAGGCAGCGGGTTGATAGGTATGAAAGCTGCGGAGGCCCTCTATAAAAGGGGACTTAAGGTACATCTCATAGAAAAAGAATCTCATATCCTGCCCCGGCAGTTGAATCCTGGATCTGCTGTTTTTGTGTATCGTCACCTGGCCAGGAAGGGGCTCGATATAATCACCGGGGCAGAGGTTGCAGTAATACATCCGGATCATCAAATAGAGCTGAAAAGCGGCCAGAAAATATCAGCTGATCTGGTAATAATGGCAGTTGGTACCCGCCCTAATGTTGAACTGGCGGTAAAAGCAGGTTTGAAAGTTAAACTGGGCATAGTGCTGGACGACCATTTGAGGACTTCAGATGACAGAATCTACGCTGCCGGTGATGCTGCCGAAACCCTGAATGTAATAAGCGGCAAGCCAGAAGTAATGGCACTATTGCCTCATGCTCACCGGGAAGGATATCAAGCAGGCCGTAATATGACCGGTATGGATGAGCATGATCAAGGCAGCATACCTATGAACTCGGTTAAGCTTCTGGGTTGGAATATATGTTCCGCAGGAACTCCAGGGGACAAGAATGGAGAACTCCTGACCTGGCATGATAATGACCGGCTGCTGGAGCTCAAAGTTCGGGATAATTATCTTATCGGATATATTGCTGTAAATATGCCGGAAGTAGCAGGACCGCTTACCAATGCCACAGCAAAAAAGATATCGGCAGCAGCTGGTGGATGGCAGGTATTTGTAGAAAGAGGACCGGCACTGGCAACTATTCCTGCTGCTTACTGGCAGGAATTAAGGAGGCTTGAGGCAAATGGCAGTAATTAATGCAGGTGAATACAGCCAGCAGGAACTCATCATGTTGTTAAATAATATGAGTGATGAGGATATAGAAATTACAGGTTTGTGCGGGCAGCGTTATGTCGCCTGCGGATGGAAAAACCATAAGCGCTTGATATTAAAAGGCGTACCGGGTAATAATTTAGCCGCTTTTGCAGATGGGCCTGAAATAACAGTTCATGGAAATGCCCAGGAAGGTGTAGGTAATACCATGAGCAGCGGCCATATTCAGATCCATGGACGGGTGGGAGACATTGCCGGTTATGGTATGCGCGGTGGAGAATTATTCGTAAAAGAGGATGCTGGTTACCGCCTGGGTATCCATATGAAAGCCTATAATGAGCACAAGCCTATAATAGTAATAGGCGGGTCAGTGGGAGCATTTGCCGGAGAATATATGGCCGGAGGGACAATGATAGTCCTGGGCATTGATACCGTCCATCCCCTGGTAGGGCCCTACTGTGGTACTGGCATGTATGGAGGAGAGATCTATTTAAGGGGAGATTATCCACTAAGGCACATTGCCTCCAATATTGAAAAGGTTATAATGTCTGGAAAGGAATTAGATAATATTATTGACTACCTGTACCGATATTCTATATATTTTAAATACCCGCTGGAAAAAATTCTAGATGAGCCATTTACACGTTTAACCGTGAAAAATATCCGGCCCTTTGAGGGTCTATATGCGGGCTTTGTCAGCTAAACTAAATTGGAACCACAAGTACTCTCTGAGGCGATTCTAGGGCTCCTTATTGACCAGGGGATTTAAAAACATATAGATAGGTGGTAAAATATGGAAGTTATTAAAATGCACGGTCTGGGCAATGATTTTATTGTTGCCGAGGCATCTTCTTTCCAGGACGCCATAAAATTTCAGCCGTACGCGGTCAAGCTTTGTGATAGACATTTTGGAATAGGCGCTGATGGATTGATTTTAACTGGAAAAGATGAAGACCAGGACGTTTTTATGCGGATCTTTAATCCAGATGGTTCAGAGCCAGAGATGTGCGGCAACGGGATCAGGTGTGTAGCTCTCTACGCACGCAGATACGGTCTGGTAGACAGAGACAGCTTTTCGATAAAAACCCTGGCAGGTCCCAGATTTCCGGAGATATATAAAGAGGCGGGTCAGGAATGGATAAGAGTAGATATGGGTGAACCGGAATTGGATAGGCAGAAGATACCCGCAGCCGGTCAGGGAAGCAATATAGCGATGACCTTGACAGCAGCTGGCCGGGAGTTTCTATGTACCGCGGTATCGATGGGAAATCCCCACGCTATAATATACGTTGACGATATCAATTCAGTGCCATTAACTGAATGGGGCCCGCAGATCGAAACCCATAAGATGTTTCCCGAAAAGACTAATGTAGAATTTGTAAAAGTTATCAATGAAGAAGAGCTGGAAGCCGTAGTCTGGGAAAGAGGGGCAGGCATAACCCTGGCCTGTGGAACTGGAGCCTGCGCCATACTGGTGGCATCCGTACTTAACGGCCAATCCCATCGAAGGGCTATAATCAGGCTGCCAGGCGGGGAACTGGTAATAGAATGGGATCAGGAGGATAACCATGTTTATATGAGCGGACCTGCAGTTGAGGTATTCCGTGGTACCATAGAAATAGAATAATTATCATATTCATCATAACGTCTAAAGGAGGACCAGGATGATAGAAAATCATGCGATGCAAAACTTACCCCCTTACCTGTTTGCCAGGATCGAAAAAAAGATAGAAGAAGCCAGGGAAAAGGGTATCGACATAATTAATCTGGGCATAGGTGATCCAGATCAACCTACCCCTAAAAATATTATAGACAAGATGGCTGAGGCCATTTATGATCCAGCCAACCATCAGTACCCTTCTTCCGTCGGATTGCTGGCCTATCGACAGTCGGTGGCCGACTGGTATAAAAGGCGGTTTGATGTTGAACTTGATGCTAAAACCGAGGTAGTATCGCTCCTGGGATCAAAGGAGGGCGTTGCCCATATTTCCTTCTGTTATCTAAATAAGGGAGATATTAATCTAGTTCCTGCTCCAGGATATCCGGTATATGGGATTGGAACCCTCCTGGCCGGAGGGGAATCACACATTATGCCGTTAAAAGAAGAAAACAACTATTTGCCGATTCTGGAAGACATACCGTCCGAAACAGCCAGACAGGCGAAATTGATGTTTATAAACTATCCCAATAATCCTACCGGGGCAGTGGCTGATATAAGGTTTTTCTCCCGGGTAATAGAATTTGCCAGAAACTACGATATCCTGGTCTGTCATGATGCCGCCTACACCGAACTCTGTTATGATGGTTTTAAACCTCCCAGCTTTTTAGAAGCACCGGGAGCAAAAGACGTGGGAATCGAGATAAATTCTTTGTCCAAACCATATAATATGACCGGCTGGAGAATAGGATGGGCAGCCGGCAATGCTGCAGCAATCGAAGTACTGGGCAGGTTTAAATCAAATGTAGATTCCGGAGTATTCCAGGCAATTCAATATGCAGGAATAGAAGCCCTGGAAGGCCCCCAGGACAGCCTGAAGAGAATGCAAGAGCTTTACCAGGAGCGCAGAGATATAGCATTAGAGGGACTTGAAAAAATCGGCCTGGAAATTGCCCCTCCTAAAGGGACCTTCTATCTTTGGGTTCCGGTACCAGCAGGTTACAATTCATCTGACTTTGCCGAAGCAGTACTGGAAAAAGCCCATGTAGTCATAACTCCCGGGTTGGGTTATGGAGAACACGGGGAAGGATATTTTAGAATAACCCTTACAGTAGATCAATCCAGGCTGGCCGAAGCTTTTGATCGTATCTATGCGGCCTTTGGAAGCTTTAAATAAGAAGCCCGGAGTCTTAATTCAAAGCAGTATCTGTGCTAATCTACCTGACCTTTTGGAGGCGGTGAAAGAGCCGGATACAATTAAGGCTGGCATGGTATCAGCAAGAGTATATAGGCAAGGTTAAGTAAGATATAAAAGATTGGAAAAGCAGCGATGATAAAATACATCCCACAAACAATGGGATACCATGGGCAAATGTCAGGGCATTGATTATTCCCACGGCTCAAATCGGGTAAAGACCTTATGTTTTTGAAAGCACGAGTTGGAGAGAATTAAGTATGTTTGGCTTCTCCAAGGACCACAAGGACAAGTCAGGAATAGACTTTCCCGAATCTGCACAGGCATAGTGTAAGTTTTGGCATCAGACCTGAGTATTTATGTAATAAATCAAATAAGGGGGTATTTACATTGAATCGTCAGTTTAAAAAGGTAGCCTTATTACTCCTGTGCGCTGCGCTCATTACCGGAATATGTGGAGTAGCCCTGGCTAATCAAACCGTGAATGTATTTGTCAACAGCTATCCAGTTGAATCTGACCAGCCAGCTTTTTGTGAAGAAGAAACTGGTATTACTTATGTACCGCTGCGTGCAGTCTCTGAAGCTTTAAACTGTCAGGTGAATTGGGATGGTCAAGCCCGGGTAATCAGCATTGAAAAAAGCGGCCGGGTGGCAAAGCTTAAGGTTGACAGCAGCACAGTGATAGTCGACGGTCAGGAGAAGCTTCTGAGTGGACCCGTTTACATTATTCCAACAACAAACCGCAGTATGGTTCCGGTAAGATTTTTTGCAGATATCCTTGACTATGAGATTAAGGCTAGTGCCAGTGCCGGAATAGGTATTTTTGAACCAGGTAATGACAACTTGTAGCAGCAGAATGAAGGCAGGGTTATTTTTTCCCTGCTGGGGGAGTAGCCTTCCTTTTAATAGATAAGTGGTAGTGCTGGACTAATCTGACAGTCATTAATGACGCAAAAGCTTGTTTATTTCAATATTGTGGATAATGCAATAGACGACTCGAAGAATATCGGGCAGTTATACATTGTTATCTAAAACCCCTTGTTCAACTTTTTCCAGCAAGCCGGTAGTTAATCTTGCCGGGCAGAGGGTAACCGCTGCCTTTAAGTGTAGACAGTCTAAAATCTATTCAACTTTATTTCCCGCGTTAGGTCCGGGGGTAGTCAGATAGATCGAATCCACCTCTACGATCACTACCCCTTTTGGTTTAAACGGTTTATCCTTGACCAGTTCTACTGCCAGCTCATAATTGGCGCCGCTTTTTTCCAGGCTGGCCCTGCCTTTGAACTGATAGCCGGAAGTGCTGTCCCAAACCGAGATCGACACCTGGGGATTAGCCTGGATATTAGCAATAGTTTTGTTCATGAAATTGTCTACCAGCATCAGGTGCGTATCATCCAAAATGGAGTTAAAGTGTATAGGGACTGCATTAGGTACACCACTGCTGTCAGCAGTTGCCAGAACCCACATAGCGCTCTTAAGGAGAGCTTTCATTTCATCGTTAACCCTGATCATAATCACATAACCTCCTTATTTATTAAGTATGGATAAATTATACATTATTCTGTCCATTTATTATGGCGGTATGGAATAATTTATACGATATCTACTACGGGCTCATAATCACCCCCGATTTTCACAAGAATATAATGAGCACGTTTACGGTTCCTGCAAATAGTTTATATATATTAAATTATGATTGCAAAATTATGCATGCGGATGTATAATTATAAATATTTTGAAGAAGGAGTCATCAGGTTAAGAACCGCACAGCCTGGTGACAAGGAGGATTGACATGTTTAAAGCAGGGATAATTGGAGATGGATATACAGCGGCAGAACTGATCAGAATACTGGCCGGACATGATGAAGTAGAAGTTGTTTCAGTTTTATCTACTGAGAATGTAGGCCGAAGAATAGATGATTTATTCCCTCATCTCACCGGTTTTTGCAGTCTGGAGTGCGAAGAGAGTGATGTGGAGCGCTTAATGGGAAGATGCGATGTGGTTTTCCTGGCGCTCCCCCATGGACTGTCGGTGAATATTGCTTTGAGGTTGCTGGAAAATGGAATAAAATGCGTGGATCTGGGGGCAGATTTCAGGTTGAAGGACCCTCAACTGTATAGAGAGTATTATGAACTTGAACACGGAGCCCCTGAAATGTTAAATAAGGCTGTTTATGGGCTGCCGGAAATCTATAGAGAGAAGATACGAAGTTCGGACCTGGTTGCTAATCCGGGCTGTTTTCCAACCGGGGCGATCTTGCCGATGGTACCCCTGTTAGCTCAGGGTATCATAAAAAGGGATGGGATCGTGATCGATTCTAAATCCGGGGTCTCCGGAGCCGGTAGAACCGTTAAACCGGCCAGCCACTTCTGTGAAGTTAACGAGGGGATAAGAGCTTACGGTGTAGGAACCCACCGCCACGGCCCGGAAATCAGGCAAGAATTGAGTTTTGCTGCTGGAGTACAGGTGGATATGATATTTACTCCACACCTGGTTCCCATGAATCGGGGCATATTATCCACATGTTATGCACAGCTGGCAGATGGTATAGATGCCGGAGCAGTTAGACAGGTGTTGGAGGATAGCTATCAGGAGGAATGTTTTGTCCGAGTCTTACCCGATGGCACCATGCCTCATACCAAATGGGTGTATGGGAGTAACTTCCTTGACATCGGGATATATACCGATGCTGGGAGTGGAAGAGTTATACTGGTATCAGCAATGGATAACCTGACCAAAGGAGCCTCAGGACAAGCGGTACAGAATATGAATTTGATGCTGGGTATCAATGAAAGGAAAGCTCTTATGTTTGCCGGAGTTCACCCGTAATGGAATATATTTACAAATACTTAGCAGGCTAAGCATTTGCTGCGAAGACCAAATAATGTGATACATAAAAAGGGAGGAATAAAAGCATGAAACTTATTGATGGAGGAATCACAGCTCCCCGGGATTTCCTGGCTCAGGGGGCATGTGCTCAGATAAAAAACCATACCAAAAAGGATATAGGGTTGATTTACTCAAAATTCCCCTGTTCTGCCGCCGGGGTATTTACTACTAATAAAGTGAAGGCAGCGTGTGTAGATCTGAGCTCGGTCCATTTATCTAATGGCCAGGCCCAGGCGATTATTGTGAACAGCGGCAATGCTAATGCCTGTACCGGCATCCAGGGCTTTGCTGATGCTCAGCTGATGGCTGATTACTGTGCCGAAATTCTGCATCTTATGCCCCGGGATGTAATAGTAGCCTCAACCGGCGTTATAGGTGTGCCTCTGCCTATGGCCCAAATAACCGGTGGCATAATGGAGGTCTGCAATACTCTGAGTGGCAATGGATCGGCTGCAGTTGCGGAAGCCATCATGACCACCGATCTCGCAGCTAAAGAAATCGCCGTAGAAATAAATCTGCAGGGGATACCGGTACGAATAGGTGGTATAGCTAAAGGCTCAGGTATGATACATCCTAATATGGCTACAATGCTGGCCTTTATTACTACCGATGCTGCAGTGAGTGCACACTGTTTGAATCAAATTATGAAAGAATCTGCGGATATATCTTATAACATGATAAGCGTGGATAGGGATACTTCTACTAATGATATGGCCGTGGTAATGGCCAACGGGCAGGCTGGTAACCCGCTCATTAAAGATCCCGGCTCTGATGGTTATGAACTCTTTAAGGAAGCTCTGGATTTTGTTAATATAACCCTGGCCAAAAAGATTGCCCGGGATGGAGAAGGAGCCCAACATCTGATAGAAATAAAAGTTCTGAATGCCGCAGACGAAAAAACAGCTCGGATGATCGGAAGGTCTATTAGCAGTTCCAATCTCATCAAAGCAGCCGTTTTTGGTTCGGATGCCAACTGGGGCAGGATACTGGCAGCGGCCGGTTATTCCGGAGCCGACTTCAACCCCTTTACAGTCGATATATATCTGGGTGAAGAAAAAGTAGCCGAAGATGGTATGGGTCTGCAGTTTAACGAAACCAGGGCCAAAGAGGCATTGAAAGAAGATACAGTCATTATTACTGTAGATCTGAAAGATGGTTCCTGCCAGGCTACCGCCTGGGGATGCGATCTAACTTATGATTATGTAAAAATTAATGCTGATTATCGCAGCTGATAGCCTGGGCAAAAAACAATAAACAATTGCTTACTAAGACCAACAGATGTTGGGTTAATAGGAGGATAAGTATGGTTTCATCAGCATTGGAAAAAGCTGAAATACTGGTAGAGGCCCTTCCTTATATAAAAGAATTCTATGGCCGGAAGGTAGTTATCAAATACGGTGGTGCGGCCATGATAGACTGTGAACTAAAACAAAAGGTTATGCAGGATATCGTTTTAATGAAATATGTGGGTATGCACCCCATAGTAGTACACGGTGGAGGTCCGGAGATAAATACCATGCTGGACCGGCTGGATATAAAGGTCCAGTTCGTCAATGGTCTGCGGGTAACCGACCAGGCTACCATGGAAATCGTAGAGATGGTTCTGGGGGGGAAAGTAAATAAGGAGATCGTAGCCGGGCTTAATGCCAATGGAGGCAAAGCGGTGGGTATCTCCGGTAAAGACGGCGGCCTGATCCAGGCTGCTCCATTGGATGACAGCAACCAGATGGGCTTTGTGGGTCAAGTTCAGAATATTGATCCGGGCATTATTGAGACGGTGATAGAAAACGGTTATATACCGGTCATAGCTCCCATAGGCATAGGCGAAGATCAGCAAACCTATAATATTAATGCTGATTTGGTGGCAGCGGCCATAGCTGTGGCTATGAAAGCTGACAAATTGGTGCTCCTGACTGATGTTCCCGGTCTGCTAAGAGATCCTGCCGACCCCGACAGCCTGATTTCGATACTCAAACTCAGTGAAGTAGACAGCTATAAAGAGGCAGGCGTCATTGCCGGCGGCATGCTGCCTAAGGTAGATTGCTGCACCTACTCCGTTCAAGGAGGGGTAGGCAGAACTCATATAATCGACGGTAGAGTACCTCATTCTATACTATTAGAGATATTCACTGATCAGGGTATTGGAACTATGGTGGTGGACCAATAACAAAACTTGAAGGGAATAAATGAAATGACTAATGATGATATAGCAAAAAAAGGACAACACTATGTAATGAATACCTATGGCCGCTTTCCCATCGCACCCATCAAAGGCAAGGGTTCTCACCTGTGGGATGCCGATGGTAAGCAGTATCTGGACTTTGTCGGCGGTATTGCAGTATGTATTCTAGGGCACTGCAATGATGAGCTGATAAAAGCTCTGGAAGAACAGAGCCGACAATTGTGGCATGTTTCTAATCTGTACTGGATCAAACCCCAGGTGGAAGCTGCTGAAAAGCTGGTAAGAGAATCCGGGTTGGATAAAGCCTTTTTCTGCAACAGTGGTGCCGAGGCCAATGAGGCAGCCATAAAATTGGCCCGCAAATACTTCTATCGGAAACAGGAAGCCTCCCGGAACGAGATAATAGTATTCAAAGACTCCTTTCACGGACGTACCCTGGCAGCAGTGACAGCAACCGGACAGACTAAATATCAAGAAGGCTTTGCCCCCTTACCAGGAGGATTTTTGTACGCCGAGTTTAATAACCTGTCTTCAGTTGAAAGACTGGTGAACGAAAAAACCTGTGCGGTGCTGGTAGAACCAGTGCAGGGGGAAGGAGGCATTAAACCGGCTGACCCCCTGTTCCTGGCCGGTTTGAGGAAATTATGTGATGAAGAAGGAATACTGCTTATTTTTGATGAAGTTCAATGCGGAATGGGTAGAACCGGAAGTCTGTTTGCCTTTCAGCAGTACCACATTAAACCGGATATCATGACCCTGGCTAAAGGACTGGGGGGAGGCTTCCCCATTGGAGCAATGGTGGCCAATGAGAAAGCTTCCAGCGGATTTGCACCCGGGGATCATGCGTCTACCTTTGGTGGTAATCTGCTGGCTACTGCAGCAGCCAACCGGGTCCTGGATATACTTTGTGCCGGCAGCTTCATGCAGCAGGTGGTGCAAAATTCCGAGTACCTTAAGAGTGAACTGGCTAAGATTACTGACCAGCGGATTATTGAGACCCGGGGTATAGGCTTCATGTTGGGTATGGAATTCAACTGCGAAATAAAAGGCCTGGTAGATACCTGCCTGCAAAAGGGACTGTTGCTGGTGGGCGCCGGCCCGAAGGTTTTACGCTTTGTGCCCCCGTTGACGGTAAGTGAAGCTGAAATAGACCAGGCCATCAATATATTAAAAGAAGCCTTAAAAGAGTGGAACGTCTGATAATTAAATAAATTGCGTTAGAAGGAGTGGAGGATAATGTTTGAAATTAATGATTCCCTGCGGGGACGGGATTTTATCAGTATATATGATTTTAGCGCCGAGGAAGTCAAATACATCCTGGAGGTAGGCAGTGAAATCAAAAAGCTGCAGAAAGCTGGAATCACTCATCATTATTTAGCCGGCAAGACCCTGGGGATGATATTCCAAAAAGCATCCACCCGCACCCGGGTAGCCTTTGAAGTAGGAATGTATCAACTCGGAGGGCATGCTTTATTTTTGAGTCCCCGTGATATACAGCTGGGTCGGGGCGAAACTATCAAAGATACAGCCCTGGTGCTAGGCCGGATGCTGGATGGAATTATGATCCGGACCTTTGATCATGACGAGGTGGTAGAATTGGCTAAATGGTCAGCAGTACCGGTAATCAATGGTCTTACTGATCTCTTGCATCCCACCCAGATCATTGGGGATCTGATGACTATAAAAGAACATAAAGGTGAACTTAAAGGACTGAAACTGGCTTTCGTGGGTGATGGCAATAATGTGGCCAATTCCCTCCTGAATGGGGGAGCCCGGGTAGGCATGGATGTTGTTATAGCTTCCCCTTCTGGTTTTGAGCCTGATAAAGAGGTGCTGGCCCGAGCCCAGGCGGATGCTGTGCAGACCGGTGCCAGATTGTGGGTAGTCCAGGACCCCGAGGAAGCGGTGGCTGGAGCAGATGTTATCTATACCGACGTATGGGCCAGCATGGGACAGGAAGAGCAGGCGGAAGAAAAAGAAAAACAGTTTATAAAATATCAGGTCAACAGCAGGTTATTAGGCCTGGCTAAACCGGATGCTATAGTATTGCACTGCCTGCCCGCCAAACGCGGTAAAGAGATAAGTGATGAGGTAATGGACGGACCCCAGTCCGTAGTATTCCAGGAAGCGGAAAACCGTCTCCATGCCCACAAAGCGATCATGGCTGTAACCATGTGAAACCATTGGTGCCGGGTGTTAAGTTATTAACTTATTGCAATAACTTAACCCGAAAATGGTTTATCCCTATTTACCCAGTGTTTCTAATCGCCCCAATAATTGTAGGGGCGGTCTTTGACCGCCCGTTTCCGGCATAGCCCCCAAAATTCATACTTGGTTGTATTTCCTGATCAAGTTGGTTAATAAGTTAAGACCCGGCACCAAAGAAGAAGGAGTGTTATGGAAGAGTTGATCGAATTAGCACAAGAATCGGATATACCTTTAATGCTTGAACTCTGGCGCAATACTCCCGGAGTAAAAATAGGGGAAGACGATGAGCTATCTTTAGCAGTGTTTATACGAAGGAATCCCGGTACCTGTTTGCTGATAAGAACTACAGAAGGGATAATTGGCACTGTTTTAGGAGGTTTTGACGGCAGGCGAGGTTATATTTATCATTTAGCCGTACACCATGATTTTCGAGGTCGGGGTTACGGGAAAAAATTAATGCATGAGGTTATTGTGCGACTTAAAGCATTAACAGCGAAAAAAATAGCCCTATTTGTACTGAATAACAATCAGGCTGCCATGGATTTCTATGATAAACAAAATTGGGTAAGACGACAGGATATTAAGATCTATTCGCTTAATACTGAAGAATATAAAGAAAAATAGTGGCTTGATTATTAATAACCCTGGTTATGCTGATGCAAACGCTAAAAAAATTGTAGTCCAGTAGGCTTACTTGCTAAAGAAAACGCATAAACTGGGCTTCCTGGAGAGTTTGTTATAGCAAGTAAGTTGACCTCAAACAGAAGCAAAGGAGAGAATTTAAGATGGCAAAAGTTGTACTGGCTTATTCGGGTGGACTTGATACTTCCATAATTATACCCTGGTTAAAGGAGAATTACGGCTATGAGGTAATAGCCTGCTGTGCCGATCTGGGACAGGGTGAAGAACTGGATCCGGTCAAAGATAAAGCCATAAAATCAGGGGCCTCCAAGATTTATATAGCTGACCTGCGGGAGGAATTTGTAAAAGATTATATATTCCCGGTGTTAAAATCCGGCGCCATATATGAAAGAAAGTATCTACTGGGAACATCTTTCGCCCGTCCCCTGATCGCCAAAAAACTGGTAGAGATAGCAGAAAAAGAAGGGGCTGTAGCAGTAAGTCATGGAGCAACCGGCAAAGGTAATGATCAGGTACGTTTCGAGCTGACCGTAAAAGCTTTAAACCCGGATCTAAAAATAATTGCCCCCTGGAGAGAATGGGATATACGTTCCAGAGAAGATGCCATTGATTATGCTGCCGCCCATGGCATAGAAGTTCCGGTAAGCAAAGAAAAAATATACAGCCGGGATAGAAATATATGGCATATCTCTCATGAAGGAGGCGACCTGGAGGATCCGGCCAATGAACCTAAAAACGAAATGTATGTGCTTACCGTTCCCCCGGAGGCAGCGCCAGATAAACCTGCCTATGTAGAAGTAGGCTTTGAAAAAGGCGAACCGGTATCCCTGGATGGGAAACCTTACAGTCCGGTAGCCCTGTTGACTGAACTTAATCGCCTGGGAGGCGAAAATGGGGTAGGTATTGTGACTATGGTCGAGAATCGTCTGGTAGGGATGAAATCGCGAGGAGTTTACGAAACTCCCGGTGGCACTATTCTCTACCGGGCCCATGAAGAACTGGAAAGGTTGACCCTGGATCGACGCACCCTGCAGTTTAAAGAAATGGTGGCATTAAAATATGGAGAACTGGTTTATGACGGCAACTGGTTCAGCAAACTTAAATATGCCCTGGATGCCTTTATTGAAGAGACCCAAAAAACCGTGACCGGAACCGTTCGGGTCAAGTTATATAAAGGGAGCTGTGATGCGGTAGCATCTACCTCACCTTATTCCCTGTACAACATGGAACTGGCAACTTTCAGTGAAGATGAAATATACAGCCAAAAAGATGCTGAAGGATTTATAAACCTGTTTGGCCTGCCGCTTAAAGTCCAGGCCTTACTGGACCGCAAAATAACCGGTAAATAATTAAACCGGCTATCCATACTAGAACAGATCATGAATGGGCAGGGATATAATTTCTGCCCATTGTGAAATTTTAAGCTTGACACAATTAGGTAATAATTTATAATTCTTAATAGATAGTAAAAACAAATATATAAAATTGTGGAAAAAGGGGATACCTGAGGGTGGCTCCTGGTAAACCAATATTTTTATCAGAAGGCTGGTATGGAGTCTCCTGATGATGATGTTGGTTTTTTTGGTTTTGGATCCGAAACCCCGTTTTGACAACAATATAGCGGTTTACTAGAAAGGCAGGCTGGTTATGTCTGATAAAAGGGGCAGTAAAGCGATACCGCAAGATAATACCATTAATGGTGGTGACCCGCAGAGTAAATTAAATGATCAACAGAGGCGTCGGATTCAGCATCTATTTAAAATTTACATGGAAAAATACTTCAAAGAAAAAATGGGTAAAGGCGTAGACTATACTAAAATTATATTATGGGGTGATATGCTGATTATTCGGGGAGAGGGATTTTTAACTGAACCCGAAAAATACATTGTTGCCACAGAGTCAGGCAAAGACGTGGTTAATGCAGCCCGAAGGCAGGTAGCCAGGCAGCATTCAATCGATAACCAGGCATACTTTGAAGAGACACTGAATGCCCGGGTAATTCATCAGATGTATGATATTGAAGCAGAGAACGACTTTTGGATGCACGTTATGGTATTTGACCGGGTGTTGACAGAAGGCGTTTGAGGGGAGGGGTCAGGCATTAACTTCCTGACTTAAACGTAGATAAGTTAGCAAGTCAATATCTGACCGCAGAAAAAATTAAATATGCTGGTAGGATGAGGAGAAACCGCAGGGTGGCTCCAAAAAAGACCAATATTTTTATGAAATCTTGTTTGACGTAAAGAAATCATAAAAGTATCGGTCATTTTTTTTAGTTAGGGGGGATAACGGGCTCAAAATATGTGATAGGTGAAGGTTTTTTGAAAAAATGGGGAGGGATTTATCATGAGTGAAACCATGAAAGCTTTAGTATACCGCGGACCAGAAAAAATTGCCCTGGAAGATGTGCCAGTTCCGAAAATTATCGAACCGGATGACGCAATAATAAGAGTTACCACATCTACTATTTGTGGAACCGACATTCATATCTGGCATGGAGGCATGCCGGAAGTTGCACCGGGAAGAATAATCGGACATGAGTTCGTTGGAGAAGTCGTAGAGGTTGGACCTTCGGTTCGGAATAACAAGGTTGGAGATAAAGTAGCAGTTTCCTGTGTTACCCAGTGCGGTGAATGTTTCTATTGCGTACGGGGAGTTTATTCTCATTGTACAACTGGCAGCTGGATCTTCGGATACATGATTGATGGCTGTCAGGCTGAGTACGTTCGGGTTCCCCATGCCAACCTGGGCATGTTCACCATTCCGGAAGGTCTGACGGAAGAAGACGTTCTGTTTGTGGGCGACATCCTCTCTACCGGTTATTTTGGCGCTGAAAACGCCAAGATCGAGCCAGGCGACACGGTGGCTGTTATGGGCGGTGGCCCGGTGGGTATGTGCGCCATGACTACAGCCAGGCTGTGGGGGCCGGCTGAAATTATCGCAGTTGACATCAATCAGGATCGTTTAGACTTTGCTGTCAAGACCGGTATTGCCGATGTAGGCATTAATCCCCTCAATGTAGCGAATGTTGGAGATGCAATCAGAGAGCGGACCGCAGGCCGCGGTGCTGATGCCACTATCGAAGCCAATGGTTTCAAACCGACTTATGATATGGCTATAGATGCAGTCCGGGCAGGTGGTCGCGTTTCGTTTATCGGCGTATTTGAAAAAGCCCAGGAACTCGACATGAAAAACTTATGGATTAAAAATATCAGTATCAGCATGGGTCTGGTAAACGCCAACCGCATTCCGGAACTGATTAAGCTCATTCAAAAGGGCAAGATTGACACCAATTTCCTCTGTACTCATCGTGCACCATTGAATGATATAGTTAAAGGCTACGACATTTTTGGCGGCAAGAAAGACAATTGTCTTAAATGGGTAGTAACCCCTTATCAAAAGTAAACTCATTTAATATTCACTTTTCCATTAGAACCAGAAACCTTTCCTTACTGGAGAGTTTCTGGTTCTTTTATTTCAACACCAAAAAATTAACATGCTAATAGGTCTTATAACCTATTAGCATGTTAATTTAAGGAAATTAGTCCGCAAATAAATAGCAATTGGGTAAAAAAACCGGTAACATGGATATAATTATAGAAAATCAAGCGAGAATGACTATTAAGATTACATATTGACGTTTGAAGCTTGAATACAAATAAATTATACTGTATATAGTATCTAATAACAAAGTGCACCATATATATTGTGGTTGTGTAAGGAGGACGTTGGATGAGCATTATGAAGATAAAAAAGCGTGACGGTAGGATCGTACCCTTTGACAAAGAAAAAATCGTGGACGCTATTTTTAAGGCCGCCCGCGCAGTTGGTGGAAGTGACCGGAAGACCGCGGAAGAACTGGCTGATAAAGTTATGGAACTGTTAGGATATTCTTTCATGGACAGCTATGAGCTTCCTACAGTTGAAGATATACAGGATCTAGTAGAGAAAGTTCTGGTTCGCAACGACCATTATAAAACAGCTAAAGCATATATTCTATACCGCAAACAGCATGAGAGAATGAGGGACAGTCTGCAGCTCATCCAGAATAATGAGATCATTACTAATTATCTGGACCGGAGTGACTGGAGGGTCAAAGAGAATTCCAATATGAACTTCAGCCTGCAGGGCATGAATTTTCATGTTTCTTCTATTGTTACCAGCCAATACTGGCTTAATCAGATCTATACTCCCCAGATGAAGCAGGCTCAAGAGGTGGGCGATTTTCATATCCACGACCTGGGTATCCTGGCCGTATACTGCGTAGGATGGGATCTTCAGGATTTGATCAGAGAAGGGTTTAAAGGCGCCCGTGGTAAAGTGGTAAGCAAACCTGCCAAACACTTCAGGACTATCTTAGGTCAGATCGTCAATTTCTTCTATACGTTGCAGGGCGAAGCAGCCGGAGCCCAGGCCTTTTCTAATTTCGATACTCTCCTGGCTCCCTTTATCTACAAAGATGAGCTTAATTATGATCAGGTCAAACAGTGCCTGCAGGAATTTATCTTTAATGTCAATGTTCCCACCCGGGTAGGGTTCCAGACTCCGTTTACCAACATTACCATGGATCTGAAGTGCCCGCAGCATATGCAGGATGAACCAGCCATTCTGGGTGGCAGAATGCTGGACAAGACTTATGGTGAATTCCAGGAACAGATGGATATGCTTAATAAAGCCTTTGCAGAAGTGATGATGGAAGGGGATGCAGAGGAAAGGGTATTTACCTTCCCTATCCCGACCTACAACATCACCCGGGATTTTGACTGGGATAACCCGGACTACGATAAGATATGGGAAATGACTGCCAAATACGGTATTCCTGGTTTCTCCAACTATATAAATTCTGATATGGATCCAGCCGATGCCAGGAGTATGTGCTGCCGACTTCGTCTTGACAACCGTGAACTGAGAAAAAGAGGGGGAGGACTATTCGGCTCTAATCCCCTTACTGGTTCCATCGGGGTGGTCACCATCAATATGCCCAGGATAGGATATCAGGCTATAGATCGCGAAGACTATTTCAGCAAACTGGGGGAAATAATGGATATGGCCCAGGAAAGCCTGGAAACAAAAAGAAAAATGCTGGAAAACCTAACCGAATCAGGATTATACCCATATTCCCAGTTTTACCTGCGGGCCGTTAAAGAGTCCTCCGGTGAGTTCTGGCTGAATCATTTCTCTACCATAGGATTGGTAGGCATGAATGAGTCCTGTTTAAACTTCATGGGTCAGGATATAGGCAGCGAAGAGGGTCATAAATTTGCCCTGGAAGTAATGGAATTCATGCAGGCCAGGATCCTTGCTTACCAGGAAAAAACAGGCAACCTTTATAACCTGGAAGCAACCCCGGCTGAGGGTGTAAGCTACAGCATGCCCCGGAAAGATACGGTCAGGTATCCTGATATCATAGTTGCTAACCAGGCAGATGTAAAAAATAGAGGAGCCCAGCCTTTCTATACTAATTCTACTCATCTGCCAGTAGGCTATACGGATGATATATTTCTGGCTATGAAACTCCAGGATCCCTTGCAGAGTATGTATACTGGCGGCACTACTTTCCACATCTTTTTGGGTGAGGCCCTGCCGGATAATCAGTCAGTAAAAAACCTGGTCAGAAAAGCCTGTGAACAGTTCAGAATGCCATATTACTATATATCACCTACTTTCAGTATCTGTCCGCAGCACGGCTATCTGACCGGAGAACATACTTCCTGTCCAGTTTGTGCCAATGAAGGACAGGAAACCAGCTGTGAAGTATATTCGCGGGTGGTAGGTTATCTAAGGCCGGTAGACCAATGGAATGAAGGGAAACAGCAGGAATTTGCCAACCGGAAGACTTATAGTATAGGATAATCTATCAGGAGCATTATACTTATGAAATTTGCAGGTATGATAAAACAAAGTCTGGTCGATTACCCCGGGAAAATAGCAGCAGTGCTGTTTGCCCGGGGCTGCAATTTTTGCTGCCCATTTTGCCATAATGGACATCTATTGATCAAACCAGGGAAAGCGGGCGCGGAATATATAAATATGCAGGAAATACTAGACTTTTTGCGTGAAAGAAAAGGTTTTCTCGATGCAGTGGTAATAAGCGGAGGCGAGCCCTGCCTGAACCTGGAACTTCCGGAGGCCTTGAGCAAAATAAAAGACATCGGCTATCTAACCAAACTGGATACCAACGGCAGCCGAACGTCCATGCTAAGCCAACTAGGTGAAAGTCTTCTGCTTGATTATGTAGCTATGGATATAAAAGGAGTCCTGGATTACAAAAGATACCTGGAGGCCTGCGGCGGAAGACTCAGCACCGAAGATTTTTTTAATGTAAAAGGTTCCATCAACCTTTTGAAAAATGCCGACATGGAGGTAGAGTTCAGAACTACTGTGGTACCAGGATTACATAAAGCAGAAGATATCATAGAAATAGCCAGATACATAGAAGGAGCCTCCAAATACAGTCTGCAGCAGTTTAATCCCCGGGATACTATAAACCCGGATTATTATCATATCAAACCTTATGCCCGGGAGGAATTGATGGCTATGGCAGAGGGCTGCCGCAAGTATGTTAAAGAAGTAAGATTACTTAACGTCTAACCTTAGCTTTTACCATCATTCTGAGTAGAGTGCAGAGCAGAAGAGGGAGGATGCCTTGAATCCGATACAGCAGGTATTAAAAAAATATTTCGGTTACAGTGACTTCAAACCTGGCCAGGAGGCCATTATCAACAATACCCTGCAGGGTCGTGAGTCGTTGGGTATAATACCTACCGGCGGAGGCAAGTCGCTATGCTATCAGATTCCCGCTATGCTGCTGCCGGGAATTAGTATCGTAGTCTCACCGCTGATCGCCTTAATGAAAGATCAGGTAGATGCTCTCAACAACCTGGGAATTCCGGCTACATATATCAGCAGCATTTTAAGTCCCCAGGAGATAAACAGGCGTTTGCAGCAGGTATATCAGAATCAATACAAACTTATCTACATAGCCCCGGAGCGCCTGACTTCGGAATATTTTTCCCGACTGGCAGAAGAAATAAAGATATCTTTGATTGCAATTGATGAGGCCCACTGTGTTTCCCAGTGGGGTCATGATTTTCGTCCCAGCTATGCCGCTATTGCCCCATGGATAGAGGCCATGCCATACAGGCCGGTAATAAGCGCATTTACAGCCACCGCCAGTGATCGAGTCAGGGAAGATATTATTCGCTTACTTTCTCTGCACGATCCCAGTATTCACCTGATCGGCTTTGATCGGCCGAATCTGCATTTCACAGTTATAAAAGGAACTGATAAAAAGAAGTGGGTGGAAAAATATTTAAAGGCCCATACCGAGCAATCAGGAATCATTTATGCCGCTACCCGCAAAGAAGTAGATAGTATATATACCTATCTTCAATCATCAGGCATTCTCGTAGGAAGATATCATGCCGGCTTAAGCACCGAGGAGAGGAACCACAGTCAGGAAGCTTTTCTATATGATGATATCAAGGTTATGGTGGCCAGTAATGCCTTTGGCCTGGGTATCGATAAATCTAATATCCGCTATATCATTCATCACAACATGCCTCGTAATTTAGAGTCCTATTATCAGGAAGCGGGTCGTGGCGGCCGTGATGGGGAAAAGGGAGATTGTATTTTGTTATACAGCCCGGCAGATATTCAAACCCAGAAGTTTTTGATCGAACAGACTACCTCATCAGAAGAGCGAAAAGCGGAAGAATACCAGAAGCTGCAGTTCATGATAGATTACTGTCATACTACCCGCTGTCTGCGCCAGAGCATTCTGGAATATTTCGGAGAAACAGATCTGCCGGAAAACTGCGGAAATTGCATCAACTGCACTCAGGCTTACGAAAGCAGAGATATGACCATAGAAGCCCAGAAGATTTTTTCCTGCATCGTAAGAATGAATCAACAGTATGGTATCAACCTGGTAGCTTCAGTGCTCAAGGGATCCCAGAGCAAGAGGATACGGGAACTTAAATTGGACCGGCTGTCTACCTATGGCATTATGAACGACATGACTATAGGTGCCATAAGCGATTTGATCAATATCCTGGCGGCAGAAGACTATATCTTTACTACTGTCGGTCAATATCCAGTAGTAAAGCTTAGACAGAAGGCCCTTCCGGTGCTGAAAAGCCAAGCCCAGGTAATTTTAAGGATGCCCTCCCGCCCGGAATTAGCTCAGGAAGACAGCCAGCTCTTTCAGGCACTTTGTATTCTGCGTCAGGAGATAGCTAAAAGGGAGCAAGTGCCGCCTTATGTAATATTCCACGATCTAACTCTGCGGGAGATGAGTGCCCGGTTGCCTGTGGACTATGAATCCATGCTGGCTATCAGCGGGGTAGGAGAAATAAAGATGCAGAAATACGGACAGCTATTTATGGAGCTTATCTGTTCTCATTCTTTAGACCATAACAGCAGCATTGGACTGGAAGACGCTGATATTGCTGCCCCGGTCAAAAAGCCCAAAGAGAGCAAGGCACCCAAACCAGCAAGTCACTTGATAAGCTGGCAGCTGTATCAAGATGGCAGCACAGTTTCTGAAATAGCCCACCAGCGAAAACTTACCTATTTGACCGTGCAGGATCATATACTCCGGTCGGCCCGGGAAGGATTGGCTATAAAGTGGAGAGAAATCGTAAGTGAGGAAGAAGAGGTCTGTATCATGGCGGCCATCCAGAAGGTAGGAAGTGAAAAGCTCAAGCCTATTAAGGAGGCTCTGCCCGAGGAGATCAGCTATTTTGCCATAAAAGCGGTCATATGCCGATTGGAGATGGCTAACCCGGCTATTCCCGGGGATACAGAGGATAAATAAGAGATAAGCAGGGACTAAATGAGATCAACACCGGCAGAGAGTAATATTTGAGATGTTTATGATAATGTACATCCTTATCTGTAAAGATATATAATAGGGAAGAGCAAAGTAAGAACAATGGTTTGAGGTGTAATTTATGAAGCTTTGGAGTGGAAGATTTACTGCGAAAAGTGACCGCTTGACCGAGGATTTTAATGCCTCTATCGCGGTGGACAGCAGGATGTACCGACAGGATATCCGGGGCAGTATAGCCCATGCCACCATGCTGGCCAAACAGGGGATCATCAATGTTGAAGAAAGAGATCTGATCATACAGGGCTTGCAGGAGATACTGAGTGAAATAGAAGCGGGTAAGCTGGAATTCACCGTTGAGGCAGAAGATGTACATATGAACATAGAAACCTTTTTAACCAAGAAAATAGGCGATGTAGGCAAAAAACTGCATACAGCCCGGAGCCGCAATGACCAGGTAGCTCTTGATGTTAGATTATATCTGCGGGATGAGATAAAAGAGATCCGGAAACTTATTCTGGACCTGCAGCAGGTCCTGCTGGATCTGGCGGGTGATCATCTGGACACTATTATGCCTGGCTATACTCATCTGCAGAAGGCCCAGCCATTGAACCTGGCTCATCATCTGCTGGCCTATTTTGAGATGCTGCGCCGGGATCTGGATAGATTGGACGACTGCCAAAAAAGGATGGATCATATGCCCCTTGGCTCAGGTGCTCTGGCCGGCACTGGATTTAATCTGGATCGAGACTATGTCAGACAGGAACTGGGATTTACCCACCTTACCCGTAACAGCCTGGATGCGGTAAGTGATCGGGACTTTGCCCTGGAATTCTGCAGTTTTGCCAGTATCATTATGATGCACCTGTCTAGATTTTCCGAGGAACTGATACTATGGTCCAGCGAAGAATTCTCCTTTATCGAAATGGATGATGCCTTCTCTACCGGTTCCAGTATTATGCCCCAGAAGAAAAACCCGGATCTGGCGGAATTAGTGCGGGGGAAGACCGGCCGGGTCTACGGAGACCTGATCACTCTGCTGACGATAATGAAATCACTTCCGCTGGCCTATAATAAAGATATGCAGGAAGATAAAGAAGCCCTATTCGATGCGGTTGATACTGTAAAGAAATGCCTCTTGGTGTTTGCTCCTATGCTGCAAACTGCTCGTTTTAATAAAGGAAGAATGGCTGCAGCAGCCCGGGGTGGATTTACTAATGCCACTGATCTAGCTGACTATTTAGCCGGAAAGGGATTGCCGTTCCGGGATGCACATGCGGTGGTAGGCAAAGCTGTACTATACTGCATAGAAAAGAGTAAGATGCTGGAGGAATTAACTCTGGAGGAATACCTGGATTTTAGCCCTCTAATAGAAAACGACATTTTCAGCTACCTGGATGTAAAGGCCTGTGTTGATCGTAGAAGGGTTCCTGGCGGGCCAGCATCGGAAAGAGTTCAGGAGGCAATAGAAGAAGCCGGCCAGTGGTTAAGGAGGATGCAAAATGAGCAAATTTGATCATATAGACGGTCAGCCAGATGAAGACCAGGTCTTAACCTGGACCGAGGAATTTTTTTTCAGTCTCTTAAATGTATTAAATGCCTTCTTTTCCAATGTTGATATCAAAGATGCGGCCGAACGCATGAGTTTGATACCTTTTGATCAATTAGTCCTGGAGCAGCTGACGGATGAAAGCGATGCCATTAAGACCATAGCAACCACCAGAGTCACTGAACTGGCTGAGATGGAAGTTAGTTATTTACGGGCATACAGCGATTAAGCATATCCCCAACCACATCAATATAGGAAATTAGTTATTTTTAAGAGCTTTATTAATGTATGAACCAGAAGAAGTATTAAAGGGGGAAGAATGATGGAAAAATGCAGTATGTGTAAAAAGGAATTTCCTATCGAAGCATTAAAGGAAATGGTTCAAATTATGGATAGAAAAGCTTACCTGGACAAATACTGTCCGGTATGTCAGGCTGTAGCCGGGAATAACCCTAACTATTATTATTTGGTAAGGAAAAAAAATAAAAAATAAAAACGAGGTCGGCGGCTATACAAGCGGGGACGGTTCTTGCCTCGCATGGAATCATGAGCGGTCGGTCTTGACTCTTAATCCTGCACCTGCTATCATCAATTTGTCATAAAATAATATGCCGATGTGGCTCAGTGGCAGAGCAGCGCACTCGTAATGCGCAGGTCGGCGGTTCAAATCCGCCCATCGGCTCCATATGAAAGAAGAAACCGCGCAGGTTAGCGCGGTTTAACTTTTTTTGTTAAAAGAGCATTGAGACGTTTTGATGCCCATTTGGTGCCCAAATAAGTTTTTAGTGCCAAGGTAACCGCGCACGGCGGTTCTTTCGTAATTGCTAAAGAATATATTAACTATTATGGCATAAGGTTTTTCCTGCTTTATTTCCGTCATTAATTCTGTTTTGGCCTGTATTAGGGTATAATTTTATTGGGGGTGTAAGAATGAAAACGCAACCTGAGAAAAGAAACCGTGTGGCTGCAAACGTACACGCATCAATGGCAGTTGAAGGCCTAAAGCCCAGCCATAAAGCCCGGGTAATAGGGAAACAATACCTGGAAGGAAAGCTGAGCAGCAAAGAAGCTATTACTATAATTAAGACGCATCATGCTGCCAACTTTGGCAAATAAATGAGCAGCGAATTTTCTCATTATAACCGACAGTAAAAGACTCAATCAGTATACTGTTATAAAGACACAGACATACTGATTAATATACAAAACATAAGAAATGCACGAGACTTAGCCAGTTTCGAAGCAGATATAACCATGTTAAGGCAATATGAGCTTGAGAATGAAAATCCTGTAAAAGGTAGGTTTGGTCCAACTCACTTGAGAAATATTCATAAGTATATCTTTCAGGACGTCTACTCATTTGCGGGCAAGTACCGGGTAGAAGATATATGGAAAGACAAAACATTTTTTTGTAAAAGTGAGTACATTAAAGAAAACCTCAGTTATTGCTTAGCTAATTTAATAAAGGAGAACTACTTAAGAAATTTACCGTTAAAAGAGTCATCAGCCCGAATTGCTTATTATATGGCAGAGATTAACATGATCCATCCATTCAGGGAAGGAAACGGGCAGGCTATTCGAGAGTTCATACGACAACTAGCCCTTTATGCTGGTTATAGAATCGATTGGTCTAAAGTTGAACCAGACATACTACTTGAAGCATCAATAATTTCAGTAGACAAGGATATGGAACCACTAACCGAGTGTATCATTAAGGCTATCGTGAAACTATAATAAGCACAGTAATCCTAACATTAACCACGCAGTTAGCGTGGTTTTACTTTTTCTTTTGGTGCCCAAATAAATTATCAAACGGATCTGCTGCGGTATCCATCAGCCGGTGGATGAACGAAATAGCTGGATAATATGGAAAGTTGAGAAGAATATTGTGCTAGGGTTAACCGTTAACCAGCCTGATGAAGAATAGACGAGGATATAAGCAGGAGCTAGCGGACGGAGACGGCTTTGGTCATGTTTTTGGTATAAGTTAAGCTCAGGACTCGGGTTGACAATCCCGCGCCTCCGCCCGGGTTATATTTCGGTATAATTTTTCTTTGATCCGCATCAAGGTAGAAGATCTTGTAATGAAGTAGATAATTGATAACTTACAGGTTTCCTGTTTCGTTGCCAAAGATGTTGTTGTTGCAATTATTTTCTATATTTCCCCTTTTATTATTAATAATAACGTTTCCCTGCACGATATTCTCGTCGCCACTGATTTGGATACCGGTCCCGTAGTTTTTCTTCACAAGGTTGGATATTGCAATATTTTGGTTGCTGGAGATGTCAATACCGTCGCCAAGGTTGGCTTTAATGCCGTTGTTCACCGCGATGGAGTTATTTCCATACAGTAACTTGACGCCGTTGGAGGTATTGTGTTCAACATAGTTGCCATATAACAGGGTGTTTTGCCCCTTTGCGAAGATGCCTTCACCTTGGTTCCCAAAAATATTGTTATTAATAATGGCATTGCCAGTTGCAATATCGGTCCAAATTTCCACGCCATGGCCACCATTATCATTGATTAGGTTTTCAACTAACCAGTTGCTTGTTGAGCCAGGGTTTGACCAACCAAGTAATACGCCAACGGAGAAATTGTGACGAATTATGTTTTGGTAGATGAAGTTGCCGGTAGAATCTTCAAAGATAATACCGTCGGCGTTATGGTTTTGAAAGATGTTTCCAATGATACGGTGGTAACCGCCTCTGTAAACCCATATAGATCTGTGGGAATTTTGGATGATAAAACCAAAGATCTCTACGTTATAGGTGTTATCAAGTTTGATTGCGTTCTCATTAACCGCATTGGACTCAAGGATTACACCATACTTTTCTTTTGCGACAATTCGGATGGAGTTTTTGCTGACTATTACTGATTCTTTGTAACTCCCATTATCCACCAGTACGATGTCGCCGGGATTTGCAGCATCAACACCTAGTTGTACCGTATCTCGGTCTTGTGGAACTCTAATTATTGCCATGAAAATCACTCCTTTTTTTGGCTGCACCAATTTAGTTACGTGGTTTCTTTAGCTTATGATTCTTGGAAGTTTTTGGTGAACCAATCCTGAACAATCCATCCTTGCTAAAGCCTTCCAGGCTTACAACTTAAATAAGTTCTGCCGGGAAAGTAGAAGGGCAGATCCCAAGGCAGCAATTATCGTAGATGAGGTTACTAGGTTACAACCAGGAAAAATATAAATTCACAGTGCCCTCAAAATGGATAAACTGGGGCAGTTGTGATGGTGGAAAAAACAATGTCTCTCTTTAGAACTATTTAAAGGAGATGTATTTTTTGTAATGATAAGTGAAAAGGAGTGAATTAATATGAGCAGAGCAGATTACCAAGAGCAGTAGATAATCCATGTTGTAGATGATACTAAAGTACAGCATGAGTAATTACATTTTAGCCCTTTCCAAAGCGTCCCTGACCGCCAAAGAGCGTTGAGGCCGCATCTATACCCCTGTTTTCGTATGCTTCCGTTTCCTTCAGTTCTTCATCCGTCTGCTTTCTTATTTTAGTACATACTTCGGTGTAGAATCCATTACCAAATCCGTTCCCTTCATCCATGTGGTATAGTTCGATGTATTCTTCTTCAGCGTTAGTATAGCCATTAGTATTCATGTAAGCTCTAAGAAGGGGATAGAGTGCGTTTTTATTGAGTGCTATCAGACGATTGGCATTGGCCGCGGTTGCCGCGTATCTAGGAGCAACCGTGGTGATGGCATAGGGTTCCTCGACTACGGGTAAATTTGCATCATCGATTACGGCCCCAACTATTCCGGGAATGGTATTGGTATCCATTTTAGTAGGGTCACTCAGGTATATACAGATGTACAGTCTAGATTTAATGTCCTTGCTGCCCAAATATTTGCGTAATTCTTTGATTTTACCGATAGTAGACCAGGTTGAGCCTATACTGCGTAAGTATACTATTGTATAGGGACCAATTTCTCTTTCTCCTAGCTGAGGCCGGGAAAGTATTTTAAAATATAGGATTGCGGCAATAAAAGCTACAAAAAAGGCTATTTCTATAATTGTCAGTGTCATAATCGTTTTCACTCCATCCATATTGATGATCAAGTCGGAAAGCTAAATTAATGGATTAAATATAATATTGCCCTTTATTATATTTAATATTGATAATGGTTTATCTGTTGTATAGCGAAAAGTGAGGCATAGCCCCACTTTTTCGCTATAGCTGGCATTAGGTTTTTTATAGGAGGAGAGTGTAATGTTAAATGAGTTATGCAATCTTGACCGTATCTGATTCTTTGATCAGCTCTTCTTCTTTTGCGAGCCATTTTTCTATTTGATCAGACCACAGATGTCCAAATTCAACGTCACCTTTAAAGAAATCATTGCCGTAGGCAAGGAATGTGGCTAAAATACCAACTGCGAAAGCATAGGCGGCACCTTTGGCTAACAGTACTCCGCCTATTACTCCTGCTATACCGAGGTCTCTGAAGCTCCTGGATTCCATGACTCCGATACGTACGCTTACAAAGCCCTGAACTATCATGGTAAGAGCCAGAGCTACTGGCAGTATGGGCTTGGTCAGAGTAACTATAGGCATTAACCAGTAACCGGTAAATGTTCCCCAGCGGAAGCTGGCGGCTCCGCCGAATATTGAATCCATACTATCGCGTCCTTTTTTGTAGCGTTCACAGGTAACAACCTGCATCGCTGCCCACAGGGGACCGCACATGGTTATGTCGGGACCCATGATCGACATTATCAGGTTTCTCATACCAAATATCAGATGAGCTCGGTCAGGACTATATTCGATAAGTTCATCAGGCCGAGTGATATCAGCGTCTTTTACCAGGGCCTGACTCTGGACTACATCACCGAAGAGAACGATGTATACAGCCAGAATGGTCGGGATCGAAGCGGCATACATGGAGAGTGTTGGCCATCCCAGCGCACCCCAGGGAACCCATTCGGTCCATAATACTCCAAAAGCTGGTTTGGTTATACTCCATTCGATTACCGGCCAGGGAGTTTCGCCAACTAACGGAGCAGCGATGATAGCAACTATTATACAGGGGAGTATCCCCAGGTTGCCGACAGTTGACCAGATACCTCCTTTGGCCATGAGACTCTTGAAGTGGTTTGAAAATAAGAGATAAAATGCAACTATCAAGCATAGAGTACATGTTATAGGGAATAAATCAAACTTTCCGCCAGCTATAAATATCATGTAGATAGCGGAGAAGCCTGCTCCCATAATAACACCTGATTTGATACAATGTGGTATGAGGCTGATGAGTTTACCAGCCAACCCCGTAATTCCTAGAAAAATCGCAAATATGCCCAGTCCCATCTCAAATGCTATTAGGGCCTGCATGCGGGGTGCTCCTTCAGGGAAAAGCAAACAATATGCGATTAACAGGGGTATAGCCGGTGTGATCCAGCCTGGAACAACCGGGTCACCTAGCAGCGTGTGCCAGGTGTAGAGAAATCCATTTAATACAACGATTGCTATAGCAACTTCAAATGGCATTCCTAGAGTTTCCTGCAGAATCGGAATAGCACCCAGGCAGACGGCACACATTATAAGACCCTGGATATAATCTGCCCATTCCCATCGGTAATGGACACCGGGCAATCTTACTTTAAAAGGTCCGGCTGGAATAAAACGATTCTCTTTGCCGTATTCACGAAATTCACGCATTATTAATCCCCTTCCTCTTATGTTTTTATTAGACCTGCCTAAAAATAAATCTCCTGGGTTTTTAGTTTGATATGATTTCGAAAATCGGGATGCGCAATATTTGTTAATGCATCCATTCTCTGTCTGATGGTTTTGCCCCGCAAAGCGGCTATTCCATATTCCGTAACCACATAATCTACGTCATTTCTGGAGGTGGTAACACTGGATGCTTGATCCAGTATAGGAACAATTCGGGAAACAGTACCTTTAGCAGCGGTAGAGGGTAGGGCTATAAAAGATTTTCCTCCCTTTGATCTGCTTGCTCCCCTTACGAAATCAACCTGCCCGCCGACTCCGCTAAACTGTACCGGGCCGAGTGTATCTGCTGCCACCTGTCCCAGAACATCCACTTGAAGTGCTGAGTTGATGGACACCATTTTGTCATTACGCATAACAATAAATGGGTCATTCACATAATCAACCGGGTACATTTCTACCATGGGATTTTCGTTGACCCATTGGTACAGTTTTTTGCTTCCCATAAGGAAAGTGACGATCATCTTACCTGGGTGAAGAGTCTTATGTTTACAGGTTATTACCCCTGCTTCGGCCAATTCAACTACACCATCTGAGAACATTTCCGAATGAATCCCTAAATCATTTTTATCATTCAGGAATTTGAGAACCGCATCCGGAATAGCTCCTATTCCCAGCTGAAGTGTGGAGCCATCTTCAATGAGTGATGCTATATTCCGTCCAATTTCACTCTCAACATTTCCTATCTGCGGCTGACCGAGTTCTATTATGGGTAAATCACATGCCACGAAATAGTCTATATCTTCCACTCGTATATATGAATTGCCCTGTGTTCTGGGCATATTGGGATTGACTTCTGCTATTACAGTTTTTGCGGATTTGACAGCCTGCAGGGTGTAATCAACTGAAACTCCCAGGCTGCAAAAACCAAACTGATCTGGTGGTGTTACTGTGACCATTGCTACATCTACCGGTAATCTGTTATCCCGGAACAAGGCTGGTATTTCTGAAAAGAAGCAGGGAGTGTAATCAGCCCTTTGTTCTTTTACTGCTTGTCTGGTAGGGCCCCCGATAAATAGACCATTATGACGAAAGTGCGCAGACATTTCTGGCCGGGTGTACAGACCTTTGCCCATTGCTACCATATGAACTATCTCCACATTCTCCAGTTCATCAGCTCTGGCTACCATCGCTTCTGGTAATAGTTGAGGTTCTCCACAAGCGTGACCTAATACCACCCTGTCACCTGATTTAATGCATTTTACAGCTTCGTTGGCCGGGAATATGCGATTAACGTAGTACTCGTGCCAATTCAACAATTTAACTTAACCTCCTCTCTATCGTTTATTAATTGGCAAATTGTTATTGCCATTTGGTCGCTGGGAACCTGATAGTGATTAATATAGTTACCAGCGACCAGTATCAGATATTCAGTATCATTTCTTATTCTATCCAGGTCAACGCAGGCAGCTGAACATCCACAGACTACCAGTGCTATATCCGCGTGTTTCTGTGTTAATTCAACCGGGGTTGAAACTTTGAGGCAGTTTAGTACCTCATCAACTAACTTCTTCCGGTTTATTACCGGGTTGCATCCTCCGCAATATTTTATTCTGAGCTTAATTGGTCGTTTATCCAAATTGTTCATGTTTTAATTGAACTTATTCCCAATCTACGTCGTTGTTTTCTTTAACTCCGCACAACTTCTCAGCCAGTTCTTTACGATGTTCAAGGTCGATCAACCTCGTAATCATGATCCTCTGGGCCTGTGGTGAACCCGCACCGTGCATTGACTCGGTCAGGTAACCGACTGCGGCGCATCCCAGAGTAAGATTTTCCATCAGTCGCAGCATGCGTTGACGGTTTTCAACGGGAACATCGGTACTGGTGGTTGAATATTTCTTAACCAGTTCACCCACTTCAGGAATATCAAAGTCTTTTTCTGAAGGCATGGTTACGAAATAACCACCGGCAATATCCTGGCCTAATCTTGCAATTTCATAAGGGAAACGGGTAACATTCTGCTTGCAGATATTGGCCAGCAAGATATCGATCAGATAATTACCTGCTGCTGTTTCACGGCCTTCGGCTGAACAGGCAATACCACAGGCATACAAGGTTTCATTGAGGTGACACATTTCCACGATTTTGTCCTTGACTCCAGAAGCTTTGGCTACTCCTTGATAGTCTGCGAGGGCTTTGGCACAACCTATCAGGTTATCACCAACGCCAACTTTGCATCCGCCATAGCTCTGACGGTGATAGCCCGCAAAGCGTTCAACTATCATCGTTGTAAAGTCAGTTTCTCCGCACATAAAGACTCTTTCCCAGGGTACAAAGACATTATTGAAAATCGTCATTACTTCTTGCCCGCCGAAATATTTGTTTCCAATGTCGATGTCGCCACCCTCAAGCTTTCTGGTATCGCAGGATTGACGTCCATAGACAAAAATCATACCGGGTGTATTCAAGGGAATTGCGAAACAAACAGCCCACTCTTCTTCACCTGGTCTGAGACTGTTATTAGGCATAACCAAAATTTCGTGAGAATTGATCATACCGGTCTGATGCAGCTTGCATCCGCGCACTACGATGCCGTCTTCTCTTTGCTCAACTACACGTAGATAAGCATCTGGATCAGGTTGTTGTCCGGGTGATTTGGATCTGTCGCCGCGGGCATCAGTCATGCACCCATCAATAGTGAGATCCTGGTTCTGGATGTCAATAAGCCACTTTTTGAAGCGCTCATGATAATCTGTTTTATGTTTGGCATCCATTTCAAAGGTGGTATTGTATAAAGCATTAACAGCATCCATTCCTACGCACCTCTGGAAACAGCAGCCAGTTTTTTGTCCCAGAAGACGAAGCATCTTTACCTTCTTGATCAAGTCTTCTTTACTTTGATGCAGGTAGGTGAAACGATTAACTCTTTCCCCAGTCAGAGTTGATACTTCTGTCATCAGGTCTTCGTATTCGGGCTCCTGGGCCAATTTGTAGGTCATGGCCATAGCATTTATGGATGGCCGAATAATTGGGTTGTCCACGTAATTTTCAACTTTTTCACCGAACATGTAGACATCGATTTCCCCGGCCATTGCCCTGAGGTCATCGATATACTCCTGCGGTTTTTTTAAGGTCATTACGTACACTCCTTTCACATTTACAATGATAATTACAGTTGGAGTTACTGTTCAGAAACGTATTTAATGCATTAAATATAAGAACAACTTGTTCTTCTACTGTACGTTTTCTGTTATTGCAAACTTTGTACCATATCAAAATAACGAATATATTTTTTTTAAAAAATAGTTTATGTAAATGAAAAATCGGGGGGTTTAAGAAGATATCAATATTGAAATTGATAATTTGATGAAGCTATTATGTGTGGTTTGAAAAAGTATTGATTGCGATACGTTTTTGCATCTATTTTGCTATGTTAACTGCTGCTCTATCTTACTTGATCAAGTAAGAACCAAGAGAAAAGTACATATATACAAAAAGGTATCGGGTGAAACAAATATGAATCACCATTATTCATAGTCAGCCAGGCGAATACCGTAACGTGCTGCTTTACGGCATACGGTAGGTTGACTGACCCCGAGCATCACCGCTGCTTTTCGGGTACTGCCATATCGTTTCAAAGAATTTAGAATCAGCATTTTCTCAAATTCTTCAACTGCTTTTTTCAGCTTTAGCTCATCAGGTAATTTTGATGGGGATTCCTCCTGTTTTGTACCTGATGATTCGAAATTAATATCTTTTATAATGTTACCTGGTACAGTAACATAAGCTCGCTCAATAATGTTTTCCAGTTCCCGTATATTTCCGGGCCAATCATAATTTATAAGCCGATCTAAAACTTTCTCATACACTGCCTTATTGAGGCCGTATCTATCATTAAGTTTTTTGATAACGTGATAAACCAGAGCAGGAATTTCTTCCCGGCGTTCTCTGAGAGGAGGTACACGAACTGGTACGACATTCAACCTGTAGAAAAGGTCTTTCCTGAAAGTTCCATCAGCCACCATGTCCCACAAATTCCGATTTGTTGCAGCTATGATGCGTACATCTATCTTGATCGGCTTAACCCCACCTACCCGGGTAATTTCAGACTCCTGGATAACACGCAGCAGTTTAACCTGCAGGCTGAAAGGAAGTTCTCCTATTTCATCCAGAAAGAGTGCTCCCTTATCTGCAATCTGAAATAATCCTGCTTTCCCATGTTTCTGGGCTCCGGTAAATGCGCCCGCTTCATAGCCGAAAAGCTCGGACTCCAGGAGGTTTGCTGGTATAGCTCCGCAATTTATATGAACTATAGGTTTGTCTTTGCGAATACTATTGTTGTGCAGCATATTTGCTACCATTTCTTTACCCACACCTGATTCACCATAAATCAGGACGGTTGAATCCACCTCACCAAGGCGTAGAATTAGATCCAGAAGTTCCTTTGATTTCGGGGATCTGGCTATAAAATTTTCACACAGCTCAGCTTTTTTTAATTTTTCCTGGAAATGAAGATGCTGCACTTCCTTTTTCAATGTATTTAATTCAGTAATGTCACGTACATTGGTAACGACTCGGAATAGATTACCCTGTTTATCAAAAATAGGATTGCCGGTAACCAGAACGGTCTTGCCGGTGCTGATTTCCTGGGTAAGAGTGATTGGTTCCAGACGATCGCGTACCAGCATGCTGACTGATTTATCGTAAACGCCGGCCTCAACCAGCTCGTCCATCGTTTTACCCAGCACATCTTCCATATTAACTCCTGTAATACGTTTATAAGCTTCATTGGCATGGATAACTTTACCTGTACCATCAGTTACGAATATTCCATCAAAAGAGGACTCGATTATAGCATCCAGTTCTTCTTTTAATTCCAATGTGGTCTGTAATTCTTCGAAGATAGCGTCAAAGTCTGAAACATCCTGCAATATCGCTACTGCTCCTACTACTTTTCCCTCAACAACTATTGGAGTTCGGTTAGAAATAAAATGTCTGTCATTGAATACAAATTTCTGAGTGGGTTCGACCTTTCCGCTCTGTATGATGTTGGGAAGACGACCGCTGGGAAAAAGACTTGAAAAGGGTGCCCCTACTACTTCTGAACGCTTTTTTCCCAGCAGCTTCTCAGCGGCGGGGTTAAATATATTGATATTTTCATCTGAATCTATACTTACAATAGCATTATACGTGGAGTCTATAACGGTTAAAAGCTCATCATAATACACACCGACAAGATGTTTCTGGCAGATTGTGCCGATTACTTTTTGACCATCAACAACAGGTATTTGGCTAAAGTCACCGGTTTTCTGAATTATCTTGATATCGTCCTGCGGCGTTACGGTTGGTGGGGTTTTAATCATATAATCTTTTATCTGGTTTTCGAAGTCATCCCCGTATGCTGCTGCACGAAAAAGCTGGGTCTTATCGAATAGACCAAGCAGATTGTTATCCTCATCTACTACCGGAGCGCTAGCCACTTCGTTATCTATAAAGAGCTTGGCAGCTTCCTGCAGCGTTGCTTCTGGTTTAAGCACTGACGGGCTGATTGTCATTATATCTTGTACTTTGATAGTACTACCTCCCTTTTGACCGCATATGCCAATGTTAAAAAGAACAGATGATGCAAGAATGTATCATATCCTAATATTAGACAATGTACGACAATAATACAATGTTAAGGAAGTGTATTTCTAGCAAAAAATAACTAATGAATTTTTGCTAGAGTTCATTATTATGGAATAAATTTTGCAAGTTTAGAAAAAGTAAAAGGGGAAGGAGCGATATCATTGAATGGATTCTGGGAAGAACTAAATGAAACCCCTCAAAAAAATGCACTGCTTACAAAGCGTGGGTTGTGTATCAATTTTAGCAAAAAGGAGCTTAATGACTTTTTTGGCAAATTATTAGAAAAAAGACCACTTGAATGTATGGTGGGAGAAACCTCATTCTGGGTTCTTATACCAAGTCTGGCAGCCATTTACTCATTTCCGCTTATCTTGTGTATTACCAGAAACCCCTGGTATACTCTTACGTCAAGTCTGGGTTTAATGATATCTATGTCCTTATTTAATCAATTCTCTTATAACTATAATGTTAATAATTACCTGGTAAGACCAGCGAGTAATATCCTGCCCAAGCTGCTTATTAATTCACTTGGCACAGTTTTTTTAATAATGACCGGAGCTGATAAATGGCTGGCAGCGCTGCCATTTATATGGTGGTTTTTTAATGACTTTGTTCCGATTATTTATCTTCTTACTGAATTATTACTTATCAAAGCAAAAACTTTGATGTGGAATCTTGGCGATCCAGACGGTGTGCTGAGGCAGGTAGGAATATACTGGGCAAAAAAATATAATTTAAAAACAGGCGAAAACGGGAAGGTATTATAAGCTGTGATCCTTTAAAAAGGTACGGGATTGAACAGAGTTGTTATATTTACTAATAAATTATTCTTCAGTAAGTAAGTGATGGGAATTAAATTCTTTCTCTTTCTTCAAAATGAGTATGTAACAATTCCTGGGCGAATTCTCCGTACGGTTCACCGAGATATTCTTCATATAATTTCAATACTTCTATATTTTCGTGAGCCTTTCTCAGCTGCTTGTTTCTGTCTTCCTGATATATAGCTTCCTGTCGTTTTTTTACAATTTCATAATTTCCATGATGATACGGCTGTCCACCTCCCGCGACACATCCTCCCGGGCAGGCCATAATCTCTATAGCATCGTAATCTTCTTTTCCGTCTCTAATTTCTTCCAGGAGTTGGCGAGCATTCCCCAGGCCGCTGGCTATACCAATTCGCAGCTCTTTATTGCCTGCCTTTATAGCTGCCTTTTTAAGTCCGTCTGCTTCTCTTAACTGATCGAATTCGACCTTATCAAGTGTGTCTCCGGTTATCCATTCATAGGCGGTACGTATTACTGCTTCAATTACTCCGCCTGTATTGCCGAATATTACTGCTGCTCCACTAGCCATACCCATGGGGCTGTCATAATCACTTTCTGGCAGTTCTTTAAATTCTATTCCAGCTTCCTTGATCATTGCCCCCAGTTCCCTGGTGGTTATGACTATATCAACATTATTATGTTCGTCTTTAGTAAGTTCCGGACGTTTGGCTTCAGCTTTTTTGGCTATACAAGGCATTACTGATACAACAACCATATTATCCGGATCTATTTCATTCTTTTCTGCATAATAGGTTTTGGCTATAGTACCAAACATTATATGTGGTGATTTACAGGTGGATGGAACCTCCAATAACTCCGGAAACTGGTGTTCAATGAACTTGACCCAGGCCGGGCAGCAACTGGTCAACATGGGTAACTTCTTTCCGTTATTCATACGATAAATCAACTCAGTAGCTTCCTCCATTACAGTAATGTCAGCCCCGAAATTAGTGTCAAATACTGCATCAAAGCCCATACGTTTCAAGGCGGTAACCATTTTACCGGTCACTATGGTTCCGGCTTCCATGTTAAAAAGTTCGCCTAAAGTTGCACGTATAGCAGGAGCTGTTTGAACTACTACATGTTTATCTGGATCGTTCAAGGCCTCCCATACCCTATCAGTATGATTTACTTCCGTTAATGCCGCGGTAGGACAAACCTGGACACACTGACCACAATAGGTACATGATGATTCAACCATAGGAATATTAAAAGCAGGCCCTACAAAGGAAGCGAACCCTCGACCTATACCAGACAGTATTCCACAAGTCTGTACTTCGTTGCACATAGTTTCACATCGTCGGCAGTAAATGCACTTATTGGAATCTTTTACTATGGCGTCGCTGGATACATCCCTGGGATAATCCATTCGTTCTCCTTCCCATCGGATTTCCCGCACTCCTAATTCTGCTGCCAGTGCCTGCAGTTCACATTCCAGGTTTTTAGGGCAGGTAAAACATTCATTGGGATGATTGGAAAGCAGAAGTTCAACCGCCATTCTTCTTGCTCTTATAGCGCGAAGTGTATCAGTGCGTATCTCCATATCCCTGGTGACAGGAGTCACACAGGCTGGCACTAAATCATTGCGGTTATTACCTTTAGAGAGTTCCACCATACAAACCCGACAGGAGGAAGTCTTATTGACCATTTTTATATCATGTAAATCAAGATGGCATAAAGTAGGTATTCTTATTCCTATTTGATGAGCAGCTTCCAAAATCGTAATTCCAATAGGGACAGTAATATTCTGATCATTGATCTTAATAGGAATAATTTCCTTATGATCATCAGCTTCTTTAGCCTCCGGCATATTATCACCTCTGTAACATAGTGATCAATCAGCTTTTTTATTTTTTCGGGAAATTTTACTGGCCTTAAAATTTAACTTGGCTCTTGGATCCGGAATAAAAGCCAGGTATTCGCTCCAGAAATGTTTCATAGTACTTATAACAGGATTGGGTGCACTCTGGCCCAGGCCGCAAAGAGAACTGTCCCTGACCATATAAGTCAACTGTTTTAATGAATATAGATCAGCCATACTGCCTTTTCCACTGGTGATCTTATTGATAATTTCGTACATACGCTTGGTTCCTATACGACAGGGAGTACATCTTCCGCATGATTCATCCATGGAAAATTCCAGATAAAATTTAGCCATGTTAACCATATTGTCAGTTTCGTCCATCACGATCATTCCGCCAGAGCCCATCATAGATCCGATCTCGATGAGATTGTCGTAATCTATAGGTGTATCCAGGTATTCTTCGCTGATAACCCCTCCTGATGGTCCACCCGTCTGAATGGCCTTGAAGCTATGTCCGTCTTTTATTCCGCCCCCGATTTCATAAATCATTTCCCGCAGGGTTATTCCCATAGGTACTTCAGCCAGGCCTACGTTATTTATCTTGCCTGCCAGAGCGAAAACTTTGGTTCCTTTACTTTTTTCCGTACCGATAGATGCAAACCAATTGGAACCGTTGGTTATAATGGGGACAATATTAGCGAAAGTTTCAACATTATTTACGCAGGTAGGATAACCCCAGTAACCCTTCTGAGCAGGGTAGGGAGGTTTATAATTTGGTTCTCCGCGTTTACCTTCACATGAATTGATCAGTGCTGTTTCTTCACCGCATACAAAAGCCCCGGCACCATACTTGATCCTAATATCAAAACTAAAATTACTGCCAAAAATATTTGGCCCCAAGAGGCCTAACTCCCTGGCCTGACTAATGGCAATATTCAAACGAGACACAGCCAGGGGATACTCGGCTCGGATGTAAATTATACCTTGATCTGCACCCAGGGCATATCCTCCTATAGCCATGGCCTCTAATACACTGTGAGGATCTCCTTCGAGTATACTCCTATCCATGAAGGCTCCAGGATCACCTTCATCTGCGTTACAGATAATATACTTTTTCTCACCAGGTTGTTCCCGGGTGATTTGCCACTTGACTCCAGTTGGAAATCCTCCGCCCCCTCGTCCCCTCAGACCTGACTTTTTTACTTCATCTATGATCGATTCTGGTGACCTTTGAGTCACAGCACAGCCGAGGGCTTCGTACCCACAGCATGCCAGGTATTCAAAAATATCTTCAGGATTGATCAAACCGCAGTGCCTTAGAGCAATGCGCATCTGTTTGTTATTGGGAGGGTATGTCAATGCCAGACGCTCTACCGGTGTGCCGCCTTTTACATGCTTTTCAATGATTTCCGGAACATCTTTTTCATGCACCCTGCCATATATAACCGGAAATTGTCCTGGTACATTGATTTGAACAGTAGGTTCTGAATAACAATTACCGATACATCCCACCGGAACCACACTAATATTATTTATATTTTGTTGTTTTATTTCATGCTCAAATGCAAGCTGGGTTTCCCTTGCTCCTGAAGAAATACCGCAGGTAGCCAAACCAACCAGGATTTCTATTTTGTCCTCAATACTGCCGCCATTCATTCTTAAATTCAAGCTGCTTTGATCGTTTCTGATTTTACCGAGGTCATCCAGTGAACATATCTTCATCATGATAACCCTTTGCTTTCGTAGGTGTTTATAATATCGTCAAGAATTTCTTCCTCTACCCGGGGATATACTTTGTTATCTACCATTACAATAGGGGATAACCCACATGCTCCTATGCAACGTACATCCTTTAACGTAAAATCTCCGTCTTCAGTTATCTGGTTGGATTCAACGTGGAGCTTTTCTTTAAAGCTTTCTATGATCTTGTCTGCTCCCCTTACAAAACAGGCTGTCCCCATACATACGCTGATAGTGTGCCTTCCTCTGGGCTCGGTAGTAAAGTAAGAGTAGAAGCTGACTACTCCGGAAACTTCAGCACCCGGTATGCCTAATTTCCGGGCAATAAACAGTTGTACGTCCCTGGGCAGGTAACCAAAAATACCCTGAGCTCTGTGGAGTATTTCTATCAATGCCCCCTGGGTATCACCCATATCAATAATGAACTTTTCTAATTCGTCAAAATACTCTTTCGGCAAGGGCTGGTCCGAATCCTCAGAAGCCTTGATAGCTTGTGGTTTTGTCATATGATCACCTTTTATGCTTTTTAAGCTTTTACTCTACCTTTCCCATTTATTAAATATCTATGTGTCTATAATTCCGCTAGAATGTAACCCGGTCGAGCAGTGAGGCAGAAAACAGGGGGCTTGATGAAGCATTTTCGAATATCTAGTCAAATATAAGGGGGATAAGTCAGCTGACCTATCCCCCTTATATTTGCCTAGATTGCATATCAGTTATTATAGCCATACCCCAGCGCGTTGAGACGGGCCTGTTCATTCAGGATATAGCTTTGTTCATACCCCTGTTCTTCCATTTCCAGCCGGCCGGCAGAAAGTCAAGTAAAAGTGCAGAGCTCCTCTGCAAACTGATAACGGATAGATTTAGTTAAAAATACTACCATCTATCATAATTATTTTGGTACTATAAGTATAGTTGAATTCGTTGCTCGTTGGAGGCCGATAAATTGAAAAATATATATAGAATTATTGACGCTCTGCATCACTACAGTAATTTTCACAGGATATTAATCATATCGGTGTCTTGTTTATGCTGTATGATTACAGCACTATACGCCAATTGGTACCTACAAGCAGATATAGTATATACTCATTTTTTTTATATACCCATTATTTTAACTGGCATCTGGTATGGCAGGGAGGCACTTATCGTGGCCATGTACATGGGTGTTTTTCATATCCTTATGAACTATAGTGCTTTTGGCGTGATAACGCTTTCATCTATCCAAAGGGCTTTGGTTTTTGTGGTGATTGCATTTATACTGTATGGCTTCACAAATTACCTGAAAAATCCAGATAAAATGCTGTACACTCTTCACCGATACAGCGATTTATACAAGAAATTAATTATATTGGTATGTTGTGTGCTCTGCATGGCGTTAGCGTCATATGTAAACTTGTATCTACAAGCAGACATAGTATATACTCATTTTTTCTATATCCCCATTATTCTGGCCGGAATTTGGTATGGCATATATTCTCTATACCTGGCCCTTTATTTAGGTATCTTTCATATAAGCATCAACTATAGTGTTTTCGATGCGATAACTACTTCGTCTCTGCAAAGAGCACTGCTTTTTATTGTAATTGCGTCAATAATATATATTTTAACAAATTTTAGGCACGAAGTATTAAACCACAATCAAAATTCAATTAGTCCAGAGAGCCAAAGAGATAATCACCCTGTGCATTCTCGTTTGCAGCAGATTGATATGGTGGGACAGGTAGGAGTGGCCGTGGGTCATGAAATACGCAATCCCCTGACAACAGTAAGAGGTTTTTTGCAAATGCTTGGCAGCGAAAAAAATTATGAAGGAGCCCGGGAGTATTTTTCCTTAATGATAGAAGAGATCGATAAAGCTGATGCTACTATAAGCCATTTGATCAACCTGGCCAATAATAAAACCAATAACCCGGAGAATCTTAACCTTAATAACATCGTACATGAATGCCTTAGTGGTTATCTCGACCAGGAAAGGCACAGCAACATAAAAATAGAAACCCGTTTAAATGATATCCCCGATATACTAATAGATAAACTGGAAGTAAGAGAATTAATTGAAAATCTGCTTATTAATGCCATAGAAGCCATGCCCGATGGCGGGACAATCACAGTTAACACAGATACTTTTGATAATGAAGTGCTGCTTATCATACAGGATCAGGGTACTGGAATTTCCATAGAAGCAGCTAAATGTATTGGAACCCCCTTCTTTACCACCAAAGAAACTTCAGCAGGGTTAGGACTGGCTATATGTTACAGTATTGCCAGGCGTCATTCTGCCCAGATTCAATTTGTCAGCACTCCTAAAGGCACCAAGTTCATAGTTTATTTCCCCGGGGGGAGTGAACGGGAGCAGAAGAACGGGTATGGTGCTTGACCTGTGATAACTTATCCGACCCAAGACTTATAAATTTTCACCATTGTTCCCCGATATAATGGTCATCTGCGACCTGGAGGAGAAGCTGGGATGAGAGCGACTATTACCAGGGCGTTCCAGACCTGGTAGTGGAAATATTATCCGAAGGTACCGGGAGCAAGGATTTGATCAAAAAGCTCGATCTCTATATGCGGCAAATGAGAACCCTTCCCATTTGTCGCATTTGGCAGCTAAAGGGTTATTAGTATTGTAAGACCCGGTATTCAAAAAATACCAGGTATTTATCACCCATGGGTTGTCTATCGATGTTGCAGTTTATGGCATAACTCCATTCCATCATAACCGTATTGTGGCCAAGCAGATCCTGCTTGTGTTTAGCTCGGATCACCTTTTCATACTTGAGCAGCTCGGATATTTCTTGTTCTTCTAAAAAGGTGGTATTGCCATATCTCTTTATCTGGTCTGAGAGATGATCGAATATTATGCTTACATCGCGGCGGCCGGCAGTAGTTAGATTCCACAGGTCTTCATCAACTGCTTCAATAATGGTGCGGTTGGCCTGTATACTTAAAGTTCCGCTCTTGAGGGCGATAAAGAAGGGGTAGTATATGACCAGGTCAGGGTCTTGGAAAGTCTTGATAAATTCCTGTCCCTTTTTTAGGGCCTCTCAGGCCGACACTCCCACCGCTCTAGGCAGATTAAAATCATTGCCTTCTGCTACTGCAACTCTTATAGTTCAGAGCAGGTCAGGATCCAGATAAGTGTCAGCTGTGAATGCTTTCCACCGAACAGATGGAATGCCGATTTTCTTCAGTTCGTAGAATCCTTGCAGTTTATTCATAAAGATCTCCCGGAAAAAGATGAAGTATTAGTTATATTGTACTCTTATCTGTTATATTATTGCTATTTCCCGAAATATTTGGTATATTTTATATATATAGCCATAATATGGAATGCTAAATAAACTTACTTGTGGATTTGTATTCTCTGATGTGATACAGGCTTAAAAAGGAGG
>LNQE01001882.1_pt1 | contig 77845 bp, 70 predicted proteins | sample 603111 | NCBI WGS metagenome assembly LNQE01 (sample SAMN04260313, study PRJNA301899) | hydrocarbon metagenome | isolation source: hydrocarbon-contaminated ditch | place: Germany: Bremen | collected 1998
TGTATTAGGAGATACTATAAGCAGTTTGCCATCATAGTTGGCCACATAATTGCGGTATTCACCGAAAAAGGGTGCAAAAGCAATAACTTCATCTCCCGGATCCAGCAGAGTTTTGAAAATAACGTTTAAACCCCCGGCAGCACCAACGGTCATAACTATATTGTTTTGGGAAAAACCGGTACTGAATTTCTCATTGATGGACATTGCTATTGCCGCTCTTACATCTTCATAACCTGAGTTATTCATATAACCATGGATGCTCATAGCACCTTCATCAGTTATAATATCTAAAATGGCTTTATTTACTGCGGCAGGAGCCTCTACATTAGGGTTCCCCAGGCTGAAATCAAACACATTTTCCGCTCCGTAGATTTCGGCCAGCCTTTTGCCTTCTTCAAACATGGCCCGAATGATTGAACTGTTCTTTACCTGCTCCTGCATTTGTTTTGCTATCATAAATACCCAACCTTTCTTAGTAAACTTGGATGTAAGTGAGAAAGCCTAATGGATGAGAATTGCTTAGGGAAATCATACCACTGCTAATGCCGTAATTCAAGAATGGCAGGACAGAGGAGGCGGATCATTCAACTGCGAAATTTAAACCTGCGGTTTTTGCTATTTAGCACGTTTTAATAGTATGGAGGAGGATAAACAATATGGATATATTGAGTGCGATTAAATCCAGAAGAAGTATCAGGTCTTACCTGCCAAATCCTGTTCCCCAGGAGGTTATAAATGAAATACTGGAGGTGTCTTTGAGAGCCCCGTCTGCAGTAAACAACCAGCCCTGGGAATTTACTGTAGTGACCGGGGAGACGCTCGCAAAAATCAAACAGGATAATGTGGAGTCATTCCTTACAGGTGCCCCGACCTCTGACCGGAGTCTGTATAAAGGAATATACAAGCAGCGCCAGGCGGAACTGGCTATGGATATATTTGCGCTGATGGAGATAAAAAGAGACGAGCGGGATAAGAGGCTGGAGTGGAGCAAAAGGGGCTTCAGATTTTTCGATGCTCCAACAGCAATAATAATTTCCGCGGATAAAACATTGCGGGGCTCCTGGGCTATGTTTGATATCGGGGCTGTTGCCCAGACTATATGCCTGGCCGCTATGAATTATGGAGTTGCCACCTGTATCGAAGACCAGGGAACAGCTTACCATGAAGTAATCCGAGAGCATACCGGGATACCTGAAAGCAAAGAAATCATAATCGGTATTGCTTTAGGTTATCCTGATTCGGATTTTCCGGCTAATACTCTAATAACCAGGAGAGAATCTCTTGATAATATCACCACATGGCTAGGTTATTGAGGCAAAATACTATAAGTATTGATAATATATTGCTTTTCCTTTTAGCCATTATAATGGGGGGAGAAGGCCTTCCTTGACTTCTGTATTCCTTGCGCATATGCTATAAGACAATCATATTAACAAAGTAGGTGTTTATTTGGAGATTTACGCCCTGGTTGGTGCCAGTGGCACGGGGAAAAGCCACCGGGCTGCGGTTGTGGCCAATCGGCTTGAGGCACAAGCTATTATCGATGACGGCCTGCTGATTCAGGGAAACCAGATCATTGCCGGCTCATCTGCCAAGCGCCAGACTACCAGACTCGGCGCCATCAAAGCAGCCCTGTTTATGGATGATAACCGAGCACAGGAAATAATAGAGGCCATTGATAAATTGGCCCCAACAAAAATATTAATACTGGGAACATCCGTCGGCATGGTAAAACGCATCGCAGGCCGTCTTGGGTTGCCAGTACCACAAATAATGAATATTGAAGAGTTTGCCAGCGAAAAGGAAATTAGAAAAGCAAGGTATATCCGCACTCACTTCAGTAGGCACGTTATTCCTGTCCCTACCCTGGAAGTAAAAAAAAGTTTTCCAGGTACTCTAGTCCAGCCTCTTCACGTATTCCTAAAGAAAAAAGAAACTCCAGGGAAAAAAGAATGGCTGGAGCAGTCTATTGTTCGTCCTACTTTTACACCTAACGGTAAATTGACCATTGCAGACAGTGCTATCAGTACTATCGCCGGTTACGCAGCCCAGTCTGTACCAGGGGTTACCAGTACCGGGCATATTAACGTCAAGGTAGAGCAGGAAGGAATTATTATAATTGAAATCTCACCCACTATTGCCTATGGATTCCTTGTCCATCAGGTTGCAGCCAAACTGCAACGTCAAATTCATCTGACCGTGGAAAAAATAACCGGGCTGGAGGTAAGAAAAGTAGATGTACTGGTAAAGAGTTTAAGTTTTCCGAAGGAAACCGGTGGAGAGGAAATAGAAGTCAGAGGCAGAAAAAAACTATCATAAATATAGATTAATGCCCTTTGTCACTATTTTACAATCATTTGCCCAATTAGTCAGACATAAGAATAGACAAAGATATGACATAAAATGAGACTGTTTGAGAAATGCGAAGAAAAATGTCATATGTAAATGATGGGCAGATGATTGGTATGAAGCACACTCGAACCGGACTGGTGGTAGTATATGCCGGGATATTTAAGAAGGGCATAATCATTCTTTTGCTGTTGGGTTTGATGGCTGGAGGAATAACCTGGCTCAGATACCAAAACGCCGCCGGGGCGGACAAAACCGCTGTTGACAATGCCATTCCATTCCAGATCACATCTGAATTGGTGATAGAAAGGCTGTATTCAGAGGGAACATTGAATGTACTGGAAGCAGTTGGCCGGGCGTCTTACCAGGTTGAAGATCCAGGAACCATTAAAATTCTGAATAGGAACATAACTATTCCGGGCCGGCAGAAGCAGGTAAGCGTGAACTACGAGTACAAAGTCCACCTGGGGATAGATCTGACCCGATTGACCGCCCAGGATATTAGCATAACAGAAACTAGTATAGAGATAATGCTGCCCCGGCCGGAGATCAAGAGCATAGAAATCTATAATGATAAGGCGCAAACGACAGGAGGCTTCTTGATTTTTAAGACTAAGCCCCGGGATGACCTGGTGGAGATGAGTGCTGATAAGGATGGATATGTTACTATCTTGAGGGATTCTGCCTTACGGAACCTGCAGGAGTCAGGTAGGTACCAGAAACTGCAGCAAATAGCTATGAATAACACGGTGGACCTGTTAGCCCGGCTGCTGCAGGATCTATCACAGAATAACGAATTAAAAGTAAAGGTCCAGTTTATATGAGTATCCTATTTATATTACTCTTAAAATAACCCTGGCAGTTTGGACCATAAAGGGAGCAGAATATAGTAGATCAAAGGCAGGAAGATGGCGGGCAGCATATTACCTACTTTGATCCGGGGCAGATCCAGTAAATTCATTCCGATGGCCAGTATCAGCAGCCCCCCGACTGCCGACATTTCAGTTATGGCTGCCTCGACCAGAAATTGCTGCAAAAAAGTTGAGGTGAGGGTTATGAACCCCTGGTATATGAATACCGAAGCCGCGGAAAATAATACTCCCAGACCCATGGTAGAAGCTAATACTATAGAGGCAATACCGTCCAATACCGACTTGGCAAACAGGGTCTGATGGTTCCCAGACAGACCGCTCTCCAATGAACCTACGATGGCCATGGCCCCGACACAGAACAAGAGGCTGGCAGTGACAAAGCCGCTGGAAATATTACTGCCCGAAGAAGCAAACCTGGACTCCAACCAGTTGCCAAGGTTTTCCAGGCCCCCTTCAATTTTCATCATTTCACCCAGCAGACTGCCTATGGCCAGGCTGAATATCAACAGGAGAATATTCGTGGTTTGAAAAGCATTTTGAAGACCGATCAAAACTACGGCGAGGCCGATGGCCTTCATAATAGTGTGATTATAGGATTCAGGAATCCCTCCTTTGAACAGTAGCCCGATGAATGCCCCGACGATGATAGCGCCTGTGTTAACAATAGTACCCAGCAAAATATAACATCTCCTATCGGTTTGAGTAAAATAGTTTAGTAGACTATTAAAAACCACCGGCCTCGTTTTTACTCACGGGTGGCAGACCTATGATTGAAGGTGATAAAAGGTTTGTCAGCTTAGTTCTTATTTAATGTCTTTGAGATAACGGTACAGGGTTGCTTCAGATATTCGTAGATGCAGACAGACTTCGGAGACCCCGCCTTTGATCCGAAAAACACCTTTTTCATTAAGCTGTTTGATTACCGCCTTTTTCTCATCCGGAGTCATCCGGACAGGTGATATAGGACTATCTCTCAACGCTTCATTAATGATCAGCAGCACGTAATCCTCCAGATTGGATGACGTGGCCGATGGTTCCAAAGCTGCCGGAAAGGCTATCAGGTCTTCCAGCATCTTTCTTAAAGCCAGCGGTGCAGAAATATCAATATTGACACAGAGCATACCGATCATTCTTCCACCGGAGTCCTTGATGAAATAGGTGTTGGAACGGATATCCTTTCCCTGCAGGGCTTTTTCCATATTATTTATCACATAATTCTGATCCTGATTTAGTTCCAGTACTTTCTGAGCAACGGGAGACATAGTCCCGCCTTTTTTTCTGCCAGTCATATTCTTATCGCTGATGGCTATAATGCTTTCCTGGGCTTCTGTAACATCATGAAGCACGATTTCACAGTAGCTGCCCAATACCTGGGACAGGAAATCAACCAGAGGAATAAATGAATTTAAGATTGCTCTCTTTTCATCCACTCAAATCAACCTCTCCGTGACAAAACAATTCTTATCATGACAAAATATTTATCGAAAATATACTATCACTTTGAACAGACAAATGCAATTAGATAATATTCACTAAATTATGCAGGAAAATAAGGCGATCTGCATCCTGATATTGGTCGAGGGAGTGGGAAGGCAGATAAGAATTTTATGTATCATTCTATTGATTTAAATCCCTCGCCCAGGACATCATGGGTATTCTGAACGGTGATGAAGGCACGGGGATCTTGGTTTTTTATATAATCACGCAGATGAATGAATTCGCGGCGATTAACTATAGTAATGATCACTTCTCGTTCGTCTCCTGTATAGGCGCCTCGAGCAGCATATAAGGTGGCTCCCCTCTGCAAGTCTTCTACTATAAAACGTTTAATGAGTTCGCTTTCTCCGGTTATAATGGTCACATGTTTGCGAACGTTAAAACCAGCTATTACTGCATCGATTACCAGACTATACAAAATCACACCTAACAGGGCGTACATACCTTTTTCAATACCGAAGGTCAGCGTGGCGGCAATGGTGATAAAAAAATCAATCATAAAGAGGCCTTTCCCCAAATCGATATGGTAAAACTTGTACAGAATTCGTCCTGCTATGTCAGTTCCTCCACTGGAAGCGTTCTGGTTAAAAAGCAGTGCGATCCCAATGCCGGAGATCAAAACTCCAAAGATCAGCTGTACCAGGGTATCGCTACCGAGTGGAGCGTTTAAGGGGTAAAGCAACTCCAGCCCCCAGATCATCAGGGGTATTAAAATACTGCAGTAGATAGTTTTAAAACCAAAGACTGCCCCTACCAATATGAAGCCGATCAACAGCATGATGATGCTCATAACCAGCACCAGGCTTCCCAGTGGAAACTGTGGTAAATAGGTATTTAAAACCAGCGCTAGGCCATTGATACCTCCAGCGGCTATATCATTGGGCGCGAGAAAGAAATAGAAACCGGCTGCATCCAAAAAGGCCCCCAGGGTGAGTAGAAAAAATCCTCTAATAAATTGCTTCATAATGGCCACCCTCTATACTTTTATTTATTATTCCACAGTTAGGCCGTAATAAATCGCTGGGCATGGCACTCATGATACTGGATTCTAGCGCAGAAAAACTTCGATTACCGCAGGTATGACCACGCTGGCCACGTCAGGGTTCTCTCCTCCGGATAATATGAAGAGCACCGGTCTATCAACGGCTAGATCTTTGATTTTTTGAGCCATAGCAGGGAAAGCGGCAAAGGTTAGCCGGCAGTTTCCGTAATCTTTATCGTGGGAATCGTGGCCGAAAATCACCATTAAAAATTCAAAGTCCCATTCCTGCTGGCTGAAAACCAGGTCCATTTCCTGTAAAAAACTATTATCACCGTAACCTGGTACTGGTACATCATAATTTTGCAGCACTGGATCAAATTTTCGTACTCCGCTGTTGCCAAAGAAGTTAATATGGATAATATCCTGGTCATGGCCCAGCAGGTTGCGGGTGCCATCCCCGAAATGAGGGTCTACATCAACGATCATTATTTTATTGACACCCAATTGGCGAAGCTTTTTTACTGCCATCACCGCATCATTATAAAAGCAGAAACCCCAGTAGCTGTCGTGACTGGCATGGTGCCCGGCCGCCCCAACAAAACAAAAAGCAAAATCCAGTTCTGCCCGGGCTAATTTTGCTGCCGCCTGCACCACACCAGCTGCGGAGAGTAGGGCAGTCATATGTTCACCCTCGGATTTAACAGAGGCAATATGGCCCGAACTATGAGTTGAAGCCAGTAATTCCTCAGTTTCACTGTCGATTTCAGGTATCAAGTGCTGGAGTTTATTCTGGCGGATCAGAGCAGCTAGTCCATCGAAACCGGGCTTAACACGGTCTTTTAAAATAAAATAACCTTTTTCATAAAAATGAGGATGATAAATTACCGCAGCCTTCATCGGAATTTCACCTCTTTCCTAAGTTGAAAAATAAGGTGCTTCAATTAATTATTCAGGTTATTTCTTTAATACGAGTTGATAGTATGATTTCCCTGCCTAATCTGATCCTAAACTTACTTATATTTACAAAAAACTCTACTAGAAAATGCAGGAGAGGAGAAATCCATTGCAGGATCCTCCTCTCCTGGAGTTGAGGGGGAAATATATTTTGGTATAGGTTTAGAAAAGTTCATACTCCTGCAGAAGTTTGGCTTCCTCCTGCTGGAGACTCTGCTGGACTTCAGGTGATATACCAACTTCCAGGTGATTCTGAGCATGGCGCACATAAGTCAGGGCTTCGGACACTTTTCTCTCCGCGTATTGAATTTCCTGCGGCAGCAGACTGCTCTGAGCCTGAGTTACGGCGGTATGGGCCTGGTGTGCGGACCGGATGGCCTCCTGGGTTGATTGATCTACCTGTTCGTTCAGCTTCTGGTACCGGCTCTTCACTGTCAAACTATCTACCTCCTGCAAAAGTTGGTTTATGCTGAGCAGTTAAGATATCTAAAAACACTTCTACTTTATTTATTGCCATTAAAGACCAATATTATAGCCAATAAATGAATAAAATTATTTTTTTCAAGGGTTCACGAGAGCAGGTGTCGAAATTAATACGACAAAATACCAAGATAAGGAGCTGATATTTTGAAGCGAATCGGTACGATTCTTGTGATTCTTAGCCTGTTCATGGCCTCATTCTTTATGCTTGGAGGGTGTAGGAATATAAAGAGCCAATCATCAGTAGTCATATACACTTCTGTAGATCAGATATATGCGGAACCCATATTAGATGAATTTGAAAAGTCCAGTGGGATCAAGGTTCAGGCAGTCTATGATGTGGAAGCAGCCAAGACTACAGGGTTGGTAAATCGCCTGATAGCAGAAAAGAACAACCCCCAGGCGGACGTGTTCTGGAATGGCGAATTTGCCCAGACCATATTACTGAAGCAGGAAGGGGTATTGACTCCCTACCAGTCGCCCTCAGCCCAGGATATTCCGGAAAGTCTGATTGACCCGGAAGGATATTGGGCCGGGGCTGGAGGCAGGTGCCGGGTAATCCTGGTAAATACTGAATCCATGGTACCAGAGGATTATCCAGATTCAATTTTTGATCTTTTGGACGGAAAATACCCGGCTCAGAAAGTAGGTATAGCCTATCCCTTGTTTGGAACTACCGCTACCCATGCTGCCGCGCTGTACGCATATTTAGGCCCGGAGGAGGGGAAGAGTTATTTTTCCGCTCTCAAGGATCGAGGGGTGCAGGTAGTAGATGGAAATTCAGTAGTAAGAGATATGGTGGTTGACGGCAGATTACTTATGGGGCTTACGGATACTGATGACGCGGTAGCTGCTCTAGAAAATGGTAAGCCAGTCAAAATGATTTTTCCCGACCAGGATGAAATGGGGACTCTAATAATTCCTTATACCACCGGTCTGGTAGCCGGGGGGCCTAACCCCGAAAGGGGCCAACAGCTGATCGATTATTTGCTGAGTTCAGAGGTAGAAGAGAAAATATTTGAATCAGGTTTTTCTCAGGTAACAGTGCGGCCGTTGGAAATTGACGCCGAATACCTGCCCAGTTCGGGCGTGAAAGGCATGGAGGTAAATATCACCGAGGCTTATGAACAGTTGGAACTGGTTAAAGAAGAGCTGAGGCAGATTTTTATAAGGTAGAAGTACTATGACGCATTATTATAAGGGCTGGCAGAGTCCGGGACGACTGGGACACCAGGCCGGATTGGCAATATTTATCATAACTATACTGCTGCCATTGATTTACCTGCTGGTTGAAACCGGGGTCTCTCCGGCAGAAGAATGGCTGCCCCTGTTGCTCCCCCAGGGAAGAAGCTTAGGGCTGCTAATAAACAGCATCACTATGGGCCTTGTTGTCTCCTTGTTGGGGACCGGGATCGCCTTTTTTATTGCCGCCTTGTGCTGGAGATGGCAGCGGGGACCCCTGGCTTATCTAAAATGGCTGTTTCTATTCATGATCCTGGTGCCGGCTTATATTCATAGCCTGGCCTGGGGCACTGCCTTTAATCAGCTCGATGCCTGGTTTTTGGGCAATAACTGGCCTGGTATCAGTTTTAATGGGTGGGTGGCTGCCTCCCTGGTACAGATGATGTATCTCTTGCCTATAGCTGCGGGGATCATATTGCTGGGCTTTCAATCGCTGAACCCCAGACTGATAGAAGCGGCCCGGGTTTTGGCTCCTGACCAGGAGGTGTGGGTAAGAGTTATCCTGCCGGTTAGCTATCCCATACTAAAAGTAGCCGCCGGCATTCTGTTTTTACTGACTATTATCGATTATAGTATCCCTTCGTTGTTCCAGGTCAGCACTTATGCGATGGAGATATTTGCCGAGTTCAGTGCCAGTAATGACCCCAATCGGGTTATGGCCCTGTCTATGCCGTTGCTCGTTATTACCGTGCCAATCATGATATACACCGGAAGCGGACTGCGGTCTATGTTACTGCAGCCACAGAAGTTTACCCTGGATCCCAAAAACATGCCGGAATGGCCTCCGCAATGGAAGGAACTAAAAATAGTAGCTTTATTTTTATTGATACTGCAGGTGGGATTGCCGTTACTGGTGATTTTGAAATATACAGGAAGTATTGATTCCTTTGTTACGGCAGTATGTGGATCCAGGAGAGAGATTGGCCTGTCTTTGCTGGTGGCTTTTCTTACTGCTATATTAGCCCTTCCTCCGGCTCTGTCGGCAGCTAAACAACTGTTGAAAAAATCCCCCAGCAGTGCAGCATGGTGGATATTCACCACCCTGCCCCTGGCTTTACCGGCACCACTGGCCGGCATAGCTTTGATAGCGCTCTGGAACCATACCTATACCAATGCTATATACGGAAGCCTGATGATGCCGGTGCTGGCTGGCCTGCTGCGCTTCATGCCCCTGGCGGTACTAGTTTTAGTGGTTTATATTAAAATGATCAACCCTATGTACCTGGAAGCAGGGGATGTTTTTCAAAAATCTGAACTGCATGGATTTCTAAGGATATTTTTACCTTTTATTTCACCCGGCTTGCTAGCGGCTGGAGGGCTGGTTTTTGCCCTGACGGCAGGTGAGCTGGGAGCCACCCTGCTGGTTGCTCCGGCGGGTAAAGCTACTCTGACTATGAAAATTTATAACTATCTTCATTATGGAGCCACCGATACCGTAGCAGGCCTTTGTGCAGCATTGATGCTTATTACTTTTTTAATGACAATGCTGATAGTTGGGCTGAACAAGTATGTGATCAGAAGTTGGAATGAGCAGAGGGGGAAAAACGATGCTCAAAATTACTGATGTGAGTAAATCTTTTGCCAGGATCAAAGCGGTAGATAATGTTTCCCTGCAGTTGAATACGGGCGAATGGCGTATCCTATTTGGGCCCTCCGGTTGTGGAAAAACTACCCTCTTGCGCCTGATTTCTGGCCTGGAAATACCGGATCAGGGTAGTATCCATCTGGGGGAGCAGGAGGTTAGCGGGGCGGGTTGGGCTGCGCCGCCCTGGGAGAGAAGGGTAGGCTTCGTATTTCAGGAATCTGCTTTATGGCCGCATATGAGAGTAGAAGAAAATATTGCTTTCGGGATGCATCGCCTATCTAAAGTCCACCGATTGGAATTTATACAGCAAATACTTGAAAAGACGGGATTGGTGGCACTGCGCCAAAAATATCCTCAGCAGCTTTCAGGGGGGCAGTCCCGGCGAGTGGCCTTAGCCAGAGCTCTGGCCGCACAACCAGAGTATTTACTATTAGATGAACCACTTACTAATTTAGACGAAGCCGCGGCAGCAGAACTGTTAGAATTGATAAAAGAGGCTGCCCGGGACAGCGGTGCTGTTATGCTCTATGTTACGCATAACCGACAGGAAGCTGAAATGCTGGAAGCGCCCATAATAAGAATGCAGCAGGGACGTCTGCTTGCTGATTGATTAAAGGGAAGTATCATTATGCCAGTAAACATTAAGAGAATAGCGACTATATTAATATTATTATCAACCCTCTTGGCTCTGGCCTGGTGGGGGCTTAAAGATCAGATTCCTGCCCGGCGAGCAGAGGGTTGGACAACCATCAATCCGCCCCATGAAATATCAGCTCTGGCAGTCGCCGGCGATATAATCTGGGCTGGAGGTCGGGATGGTGTTTACACAATTGACCGGCGACAGAAAAAAATGCTGTCCCGGCTGGAATCAGAGCCCCAACTGGCTTATGTCAAGGCCTTGCTGGTAGATCAAAACGGGGATTTATGGATCGGATATGAAAAGGGCTTGATTTGCTATAATGGCAGAGAATTCTTGTATTATGGAACAAAGGACGGCCTGCCACACGAGAATGTTAACGCTTTACTGCTGGATGACAAAGGGCGGCTCTGGGTTGGAACATGGGGCGGCGCAGCCTGCTGGACGGGTGAGAAATGGCAGGTTTACAATCAAGCCAGCGGACTGGCCCATGATGCGGTAAATGTTCTTTTCCAGGACTGTTATGGCAGCATGTGGTTCGGTTCTTATGCTGCTCCGGAAGGCGGGCTCACCCACTATGATGGACAGCAGTTCACCCGATTTAACAGCGATAACGTCCTGCCCCATAACAATATCTGTTCCATATATCAGGACAGCGCTAACGACTTGTGGGTGGGGACCGGCTTTTATACCAGGGGAGGAGCAGTACGCTTCAGTTTCGAAAACGGTAAGCCGGTATTTAAAGAGGAATGGACCAAGAAAAACGGATTGGCAGGAGAGAAAGTGAGATCGATATTCCAGGATCGCAGCGGGGTATACTGGTTTGGATCCGAATATGACGGTGTGGCCCGCTGGGATGGGGCATCCATTAAAATATACACCAAAAAGAACGGAATGAGCAGCAATGAAGTAAAAGTATGGTTGGAAGACCAGGAGGGGAATTTGTGGATGGGTACTGATGATGGGATAACTGTGATGCCAAATGGAAGCTAGTTATTATTAGCCGGAGCCTGCCGGGCCAGAAGAAATAAATTGATATGAAGATACGACATCTGGCTCATATGACAAATATGAAAATATGAACTGGGAGAGGATAATCAGAGACTGGGTTACTGCTGGCCGGGACCCTGGCGGTAAAGAAACGCGATTTGATGAGATAGGATCTACAATCAAGCACTAAAACAGCGGTTCATACCAGGCAACGCTGTTTTAGTCCTTGATTCAATGGTTGGCTAATTATACACGATATCGTATATGGAAATAATCCCCACGCTATCGTCGATACTGTAATTGTAACGCTTGACTTTCCCGCTGCTGAACATCAGTGAGCTGAGATCTGCATAATCAGATTTATTGAAATTAACTACTCGAACCGTAACTTCCGCTGTTCGGCGCTCAAGAGCATTAGCCAGGTAGACTTTGAAAGCCTGGTAATCCCGGACCTGTTGCTGGTTATAGACATAGTAATTATATTTGGTTGCAGTGCAGGATGGGTATTGCTGCTTATTCCAATTGTGGTCTTTAGACATATCCTGGTCGTTTAAATTGAAATAAGTATAACTTAAAGTGCCTTTTCCTCCGGGGGCTATTACGTCGTCCCAGCATACATCTACCTGGTAATATTGGCCATTCAGGCTTACTATGTTCCAGGCATGCTTATACCATTTTCCTTCGAAAATCGAGGTGCCCTGAACTACCAAAGACTTCAGGCCTGCCTCGCAACACAGCATATGCATAGCTTCGGCATAGCCCTGGCACACCCCGCGCCCTAGAATCAGCACTCCATAAGCGGTGTAAGAAGAAGCTGGTATAGAACCGCGCAGGAAATTTTCGTAATCATATTCAGCGTTATTTATTATATGATCATGCAGAGCTTTTTCCTTTTTGTAGTCGCTCATGCCATCAGAGATACACTCATTTACGATTTCCCTTACCTTTTTCTTTAAAGTCAGAAACTGATTATCACTATAGACGTATTCAATGGTCACTTCCAGTTCATTTCCGCTGTACAAGCAGTGCCACTTGTTATACACCTTAGCTATTCCCGTTTTAGCAATAATGGACTGCTGAGCTGCCTTCAGGGCCGTTTCGAAGTCAGCCAGAGCATTGCCGTCAGTATAACCCTTCATATAAATTTTAAACTTGGGTTCCATATTTAGCAGGGCCGTTTCCAAGACCCACTGCAGCTGAGGTGTAGTCTGGGCTGAATAAACTCCCGGTGAGCGTATCAACTGGGGAGGGAGGCTGGTCCCTCCGCCATAAAGGCCACTAGTTTCCGCAGCAGCGGAGGAAATAACCTGATCTATTTCTACCAGTTTTTCCAGTAGAGTATAGTCCTGATCTTTTACTTTACTCTGCAAAGCCAAGTAGGAGATCCAAACCATGTGATCACGGCGGAATTGGCTCAAATTGAGGAGCTGGTCATAAGCGACTGTATCCAGGATGCCGGTCTGGGATGCCTTTTGGAGAGACTCATTCCAGGTGAAATCCCCCAGGTTTTCACTGTAAGCCAGGGATCTCAAAATAAAACTCATATACTGTTGGACCGACAGAGAAGCATAGGGGGAGAAATTATTGGTACTGGTTCCGGTAGTTAATCCCTCCTGATAAAGGTATGCTACATAAGGATCGGCCCAGTTTGGGACATCCTGAAAAGGATGAGTGAGTTCGGTCTGCAGCGCGTAGTCTTCCTGGCCCAGCAGGCGTACCAGCATTACAGCTCCTTCAGCGCGGGTGGGGATGCGTTCCAGTTCGAAACCCTTCTGGGTGCCGTTAAAAACACCCAGGCGATATAAAACATCAGCTTCTGCTTGATGTTCGATATAAACGGCCCCCTGAGCCTCTTCCGGATGGAACAGATATAGAGAATTGAAAAATAATATACCGGTAAGAACTATACTGATAAGTCGTTTCATATATAGACACCTCATAAAAAATATATGATAAGTTTACCATATCAGGCAGATTATATAAAAGAACGTCTTAACAGGGTTTTGCTTTTATATCCGGCAGTGGCGGTGCGGAGCTTAAGGCCGGCATGAAGACAGCGATTACCTGGGCTGCGGCTTCTTCAAAATTCAAGTTGTTCTTGATAATAAAGTCCGGATTGATCACGGTTTGTATGGATACCAATATCATTGTACTTAAAATCAGGGGATTGATTTCAGAATTAAAAGCATGCTGAGACTCCGCGATGGCAATCATCGATCTGATACGATCCATTCGGAACTGATTGATTTTTTGCCAGAGCTGCGGGTAATACTGAGCTAAGTCTTCCATTACCCGCTGGTTTATTATGGATTTTTTACCCGATATTATATAATATAATATATCCTGTATGATAATCCGGATATCCTGGCCACTGTTCAACAACTGCTCTGATTCACGCCCAATATCCTGCAGAAAATCATCCACCGTGGCCGATAGAATCTCATCTTTGGTTTTAAAACGCCGGTAAACGGTTCTCTTACTTACTCCTGCATGTTGCGCTATCTCGTCCACCGTAATACTGCGGAACCCCTTGCTGTGCGCAAGTTCCCGGCAGGAACTGATTATTCGCTGTCTTATCTCCAAGTCTTCACCTCCCTGATTATCCCAGTTTCTTCTTGAATTTAGCCGTACTTATTCCCAGCATGACTAACGAAAATATGAGCAGGGCTGTTACCTGGCCAACTAAATAAGAAAAACCTATCCCCTTCAACACGATACCCCGGATAATATCCAGGTAATAAGTAAGCGGAACGATATAGCTAATATAATAGATGATCTTCGGCATGGCCTGTCGTGGAAACATGAATCCAGACAGCAGAATACTGGGCAGCATTACGAAAAAGGCCATCTGCATGGCCTGCATCTGGTTTTTAGCTACATTTGATATAGTTAAACCGAGACCCAGGGAAGCAGTTATGAAGAACAGGGTTAGCACATAGAGTTCCAGGAGACTCCCTCGAATAGGTACCTGGAAGACCAGACTGCCTACCAGGAGGGCTACGGTTATCTGCAGGTAACCCAGTACAATATAGGGAATAATTTTTCCCAGCATCAGCTCATAGGTTTTTAAAGGAGTAACAATCAGCTGTTCCAGGGTACCCCGTTCCCTTTCCCTTACAACCGCCATGGAGGTTATGATAACCATAGTCATGGTGACGATAACCCCTAGTATAGCCGGGACCATATAGTAGGCGGTTATGCCATCCGGATTGTACCAGGGACGCACCCTGACGTCCAAAGGAAGCGAGGTTGCCGGCCGATTTTTAATCAGCATCTGCTGGGACTTGATCAGACCTATGGAATTAGCAGTGGCAATAGCCTGATTGGCTACCATATTGTCACTGGCATCTACCAGTACCTGAAGGGGAGCGGACTCACTGCGGGCCAGTTTTGTAGTGAAGTCAGGAGGGATAATTATTCCCACCTGAGCTTTCCCGCTGTCGATATATCTAGTTACATCATCATAGCTGGTTCCGGTATAAATTACGTCGAAATAGCCAGACGCTGAAAAAGTCCCGATTATATCGCGGCTCTCGCTGGATAAAGATTGATCAAATACTACGGTAGGAATATGTTTCACCTCGGTCTGGATGGCATAACCAAACAAGAGCAGTTGTACCAGAGGCAGCATGAAGATTAAGATCAGGGTCAAACGGTCCCGCCGCAGCTGTATATATTCCTTTTTAATGACCGATAGAATTCGGCTCATGGCTCTTCCTTCCTCTCTTTCTGGCTAAGGCCAGAAAAACGTCTTCCAGGGTGGGCTCGATTAACTCCAGCAGCGACGAGGTCGATCTCCTTAAAAGATCCACGTCACCTTGAGGACCCAGCAGCACATGCAGTGAGCGACCGTGCAGACTGGCATCCATTACTCCTGGTAAACCTGCTATCTTATCAAGTTCCTTAACGGGATTTTCCACTTCTATCTTATAAATGTTTCCTTGAATAGCATCTCTTTTAAGGTTATCCGGGTTATCCAGAGCCAGCAATTTACCTTCATTAAAAAATGCGATCTGCCCACATCGTTCAGCTTCATCCATAAAGTGAGTACTCACAATGATGGTCTTACCCCTTCCAGCCTCTTCCTGGATGATGTTAAAAAAGGAGCGCCGGGCAGCCGGGCTTACGCCACTGGTGGGTTCGTCCAGAATGATTACCTGGGGATCAGATATTATGGCACAGGATAGAGCCAATCTCTGTTTGAAACCCTGACTCAAATTAGCTACCAGATCCCTCTCCCGTCCCTGCAGACCAGCCAGATCTATCATCTCTTCGATTCTTCTGCGGCGTGATTTTCTGGGTATGCGGTATATGCCGGCATAGAAGTCAAGGTTCTCCAGGACCGATAGATCAAGGTAAAGGCTAAATTTCTGAGACATATAACCCAATTTCTGCTTGATGTCCTCGGCGTTTTTCCGGATATCGTAACCCAGTACGGTGCCAGTACCGGAACTAGGTTCCAAAATGCCGCATAACATGCGAATGGCAGTTGTTTTGCCCGCCCCATTAGGCCCTAGAAAAGCGCAGATTTCGCCGGGCTGGATCTTTAGATTGATATCATCGACAGCGGTAAAAGAACCGAAGGTTTTTGTTAAATTACTGGTTGTAATAGTATAATCCACTGGCAGGCACCTCCCTGCTGTTCATTTATTCAGTCGAAATTATATTCGACTGCTTGGGCAGACGGGGTTCGGCCAGAAATGCAAAGACATCCTCCATACTGGGAGATATATAATTTGCTTTAATGTCCGGGAACCCTTTATCCAGGGCATATTCTTGTAAGGCGGCAAATGTTTGCTCATTATCTTGTACCAGCAGGTGGAAACGTTTGGAATAGTAAGAGGAGTCCACCACCCCTGAACAGAGATCAAAAAAGAAAGGATCTGTAATAGCAGCACGCACTTCTATAACCTGCCGGTCAAACAACTGTTTGAGGCCGGCCGGAGAGTCACAGGCCACCAGTCTTCCTGAATCGATCAAGGCTACGCGATGACACAACTCGGCTTCATCCATGTAGGGAGTGGAAATCAATATAGTTATCCCACTTTCATTAAGCCGATATAATATTTGCCAGAACTCCTTGCGTGACTCCGGGTCAACGCCATAAGTAGGTTCGTCCAGGACCATCAACTCGGGACGGGTCATAAGGGCGGAGGTAAGAGCAAGTTTCTGCTTCATCCCGCCAGAAAGATTGTCTGCCAGCCTATTTTCAAACCCGGTAAGACCAGTTATCTGTAACATTTCTTGGGAGCGCTGCCGGGTGATATTCTTATCCAGGCTGTATAAGGAAGCGAAGAAGTTTATATTTTCTGATATGGTTAGATCTCCATAAAGACTAAATTTTTGAGGCATATAGCCCAGTCGCTCACGGGGATAGCGGCTGGCTGGTGATCCAGCTATAGAAATAGTCCCTGCATCCGCATCTATTAAATTGCAAACCATGCGCAGGAAAGTAGTCTTTCCTGCGCCATCCGGGCCTACCAGACCAAAGATCTCCCCCTTATTGACCCGGATGGATAATTTATCCAATGCCCGGGTGGTACCAAAACACTTGCTAACCTCGTGGCTGCTAAGCATCAGAATCGCTCCTGTCGAATATAACATCCGCCGGCATACCTGGTTTCAAGAGGCCAGCTTCATTATCCAGGGCCAATTTGACTGCATATACAATATTAGTTCGTTCTTTTTTAGTCTGTATAGTTTTAGGGGTGAATTCACCCTGGGAAGATATAGATATCACTGTGGCGGTAAATGTTTTATCACTGCCGCTGACATAAACACTAGCTTTTTGCTTCAATTTGATGTTGGGCAGATCATCGGTAGGAATATATACTTTTATCCACATATCCTGTAAATCAGTGATCCTGGCCAGTGAGGAGCCCACCTGCACATATTCTCCTACTGCATAATTCTTGCTGCTGATAACCCCATTGATGGGTGATACGATCTGCAGATCTTCCAGCTGCGCGTCGGCTGCTTTCAAAACCGCCTTACTTCGTTCCAATTCTGCCGTTGCCGCCTCTATTACACCCGGCCGGTTGCCGGCCTGCAAAAGGCTCAGACGGGCCTCGGCGGCATCCAGTTGATAGGCTAGATTGTTGCGGTTAAGCTGCAGCTGCTGCAGTTCTGCTTCAGATACGGCTCCCGCCTCATAAAGCCGTGTAGTTCTCTCCAGGTCTAAATCAAGCTGCTGCAGGCTGGCCGAGGTTATACTTACATTGGACGAAGCTTCTTTGATCTCCTGGGACCGGGCTCCTGACAGCAGATCATCCAGTTTTGCTTCCAGGGCGGTAACACTCAGTGCATCTCGTTCTCTTTGCGCCAGCAGGTCGGAGCGGGAAAGCTCTGCTACCAACTGTCCTTTGCTCACCGAATCCCCTTCCTCACCGGCCATGCGGATCAAGGTAGCGCTGATACGTACGTTAAGCTCAACACTTTCTGCTTCGATGGTTCCGCTGGCCTCTATTCGATTCTGGGGCGGACGGTAATAATGATAGTAGGTCCAATATGATGCCAATCCTATGATGACCAACACCACCATGATAATAACCGGCTTTTTAGCATGCATGCCTAATCCTCCGTTTAATTCGCACATCGAGTCAAGGACGGTTCGTTCTGTACCATTATTAAGTATACTGGTGACACAACTACAGTATACCTGGTATACGTATTTTCTGCAATACCTAGCCGCGTACAGGTTATAGATAAGGTATCAACTTGGATTTCAATGGTTCGGGTATATCTTTCATCTTTAGGTCATCGACCTTCAGTATTTCTATAGTATCCACTTTTACTATAGCGGCCAGTTCACGAGCAGTGAAACCCTGCTGGCGCCGCAATTCTCTAAGAGTCTTCTTATTAATACCCCACTTGAACATAATCGCCTCCTGTTAGACTGTTCTTTTTACACCAAATTTAACCGTGAATTCTGTATAATATAATACATGATTTGCTGCTCAGGCAGATGCAGTATAAATAGTGTCACGAGTTTCGCAGGGAGGTTTCCTGACATATTATAAGAATACTATAAATGGGTAAGAAAACCTTCCCTGTGAACAAAGAACTGCTCCGGACACACTTGATATATAAAGGGGTAAAGCTAAGCGTGGAAATACATATATTGGCCAGTGGCAGCACTGGCAATGCGGCCGTTTTTAAATTTGGAGATACAACTATATTGCTGGATGCCGGCATCAGCGCTCGCAGGATTGAACGGGGTCTGGCAGAAGTCGGTGTAAGAACAGGCGATCTTGATGGGGTTTTGTTGACCCATGAGCATAATGATCATATCAAGGGATTGGATGTTCTTATTCGCAGGCATCATATTCCGGTATATACCCGGTCCGGAACCTGGCAAAAGCTGCCCTGCAGGCATGGATTTCCTGCAGAATGCTGCCAGGAAATAGAGGATGAGTTCAGTATCAGGAACGTTGGCATAGCCGCGTTTGATATTTCACACGACGCGGCTGATGCGGTAGGATTCAGTTTCTGTTATCAAGGGAAAAAGGTGGTAATGGCAACCGATCTAGGGGTTGTAACAGCCAAGGTGGAGAAGGAAATGGAGTATGCCGATGCTGTAGTACTGGAAGCCAACCATGACCTGGATATGCTGGAAAATGGACCTTATCCCTACTTCCTGAAACAACGTATCAAAAGCAGCAGTGGTCATCTATCCAATGTCAATGCCGGAAGGTTACTATCCCGTATCAACTACCGGGAAGGAATGAGAGTTTTCCTGGCTCATCTCAGCCGGCACAATAATCACCCGGATCTAGCGGAAAGCACGGTACAAAAATTTCTGACCGCCAGTGGACACCAGGTTGGTAAAGACATAATACTGCATAGGACATTTCCTGATTGCAGGACGAGTGTTATTTTATAAATTCTGGCTTTAAACACGATCCCGCCTGACCATCATGGACAGGCGGGATTTTTTAGCGATCGTGATGCGAACACATAATTGTTTATGATGTAACAGGTGTTGGATCTCAACTCCGGCAGTTTATCGTTACTGACTCGACTGCTCTGGGTTAAGTGTTATTCAGGACACTGCTGTTGAACACGGTGATCTCCATTAAGCGACCTTCTTCAATAATCAATTCGACCTGATCATCTTTCATTATATCTGCTAACAAAGGATCAGTAAGACCGGGAATGGTGATAATAACATCTTCGGCAGCAGTAAATGTATATAGGGTACCTTGAGCGTTTACTACTAAAAGCGAGGTCTCCGGCTCAATGACTACTACTTTACCGGTGAGGGTCAATTCCTGCTTGGCCTTGAGCAGCTCTATTTTATTGATGTAAGAGCCATTGACAGTGACCTTTACTTCATCTCCTACCTGAAGGTCATTGACTGACGGAAAACGCATTCCTGAGATTATAACTACCAGGTCTGAACCGTAAAGATAGGACGAAAAAGAATCGGAAGAGTCTTTAAGTATGATAAGCTGCTGTTCAGTGACCAGATCATAGATGATGCCATCGTATACCCCGATCTCATTTGTATTATAGACTACCGTGGTCAGGATGACTCCCCGGGAATTCAGAGTTAATTGTACCTGAGTTCCCGGCAGGATATTTTCAAAATCATAACTGCGCCCGGTCTGATCTATACAGGAGGAGGTATTATCCCAGGTATTGGAATATACTTTGTCCTGGCTGTCTCTAACCACGATGAGCTTCTGACTGCTAACTGTGTGCAATACTGTCCCAATAATACTATTATTGGAGCTGCCTTCGGATAAAACAGCCAGGTATTCGATTTGCGAATCATGGGGGATTAGTTCCACATTATCATTAATACTTAATTCAGATGCCTCTATCAGATTAGAACTTGCCCCAAATAGGACTGTTTTGTCGTGGATATATAAATTCAAGGCTATTCCACTCACGGAAACCGTTACCGTAGAGCCTGCCAGGTTGATTATGGTGCCTTCGATTATATGGGCTGACAGATCCAGGTAAGGTTGGCTGTTACTTAGCATAGTCGCGGCTTGGGCCCTGGTAACTGATTGGAGAGGCTTCATGGTATTATCAGGGAATCCCGCAATAAGAGAATATTTTAGTCCAACATTTACATATCCCAGTGCCCAGCGGGGGATATCGGCAAAATCAGTGAAGGCTGGAGTCTGGTTGGATAATGCAGCGGCCTCCGAGTTTTTCCCGATCATACGCACCATCAATTGGGTTATCCAGGCTCGACTGGCCTGCGCGCTGGCGTTAAAATTGTTTTCCGATGGAACAATGAGACCCTGTTGAACTGCATAAAGAAGCTCTTTTTTGTATTTGGCAGTAGCCCAATCCGGCACAGATATGGTCAGAGATCGGGTATCATCTACCGCAGCAATCATTTCTTCCTGACCCATATTTCTCACCGCCATCAGCAGTGCTTCCAACTGGCTTACCTGACGATCAGGCCGGAATGATCCGTCATCATAGCCAGTTATGACCTGTCTGACATTTAATTTAGTGATATTTTTCAGAGCCCAATGGCTGTTGGGCACATCCTGAAAGGAACTGCTGGCATTAGCAGCCATAGCCGAGGGAATGTTTATACTGCAATTAACGATTGACAGCATAAAAATCAAGCAACAAAATCGAGCAACTTTTTTGAGAGGAAGACGATCCAACACTATACCCGCTCCTTTACCAAATAGTTGTGGCATATTTTGCCAAATACAGAAACCCGTAATAAATTAGCTTGCCTTACAATTCTACTAAGTGGAATAGAATCCCTGCCCACCCACGGATAAAATACATTGAATGTCATTGCTGTTCAAGAGGAAACAGGGGGACGTTCTTTTTGTTCCCTTTTCTAACAAAGAAAAGGGAACAAAAAGAACGTCCCCCTGTTTCCTGTTTCTACTTAACTTAAGACTTTATCACTTCTGGATAATCGACACCGAAGGTATCGACCGTAACTTTGAGCATTTTCTGATCTTCCAGAGGTCTATCCATACGGTTTCGTTTGGCGTTTACTATTTTGTCTACCTGGTCCATTCCCTCTATGACCTTGCCAAAGGAGGCATATTGTCCATCCAGGTGCGGGGAGGGAGCCACCATGATAAAAAACTGCGAGCCAGCGGAATTTGGTGCGGCGGTCCGGGCCATAGAAAGAACCCCGCGGTCATGCTTGAAATCGTTCTTAAAATTATTGCTGGAGAATTCGCCTTTAATAGAATAACCAGGTCCACCCATGCCTGAACCTTCCGGGCAGCCGCCTTGAACCATAAAACCAGGTATTACCCGGTGAAAAATAATCCCATCGTAATAGCCTTTAGTAATTAGAGAGATAAAATTGTTTACTGTATTGGGGGCAATCTCTGGATATAATTCGGCTTTTATGATACCCCCATTTTCCAATTCAATTGTCACCAGTGGATTAGTCTTCATCTAATCTTCCTTTCCAGTAATATTTTTAGATACATTATACCAGAAGTGGAAGGAATTTATGCTGAAGATTACGGAGACGATATAGAGCAGACCTATGCCAGGGTACAAAAGTGCCGGAAGGTCTGACCTCACAGTTTAGACACTGGTTGATGGTCATAGTGATAGGGGAAATTCAGCAAAAAAGGCGGACGGGTAGGAAAAGACACATAAATAGCGAATGTTTAAGGAAAGAATTATAGATGGTGAGTGAAGAGCATGGATACAAAAAGTGTTGTACTGACAGGTTTGATAATTACTGCTTTAGTTACCGGGATTATATTGGTAGATATTTTACCTGTATTTGTGCTAGCTTTAATTGCCCTGCTGGCAGGGCTGGGGGTTACTTATTATGCGGGGCTCAGTAGCAATCGCATCGAGTATATTAGTGAGCAACGTCTGCTGCTGGAATTTAATAAGAAATTAGTCTGTTGCCGGGAGTTATCAGAAGTTGAAAGAATAAGTGAAAAGTATGCCGCCCGGATAGTCTCCTGCGAAAGTGTAGTTGTATTTAGATCGGATAAGGCCAGTACCGGCGAAGATGATATGGATAATAGCTTCAATTCATTAGGGAGATGGGTGGAAGATAATAAAACCGTGTTGATAATTGATGAACAAAACACCAGCCCTGCTGATTTAAACGTTCCGGTCCATATCCAGTCTCTGCTGGCTATTCCTATACGGAGCAGGTTGGACTGCTGCGGGGTTCTCCTTATGATGAACAAGAAGGAGCAGGGTGCTTTTACAGTCCGGCAAATAGAAATGCTGGAAATCATAGCCATGCAGGCCGCTGAGATAATCTCCCGGTTGGTGGAGCATAGAAATCAGCAGGTCTATCAGTTGAATTTGCTGAAGGCTCTGGTCAAGGCCATTGAAGGGAGAGAAAACGGTTTTGCCGGGCATAGTGAAAGGGTGGCCGATATCAGCTGCCTGCTGGGCGGCAGACTGGGTTTAAATGCAGACGATATGCGTGATTTGTATTATAGCGCCTTGTTGCATGATATTGGCAAACTAAGGTTGGACGGAACGCTGAACGCTGAGATTGAGGATAGTTTAGATCGAGAAGACCATTCGGGCCGGGGTGCACTGATACTACGCGACGTTCCAGGCGTGGAAATAATCAGGGAGAGTATATTGTATCATCATGAACGTTATGACGGCAGTGGTGTACCACAGGGCTTAGCGGCTACAGATATTCCGTTTAATGCCAGGATCATAGCTGTAGCAGACATATACGATGCTATGACCAGGTTATGTTCGGAAGAGGAGCGACTATCCCCTGGAGAGGCCCTGCAGGCAGTCAAAAAGGGATCTGGATCAGTTCTCGATCCCCTGGTAGTTGTTGCTCTGGAAGAAGTTGAAACAGAATTAGCTGGATGGGAGAAGGATCAGCAAGACAAATGAGCGTGGCATAGCTCTTACTGGCCTCTGATTAGTACGGAAACCAAGAATAGGTCGGGAGGGACCGAATAAGCCTGGTAGCGAAAAACTAAGTCGCAAGCACATAAAATCTTTATTCTTGCTGATCAGGAATAAAGATTTTTTATTTTGACCCCGATACAGAACTTATAATCGTTATATATTTTGCAAATAAAGCTTCAAATTATTACCTATATCATATGTTGGAAGTGAAAAAATGATAAAAAAATTCTATATTGCCACCGCCTTAGTTATCTTAATATCGGCCATCTGTTTAGCAATCCCATTTCACGACTCCCTGGGCAAAGAAAATCTGGGCCTATCACCCCTTGATGATGAGCATACATTGCTATCTGCCGATGAATATACCGGAGAGGTCTACTCTTTCCCCGCGCCCGATAAGACTCGTTACGAAATGGAAGTATACCTGGACATCGTTTCTAACCTGCTGTACGGGCGGAGCAGGGTTTGTACGATTAATACTACCGGACAGGTCATGAATGATTTGTGGCTAACTGTTTATCCCAATGCTTTTAGCAATCCAAACTCCACTCCTGCTCCTGCACAGGCCTATTATAAAGGCTTTAATCCTGGCTGGCTGGAATTGGATCGGGTTATGGTGAATGGTCAGGAAGTCGAATGTTATCTGGATGGGGTATCGATGCATATTGTAATGACGTTTGATATTATACCGGACAAGGATATAATTATAGATATGAATTGGAGAATTCGGATACCAGAAATAGCGTATCGTTTTGGCAGTAAGGACGGAATTTTTATGCTGGGCAATTTCTATCCGGTTCTTAATGTTTATGATCAAGCAGGCTGGCATATAGCCTATAATTCTAAATTCGGGGATCCTTTCTGCTTCCATTGTGCGGATTATCGGGTGCGGGTCAACATTCCGGATGCTTACCAGCTGGTTTCCACTGGCAGTACCGTCTATAGAAACGCTGAAGATACTGGCCGGACCATTTATTTAATAGAAGCCAGCAGAGCACGTGACTTTTGCCTTCTGATAATATATGATTACCAGGAAATTAAGAGTCAAGTAGATAATGTTACAGTAAAGTGCTATGTACCTGGTGGGAGCAATTTGGATAAGACCCGGGAAATAGCAGCGCAATGTGGCGAAATGCTGCATTATTACTCCAGCCGATGGGGATCTTATCCCTACCTGGAGTTTAAAATTGCTTTAGTTCCTATGCAGGGTTTTCATGGGATGGAATATACCGGATTGATTTTCTTAAAACAAGAATTACTTTCTGCTCAATTTGACAGTAACCGGGGCAGCTTTATTCTAGCCCATGAAGTGGCTCATCAGTGGTGGTATGCCATGGTAGGTAATGACCAGTTAGCTGAACCATGGCTGGATGAGGCACTTGCTAATTGGTCGGCATATGAATATCAGAAGCATGCCCAGGGTATGAGTGCTAAGCCGAAATCGACCACTGTCATAAGCAAGCTGGATCAGCAGTTAAATGAAATCGATTCAAACAGTGAGTATTATAAGACTATCTATGACGGTGGAGAAGCATTCTGGGCAGCCCTGGAAGAAGAACTGGGTCGGGATACTATAGACAGCGTGCTGCGCCGCTATCTGGCAGATTACAAATACGACATTGCTACTACCCAGGGTCTTCTGGATACAATTAGAAAAGAAGCCCGCCAGGACATGGACTCCTTTCTTGATGAGTGGTTTTGATAAAAAAAGCTATCTCAAACTTTGGCTCCGTGCTGTCTGAGAATTTGTAGAGCTTCATCAAATCTATCCTGCCGAATTACCAGGGTAAGCAGGTAGGAATATCCAGGTGCCGATTCCGCCGGGGAAGACATACCGCTGACCGATGGGTCTGCGGCCATAAGAGGGTCATGGCCGGGGCGGGAATCCTGGATGCCATATTCCCTGCTGTTTAGTACCATGCTTGATAAATTCACTGGGTAGGATTGAAAGACTCGGCGGCTGGGATAGAGGGAAAAACCGTCGATTTGTAGATCCACATACCCAACTTCTTTAAGTGCCAGAGCAGCATCCTGGGCCTGCTGCCGGTCTGAGAAATAGGCTAGAATAGATTTTTCGCCTGGTGCAAGCTGCATTTAGATACCTCCAAATTCAAAAATAAAATAATCCAAGGAAAATTCAGTTTCTTTTATTAAGTTTTTCCCACAATGGGATAAAATATATATGAAAGGTCTTAAGAGCAAATTCGAGGAGGAAAAAAATGAATCCCATTCAGCAGTTAAAAGTTTTAATAAGCAGCAGTATAACGGATGCACTAATGCTAGCCAGGAAAGAAGGCCTGATAAAATTCGATTCAGTACCGGATTTTGTGATAGAAGTGCCCCGGGAGAAGGGACACGGAGATTTTGCCTGTAATGCCGCTATGATAATGGCCCGGGAAGCGAAAATGGCCCCTCGCCAGATCGCCGAGATTATAATAAAAAGTATGGAATTAAATGGGATAGAGCAGCTGGAAAAGGTGGAAATTGCCGGACCTGGTTTTATTAACATTTTTCTTAATGATAAATGGCTTTATGAAATCCCTTACATAGTTGACAAGATGGGAGATCACTTTGGCCATAATGAGGCTCGCAGCTGCAAAGTGCAGGTAGAATTTGTCAGTGCTAATCCTACCGGTAATCTGCATATGGGCAATGCCAGAGGTGGCGCCATAGGCGATACCCTGGCTAATATATTAAAATATGATGGTTATCAAGTAGAAAGAGAGTTTTATATCAATGATGCCGGCAATCAGATTGAAATATTTGGAGATTCTCTGGAAGCACGCTATCTGCAGTTGACCGGACATGATGTAGAATTTCCGGAAAACGGATATGCAGGACAGGATTTAATACAAACGGTAAGAAATATTATTAACCAGTATGGAGAAAATTTATCTGAATTGCCAAAGGAGAAGAGAAGAAGACTCATTATTGAATATGCTCTGGAGGAAAAAGTCACGTATATCAAGAAAACCTTGCTGGACTTCGGAATCGAGTACGATGTTTGGTATAGTGAAAAAACTCTCCATGAATCCGGGGCTGTACAACAGGCAATCGGCATCCTGCAGGAGAAAGGCTATATATATGAGCAGGAAGGCGCATTATGGTTTAAAACCAGCAGCTCGGAAGAAGATAAAGATAATGTTGTAATGCGTGCTAATGGCTTACCCACCTACTTTGCAGCCGATATCGCTTATCACCATGATAAATACCAGCGCGGTTTTGATTGGGTAATAAATGTCTGGGGAGCAGACCATCATGGTCATGTGAATAGGATGAAAGACGCTATTGAAGCCCTGGGATATAAAAGGGATATGCTGGATGTTCTATTGATGCAGCTGGTAAGGCTGTATCGGGGTAAAGACCTGGTTCGGATGTCTAAACGTACTGGTACTACTATTGCCCTGGACGAGCTGATCGAAGAACTGGGGAAAGATGCGGCCCGTTTTTTCTTTGTTATGCGAAGTCCCGACAGTCAGCTGGATTTTGATCTGCGCCTGGCTGCCGAACAAAGTCAGGAAAATCCAGTTTATTATGTTCAGTATGCACATGCTCGTATCTGCAGCATTTTTCGGCAGGCCGCAGCAGCCGGAATCACAATGGCTGAAACTAGCAGCATAGATACCAGTCTATTGAAGGAGCCTGAGGAACTGGCGTTGTTGAGGAAAATTGCTGACTTCCCGGAGGAGATACGGGTTTCAGCGCAAACTCTGGCTCCCCATCGCATGGCCAGGTATGTATTGGATCTGGCTGGATTATTCCACAGTTTTTATAATCGTCACCGGGTCATAAATGTAGAGGCCGGGTTGCAGGATGCCAGGCTGCTGCTGATGCAGATTACAGGTATTACTATTAAAAATGCATTGTCGATATTGGGTGTCGGTGCACCTGAATATATGTAGGAGGTAAACCATGCTAAACAAGAAGAAAACCGAAGCAGACCTAGCCGTTGAGATCCTCTTGGAAGGGCATGAGCCCATGTATTATGAGGTTCTTTTGAAAGAAATTGCTGCCCGAATGGGCAGGGATGATCAAATATCGACTCTGGTAGCCATATTTTCGCGCTTAAACCTGGACCATCGGCTGGCTTATCAGGGTGAAGGATTCTGGTACCTGGATCCGAAAAGGATTAAAGGGAGTGAATAGTAATCATGAAAATTAGCTGGTTAGGACATGCCTCCTTTATAATCGAGAGTGGTGGGAAAAAACTGATCAGTGATCCCTTTGATGAAAAGCTTGGCTACCCGGTATATGAAGAAGAGGCAGACATCGCTACAGTAAGTCATGAGCACTGGGACCACAATGCTACAAGTATTTTGAAGGGAAACCCGGTTGTGGTTAAAGGTACCGGTGAATTTAATATCAATGGGTTCACAATCATAGGCTTTCCTACCTATCATGATAAATCCAGGGGACAGAATAGAGGGTCTAATACCGTCTACAAAATTTGTGCTGAAGGGATCAACCTGCTCCATATGGGCGATTTGGGACATATACTCAGTCCTGAACAGTATTTGGGGCTGGGCCAGGTAGATTTGTTATTGCTTCCGGTGGGAGGAGTATATACTATTGATGCAGAGGAAGCTTATCAAATCGTACAGGCGATAAATCCGGCGATAGTTATTCCTATGCATTTTAATACCCCCCATTTGAGCTTTGAATTAGCTCCTCTGGAGCAATTCACATCCAAATTCGATCAAGTGGTAAAACAACCTTTCCTGGAGATAACTGTTAATAGTCTTCCTGAACAAGCGGAGATAATTGTTTTAGATTATACGAGTCAGTTGACCAGGTAGGAATAAGAGTAGTAAAATTCTAGAGGATTTTGTTTATGTTTTACAAGGGAAAGAGAGGGTCTTAGGGTGACAAAGTATATATTCATAACTGGTGGTGTTGTTTCCTCACTGGGCAAAGGGATCACAGCTGCATCTCTGGGGAGATTGTTGAAGAGCCGGGGCCTAACAGTAGCCTTACAGAAATTTGACCCATACATAAATGTTGATCCTGGAACAATGAGTCCTTACCAGCACGGTGAAGTATACGTTACAGAAGACGGTGCTGAGACGGATCTGGATGTTGGGCATTACGAGAGGTTTGTAGACGTCAATTTGAGCCAGTACGCCAACTGCACTACCGGCAGAATATATCAGGCGGTGCTGGACAAGGAACGACGAGGAGATTATCTGGGGCAAACGGTGCAGGTCATACCCCATATCACCAATGAGATAAAAGCTCGGGTTACCTTGATTGAAAATGAGGTTCACCCGGATGTAGTCATATCCGAAATAGGAGGAACCGTTGGGGATATAGAGTCGCTTCCCTTTCTAGAGGCCATAAGACAGTTGAAATTTGATCTGGGAAAAGATCGGGTTTTGTATATACATGTTACTCTGGTCCCATACATTAGGGTAGCGGGAGAGTTAAAAACCAAACCTACCCAGCACAGTGTAAAAGAATTGAGGAGCATAGGAATACAACCTGATATACTGGTGTGTCGGACCGAAAAGGACTTATCCAGGGAACTAAAAGGCAAATTAGCATTGTTTTGTGATGTGGATGAAGAAGCGGTAATCCAATTAAAGGATGCCGGTTCCATATATGAAGTTCCCCTTATGTTGGCCCGTGAAGGATTGGACAAAGAAGTAATCAAGAGAATTGGGCTTAATTGCCAGGAGGCCAACCTGGATGAATGGGAAAAACTGGTGGAAAAGATAAGCTGTCAGGACAAGCAGGTCACGGTAGGTCTGGTTGGGAAATATGTTGAACTGCAGGATGCCTATCTGAGCATTGCGGAATCGCTTAAACATGCGGGATTTCAGTATAATTGTGATGTTAAGATAGAATGGATCTATGCGGAGCAGATAGAGACTGATGGGACAGAAAAACTTCTGCAGAATGTTGATGCTATACTGGTTCCAGGTGGTTTTGGGGAAAGAGGAATCGAAGGCAAAATAAGTACCGCCAGGTACGCCCGGGAGAACTCTATACCTTTCCTGGGAATATGCCTGGGTATGCAGTGTGCAGTCATTGAATTTGCCAGAAATGTATGTGGTCTGCAAGGTGCCAATAGCGCAGAATTTGATATGGAAACCCCTTACCCGGTGGTTCACCTCATGCCCGACCAGGAGGGAATTGAAAACAAAGGAGGTACCATGCGGCTCGGTACCTATCCCTGCCATTTGCTGGAGGGAACCATAGCCCGGGATTATTACGATGCAGAGTTGATCTATGAAAGGCATCGGCATCGTTACGAAATAAATAATGATTATCGAGATGTATTACAGCAGAAGGGCCTTACCATCAGCGGCTTATCACCGGATAAAAGGCTGGTAGAGATTATTGAAATTTCGGATCACCCCTGGTTTGTTGCCTGTCAGTTCCATCCTGAGTTTAAATCTCGGCCTAACCGGCCTCATCCTCTTTTTACCGGTTTAGTTAAAAACGCTTTATTATACAGTGAAAAAACCAGGAGTTAAACAAGGGCGAGCTTGGTCTCGCCCTTTCATTCATACTTCTTTTTAAAAAATTCTGTTTCAAACAACCAGGTTTGTTAAAGGGTCCTCCAGTAACCGGAGCAGGTCTTACCGACTGAGGGAAGAAAAATACTGGTAATCATCTATTACTTCGAGCCCGTGTCGTAAGAATAAATGCCCTGCGGATACCGATGGGTTATTATGGTAAGAATAAGCGTTAATAAATACAAAGGGAGCGACACAATGTATACCACCAGGGTAATCGATGAGAAAGAGAAAGATAGATTTAATAATTTTATAGCCCACCATCCCCGGGGACATTTTCTACAGCTGTGGGAATGGGGACAGGTAAAAGAGGGAATGGGCTGGGATAAATTGCCGCTAGTGCTGGAAGAAGATGGGGAAATCCGAGGTGCCCTGCTAATACTAAAAAGGAAGTTGCCCCTGCCTGGGATAAAAAAGAGCATCTTTTATGCACCCCGGGGGCCAGTAGTGGATGTGGATAATCCGGAATTGAACCGCCATCTTTTTGCCGGGGCAAAAAAGGTCGCCCGTGAGCATGGAGCAATTTTTCTAAAAATAGATCCGGATATCATTAACGATAATACCGAATATAAAAATATTTTAAAAGATTGTGGTTTTAAAGAGAATAAAACCGGGGTCAATTTTGAAGGCGTCCAACCTCGTTTTGTATTTCGATTGGATATCGCGACTTCGGAAACTAGTCTGCTGAAGGATATGCACTCCAAATGGAGATATAATATACGTCTGGCTGGCAAAAAGGGGGTCGTAATACGCCCGGCCCGAGATAAAGAAGACCTATCGGCTTTTTATGAAATTTTAAAGGAAACAGCTCAGCGGGATAAGTTTCTGATCCGGGGCTGCGAATATTTTGAGTGGATATGGGATTACATGGTGGAAAACAATTTTGCGCGGATTTTCATAGCCGAGCATGAAGGAGATATTATCTCGGCCACCCTGGCTATGATCACCGGTAACAAGGTGTGGTATCTTTATGGCGCTTCCAGTAATAGTAAAAGAAACCTCATGCCCAATTATCTTATTCAATGGGCTATGATCCAGTGGGCCAGGGATATGGGGTGTTCTGTATACGATTTCCGAGGAGTCTCAGGGGACCTGGATGAAAGTAATCCTCTCTTTGGTTTATATCGATTTAAAAAGGGCTTTGGAGGCCAGTTGACCGAGTTTATGGGAGAATGGGACCAAATATATTCGCCCTTTTTTTATTGGCTCTGGAACAATTTCCTGCCTCTTTACCAGACCATAAGCAGGTCCGGCAAGAAGGCTGCCCTGGGTCAGGAGGAATAAAAAGTGGATCATACCGGAGCTAATCAATGGGTAGAAATAAATGCAGAAGCGATAATTCAAAACCTGCGGGAAGTTAAATCAATACTGAAGGAGCAGGTGAGGCTTATTGCGGTGGTCAAGGCGAATGCTTACGGGCACGGAGCGGCTGGCACAGCCAGTATTCTGGAAAGCCAGGGAGTTGATTTTTTTGCTGTTACTTATCTGCCAGAGGCTCTAAAACTTAGAAGAGCAGGTATCAAATCTGATATTATGCTTTTAAGCCCATTGATCAGTGACAGGCAGATACAAGAAGCGGTTGATAATGATATTACCCTAACCCTGTCATCAAAATACGATGCGCAATTAGTAAACCAGGCAGTTTTAGAAAACATGCAAACAGTAAAAGCACACCTGAAAATTGAAACCGGTTTAGGGCGGTTTGGTATGGATACTGAAGAAGCCCTGGAGATATGCCGGATCCTGGCAGATAATGCCCTGGTTAAACTGGAGGGGATATATACCCATATGGCCGAAGCCGTCTCGGCGAGTTCTTGCCAGCAGCAGTTCGGGTTGTTCTCAGCCACCATAGATCAATTGGCATCCAGCGGCTATAACTTCCCCCTGCAGCATTGTGCCAACAGTGCAGCAGCCGTCCTTTATCCGCATATGCAGATGAATGCGGTTCGATCAGGTACCCTGCTGGCCGGGCAGTACCCGGTAGGCGTTCAGGGAGAAATGAAATTAAGAGATCCATTTAAATTCAAGTGTCGGGTGATATCCTTGACGACTCATCAGAAAGGCAGTACTTTGGGGTATTACCGAACCTACCGGCTAAAAATGGACGCCCAGATAGCAGTAATACCAGCAGGCTATATACATGGACTGGCACTGGAGGTTGGCAACCAGCCAGCAGGGCTGGTCGATTTATTGAAAATTGTATTTAAGACTATATTAGCTTATTTGGGGGTTCATAGATTTAGTAAAACGGTGCTTATTGGAGGGAAAAGCTATCCCGTCCGGGGTAAGGTCTTCATGCAGATGGCTATGGTAGAGATTCCGTCCGGTGAGACCATAGCGGTTGGGAATGAGGTGGAAGTGCCAGTCCGAAAGACTCTGGTGGCTGAGTCAGTCCCGCGTTTTTACCGTTACAAGGATCAGATAATAAGTGAGGATGAATTGAATCCAGATCAGGCAGCATTTAGTGCAGGGAGGGAATATGCATAAAAAACTGGTAGTAGTTTTATTGGCCATATTTCTTGTGACTATGGCCGGTTTATCCGTATGGCAGGTTAAGCAGGGAAGCATTCCAACAGCGCGTACCGGTAGTGATACCATAGGAGTCATAGAGATCAACGGGGTGATCAGTGAGGATAGCTCTTCAGGTTTGATAACTGCTGGTAATGCTGATTCCGGAGACATAATGGAAGCCATAAGAAAAGCTGGTGAACGAGAAGATATTAAAGTACTGCTGCTGAGAATAAACAGTCCTGGAGGAACATCAGTAGCCTCACAGGAGATTGGGATAGAGCTGGATAAGATCCGGGCCGATGGCAAGAAGGTAGTGATCTCTATGGGAGAGGTCTGTGCTTCTGGAGGGTATTGGATCGCCTGCAGCAGTGACCACATTGTAGCCAATGGAGGAACCCTAACTGGTAGTATCGGGGTGATCATGGAACTAACTAACCTGGAAGGCTTATATGAAAAAGTCGGACTTCGCCAGGAGGTTATAAAAAGTTCCGAACATAAAGATATTGGCTCCTCATACAGAGACATGACGGATACGGAAAGGGAAATTTTGCAGGAGATAGTAAATGACTCCTATGTGCAATTTTTAGACCAGGTTCGACGTGGACGGGGAGGTAAAATAGAAGAAGACAGATTGTTGGAAATTGCTGATGGGAGAGTATTCTCCGGTCGAATGGCTTTAGAAATGGGTTTAGTGGACAGCCTGGGCAATTACTATGATGCAATGGATATAGCTCGGCATACAGCTGGTCTGAGTGATGACAGCAGGATAGAGGTGTTAAATGGCCAGGGGTACTGGGATATTTTTTTTAATAAATTGAATACTACCAGTCTGCTTTTTAATGGTGGATGGCCTGATTCAAGATATTCGGTTCTGGAATACATCTATTAGGAGGGCTGGAAGGGTGACGTTTACCGAAATCATATACGGAATCATATTTCAACCAGCACCGACTCTTAAATATCTTAGTGGTAACAAACCCCTTATTTTAGGGCTGGCCGCTTTTTCGGTTGCTGCAGTATGGAATATGATCATCAGTCTGGGTATGGATAATGCGAGAGGGTTTAGTGCTGCTTTACCTGAAGGATATATAGGAGTATATTTGTTCATAGGGTTATTGATTTCCTTGTCGGTACTGGGTGTATCGGCGGCAGTTTACAGTCTGTTGGGTGAAATCATATACAAGCAGGCTAATGGCAGGGGTATTCTCACCTGCCTGGCATTTGCATTTGTTCCAGGAGTATTAGGTCCCCCACTGCAGTATGCCACGACTTTGCTTAATTTTAGCTATTTGAATTTCAATATTTCCATATTTACCTTTATATGGGTAGTGGTACTGCAAATTATAGGGATTCGGGAGGCCTTGGTAATTCAAACCGGCCAGGCGCTGCTTGTATTTGTTTTGCCCTGGTTAATATTTATGGTACTCATATTTATACTGGTGCTGCTGTTAGGGTTAGTGATGCCTGGAATAATATGATCTAATACGGAATTGATACATAGTGCGTATCTTAATTGCCTGTTGCATAAACTGAGGGGGGAAGAGTATGCCCAAGAAGATATTAATCGTTGATGACCAGAAGGGAGTCAGGAGACTGCTGGAAGAACTGTTCAAGAAAGACAACTGGATAGTCAATACTGCTACTGATGGACGAGAAGCAGTATCTAGAGTCAGTGAATTTCAGCCGGACATAATTTTGATGGATATGAAGATGCCTAATGTTAATGGACTGGAAGCTTCCAAGCAGATTCTTTCGGTGCATAAAGAAATGTCTATAATAATGATGACCGCTTACGGGGAAATGGATGTAATTAAAAACGCCCTGGAAGCAGGAGTTAAAAAGTGCGTTACAAAACCCTTTGATATCATGAACTTGAAAGATATTGTTAATAAACTAGCGGGTGAATAATATATTTAATTAATAAGAGGTGATTTTATGGGACTCGTATCTGTAGATGAACTGTTGAGCAGGGCGGAACGAGAAGGGTATGCGGTAGGAGCCTTTAACGCGAATAACATGGAAATAGTGCAGGCGATCATGATGGCTGCTGAACAAGAAAATGCTCCTGTTATTATGCAGGCTAGTCAGGGGGCGATAAAATATGCCGGACTAGATTTTCTGACTGGCATGGTCAAGTTAGCCGCCAGATCCAGTAAAGTTCCCATAGCTTTGCATCTGGACCACGGAACTGATTTTGAGCAGGTGGTTCGATGTATCCGCAGCGGGTTTTCTTCGGTTATGTATGATGGATCCAAGTTGCCTCTGGAGCAAAATATCGCCATGACTAGAAAAGTCCTGGAGATTGCTAATCCCATAGGGGTTTCGGTTGAGGCTGAACTGGGGAAGATAGGTGGGACCGAGGATGACGTTCATGTTAGCGAAAAAGAGGCCCTGTATACTGATCCTGATGAAGCCAGGTATTTTGTAGAACAGACTGGAGTCAAGAGCCTGGCAATAGCGATCGGAACTGCCCATGGTCAATATAAGGGTGAACCTAGACTGGATTTCGATCGCCTGGCCCAGATAAAAAGCCTGGTCAAAATTCCAATTGTACTGCATGGATCATCCGGAGTACCTGATGAAACAGTACAAAAGGCCATTAAACTGGGTGTGTGTAAAGTCAATATCGATACTAATATCAGGGAAGCCTTTGTAGGAGCTATGCGCAGGATAATAGCTGAAAAACCGGATGAAATAGACCCTCGCCAGATATTGGGTCCAGCCCGGGAGGCTACTATCGAAATAATTCGACAGAAAATCAGGGCTTTTGGAAGTGCGGAAAGAGCATGGTAGATCAATAACTGCTTAACTACAGAAAGGAGGATGCTTTTGCGAATATTTATTGATACCGCTAATATTGAAGAAATCAAGGAAATCAATGCAATGGGATTTCTGGCTGGTGTGACCACCAACCCTACTTTGATAGCTAAAGAAGGCAGAAATTACCATGAGGTTATAAAGGAAATATGTGCTATCGTAGATGGACCTATAAGTGCAGAAGTCATTGGTATGGATTATGATGCAATGATCAATGAGGGACAGGAATTGGCCTTACTGCACCCCAATGTGGTAATCAAGGTTCCGCTTACTGAAACAGGATTAAAGGCTATTAATGCATTGAACCGGATGGGCATTGCTACTAATGCCACCCTGGTTTTCTCCGCCAATCAGGCCTTACTGGCAGCCAGGTCCGGAGCTGCTTTCGTCAGCCCCTTCCTAGGGAGAGTTGATGACGTTGGCAACAGCGGGATGACACTTCTGGAAGATATTATTACCGTATTCGATCAGTATGCTTTTACTACGGAAGTCATATCTGCCAGTATAAGACACCCCATGCATGTGGTGGAATGTGCTAAAAGAGGCTCCCACATTGCCACTATACCTTACAATGTTATTAAACAGATGATAAAACATCCGCTGACCGATGCAGGTATTGAAAAATTCATCAATGATTGGAACCAGGTTTTTTAATTAGGAACGGAGGGTTTAGTATTGGAGAGAGAATTAGCGCTTGAGTTTGCGAGAGTAACTGAAGCGGCTGCTCTGTCTGCTGCCCGTTGGGTTGGCAAAGGTGACAAAGAAGCTGCGGACGATGCAGCGGTAACGGCCATGAGGGTGATGTTTGACACCGTCTCCATCAACGGAGTGGTAGTTATAGGCGAGGGAGAAATGGATGAAGCTCCTATGCTCTTTATTGGTGAAAGAGTGGGTATTGGGGTGCCTCCTGAAGTCGATATTGCCGTAGATCCCTTAGAAGGTACCAATATTGTAGCCAAAGGCGGCACAGGAGCTATAGCGGTGCTGGCAGCGGCACCTAGAGGGACGATGTTGCACGCTCCAGATATGTATATGAATAAAATTGCGGTTGGACCAGAATGTAAAGGTCGCATCTTTCTGGATGCCTCGGTAAAAGAGAATTTACAGCAGGCAGCTAAAGCTTTACATAAATTAATCAGTGAAATAACCGTAGTTATTTTGGATCGGCCCCGACATGACTTTATTATCGAAGAAGTAAGAAGGGCAGGGGCTAGAATCAAGTTGATCAATGATGGTGACGTATCCCCTGGGGTAGCAGCAGCTTATGATGATTCCGGGGTGGATATATTGATGGGGATTGGTGGTGCGCCTGAGGGTGTGATAACTGCCGCCGCCTTAAAATGTATGGGGGGAGATTTTCAGGCCCGCCTTTGCCCGGAGGGAGAAGAAGCCGCGGAAGAGATTCGCAGGTGTCACCAAATGGGGATAGTCGATGTAAATAGACTTTTTACCATGGATGAACTGATACGATCTGATGATGTTATATTTGTGGCTACCGGCATTACAGATTCCTTTTTGCTCAAGGGAGTCAGGTACCATAAACGCCGGGCAGTTACAGAAACATTGGTAATGAGAAGTGCCTCCGGTACTATACGGCATATTACCGCCGACCACCATCTGGATAAAAAACCACTATTCAAGGATAACCGAATCAAATTAAGATTAGATTGAATATTAATTTAGTGCGATTATTTTTATAAAATAATGGTATACTTAATATTGAGCACTCAACATGTTTGTTCATATCAGTGAGCCTTCCTGCCACTGATGTATCATTCAAATTCATGTCTAGGAAAATATTCAATTAAAATTTAGACAAGTTTATTCCGATATTGTATTAGGAATTATTAAACGGTATGTTATCGCTAAGCCAATGGTGCGTTAATGCTCAAAATTATTGTGGATATGAGCACTTCAATAGCCAGTGATTAGCGTGGAAGGAGGATAAGATGAATATATCCGAACTGGAACACAAGACTATTCTCGAATTGTATCAGATAGCAAGAGAAAAGAATCTCACTGGCTATTCCAAACTGAGGAAGAAGGAATTAATATTTGAGATTACCAAGGCGTTGACCCATTCCGATCAGCTTATGCAGGCTCAGGGAGTACTGGAGATAATGCAGGATGGATATGGGTTTTTAAGGCCTTTTGGATATCTTCCCAGTCATGAGGACATTTACGTTTCTCCGTCCCAGATAAGAAAATTTGAGCTAAAAACCGGGGATAAAGTTGGCGGGCAGGTAAGACCCCCCAAGGACAATGAGAAGTTTTTCGCTCTGCTGAGAGTAGAGGAAGTCAATAGCTTTCCACCAGAGGATTCTATAAAGAGGGTGCATTTTGATGCCCTCACCCCCCTGTATCCTACTGAAAGAATAACTCTTGAAACTACCAGCAAAGAAATACCCACCCGAATCATAGATTTGTTATCGCCTATAGGCAAAGGTCAGAGAGGACTTATCGTAGCTCCCCCTAAAGCAGGTAAGACTATGCTGCTGCAGAAGATAGCACATGGTATCAGCAGCAACCATCCGGAAATTGATTTGTTTATATTACTGGTGGATGAAAGGCCGGAAGAAGTTACTGATATGCAAAGGACAACCAAAGCCGAGGTAGTTGCATCGACCTTTGACGAACCTCCGGAAAATCATGTCAAGGTTACGGAAATGGTATTGGAAAGAGCCAAGAGATTGGTGGAACATAAAAAAGATGTGGTTATTCTGATGGACAGCGTGACTCGATTGGCCCGGGCCCACAATCTGGTAGTGCCGCCCAGTGGGCGTACCTTATCAGGAGGGATCGATCCGGCTTCCTTGGACAAACCAAAACGGTTTTTTGGAGCGGCCAGGAATATTGAAGAAGGCGGCAGCCTGACCATTATAGCAACAGCTCTGGTTGAAACAGGGTCCAGGATGGATGAGGTCATATTCGAGGAATTTAAAGGCCGGGGTAATATGGAACTGGTATTGGATAGAAAACTGGCTGAGAGAAGAATATTCCCCGCCATCGATGTTAAGCGTACCGGAACCAGGAAAGAAGAATTGCTGTTTACCCCGGAAGAAATGGATCTAGCCTGGAATCTAAGAAATGCATTCAGCGACTACAGTCCGGTAGAAACCATGCAGATCATGCTGGATACTATCAAAAAAACTAATTCCAATAAGGACCTTATTAGAGCTGCTCCCTTAGTGTTTGGCAAGAAGGATTATACCCATAAAGCGTATTAGAATCCCATTAATGTACATTTAATGAATAAACACCTCCATTTATGTGAAAAATTAGGGTCAGTAGGCCCTTTTTTTGTGCCTGCAGAATGAGAGGTGAAAATAAGGTGAATAAAAGGTGGATAAGTTCACTGGTGACATGTGCCTTTTTATTGGCGAGCTGTGTTGGTTCGGCTGCGGCAGCCTTGAATCAGGGCAATTTCATCCCCTGTGGCACCGTACAGAGCGTGCCAACCGACAGTAAGATGAAGGTTTACAGTGTTAATAAAGGGGACACCCTGTGGGACATATCCAGGAAGTTTAAAGTTGATTTGGATACCTTGAGGATGATCAATGATTTAAATCAAAATTGCATATTAACGGTTGGACAAATACTAGAAATACCCTACAATAGATCTCGGGTGCATATAATTTGTGCAGGAGATACGCTCTGGGACATTGCTTTCAAGTATGATGTATCGGTTAATGAGCTTTCCAGGGTTAACCCGGGGATCAACCCCAACAATTTGAAAATAGGAGAAAAAGTAGCTGTGCCTGATAGCACCAGTGTGAGTGTAGCAGCGATACAGCCTTCTCGTAGTTATATTGGGTCCACTTCTCTAATGATGGCCTGGCCAATCATGGGAAGTATCACTTCTGCCTTCGGTTGGCGTACATCAGGGTTTCACCATGGAGTTGATATCGCAGGAGATGTAGGCGATCCCATAAAAGCTGCGGCAGCAGGCAAAGTGGCTTTTGTCGGCAACCAGGCAGTATATGGAAAGACAGTAGTTATCGAACACCCGGATGGTAAAGAAACCGTATATGCACATTGTCAAAAAATGTTGGTCAATAAAAATGAATATGTAGTCAAGGGCCAGACCATAGCTACCATAGGTATGACAGGCAGGACTACTGGTCCGCACGTTCATTTTGAAGTAAAAACTAACGGCGAAGCAGAAAATCCGCTTAAGTATCTCCGGTATTAATTGAAACAGCCCCTGAAAAGGGGCTTTTTTTATGCCTCGGGTTAATATAACCTATTAGATAGAACCAGACTTAAAACCGAACGCCAAGTATTATCGTGTAATTATCGATGCCAGAATGTGAAATATCGATTAGTCTGACTAAGCAAATCAAGCAAACAAAAGAATCGTCACCTTGTTTGCTTGAAATTAACTCAACTTTCGCAGAGGGTAACAGCTTCGGCGTAGCGAGCATTATACTTTATTCCGCCGTCGGGCGGTCATATTTTAGCTAATGTAGAAAATTTGTCTTCATACGTGATATCTGGCTATTCAAGCTGTTTACCCCCTGTAAACCGCCTTACCCTTCTTTGTTGTTTAGAGCATAGGCGAGCTAAAATTGCACTCTTGATTGTACCGGAATGTATGCAGGTACATCAGTAGTCCCGCTTCAGCGGGGAGGTCCTGTGGGCTCCTTGCTAAGACAAAGCATAAAACTCGCTTGTGGGTAAGTGCGAAAGAAGAGTAATTAATAAACGATTGGGGTATAACAATATGTTCTATACTTTATATGCAGACCAGGAGGGAAGGCTGATGGATAGCCCAACTGTGTCTATGCTAGCCCGCAGTGGTTCTCAATGGGTGGAGCCGGAAAATTTGGAAATGATGCCTCTTCCCCAGGGAGCTACACTGGTTACCCTGCCAGGCTATCTGCCGATAGGCCTGGATGACAAAGGGGAAATATTTTTGATTGAGCAGGTTCCAGGCCTGCCAGCCCAGGGAGTGGTATTTGCAGTGGCAGCTCTATTACCACAGGGATTCACTCGCACTTTGCTGCCAGCTGGCGTAAGGCAGAATGCCAGCGGATGTCTGCCAGTATATGGGTATGCGGCCGTAGGGTTTCGCAATGAAAAAATTTATGTTGCTGCCATAAAATCTGATGAGCATCGAAAATGGCATCCTAAAAATTATAACACCAGTAATTTAGAGGCTAAAATAAAGCGTTTGACCCATAGATATCCTAACAATCGGATATTGCATCAATTATCCAGATGTTCGCTGCAATATGGATGTTATACTGCCCAGAATATATTTTACCAGCGCTGGGAGGGCGGCATACCTACCATGATTTCGTGCAATGCTGACTGCCTGGGCTGTATATCTGAGAATCACGGGCCATTTGATTCACCTCAGAACAGGTTGACTTTCTTACCGGAAGTAGACGAAATTGCCCAGATAGGTATTGAACATCTACAAATGGCAAGGGATGCTATTATAAGTTTTGGGCAGGGCTGTGAAGGAGAACCGAGTCTAAATGCGACAAAACTGGCCCTAGCGATCAAAAAAATACGAGAGGAGACCAGTCTCGGTACTATCAACATGAATACCAATGCAGGCTATACCCGGGGAATAAGACAGATGTGTGATGCCGGATTGGATTCTATGCGGGTAACGATATTTTCCTGCCGGGAAGATAATTACCTCAGTTATCACCGTCCAAAGGATTACTTACTTACGGATGTGATCAATTCTATTCATTATGCGAAAGATAAAGGACTGGGTATATCGTTGAATCTGCTGGTTTTTCCAGGGTTTACTGACCGGGAGGAGGAAGTGCAAGCTCTGTTGAGCTTTGTACAAGGGAACCCGGTAGACATGATACAATTAAGAAATTTGAATATTGACGCAGATTTCCTAATGAATAACTTGAGAGGAGATAGCCCGGGTATAGGGATCGGCAATTTTATCAAAGTTTTGAGACAAGAGGTACCCCAGGTAAGACTGGGCTCTTATTCTCATCCCGTATCCGGTGCCTAAAATAGTACTGATTGATATAACTAGAAGGAGTGAGGAGAGTAGTGCACAATAAAGGACCGTTCACAGTCAAAGAATTGAAGAATCTTCCTGGCGGCACCCAGTTCTGGGGCAAGTTTCTCGTGCAGGATAAAACCACTCGCAAGACCCGGGAGGGAAAGAACATCACCCACCTTAACCTAAGCGATCGAAGTGGGGAAATAAAAGCAGTGGTATGGGATAGCTGTCAGCTGGCAGGAATACTGGAAACCGGAGCCGTAATCGGGATGTTAGGTGATATCGGTATATACAACCAGCAGATGCAGATCACCGCCAAGCGAATCAAAGTTCTGGATGAGGAACCGCAATCTTATATGAAAAGTCCAGGCCGAGAGCTGAAAGAGCTTAGAGGGGAATTGGAAGAGAAGATGGACAGCATAATCGATCCGCACATGAGAAATTTACTCTCCAGAATATTTTCTCCTTCGATGTGGCAGGAATTTTTGGCTGCGCCGGCCGCTAAAGTAATTCATCATAATTATAGCGGTGGTTTAATCGAACATACTCTTATAGTAACTGAATTATGTAATAAAGCATCCCGTTTATATCCCGATATTAACCGGGATCTCATGATTACCGGAGCCATATTGCATGATATTGGGAAGGTTAAAGAATTCCATATTGATGTATTACCTGATTATACCGAAATAGGTAAGCTGGTTGGGCACATCGTTTTGGGGTATGAATTTATCTCCAGGGAAATAGCCTCCATGAGAGAAGAAGGCCTGGATTTTCCGGAACTGCTGGAAAAGATGCTGAAAAACATGATATTGGGGCATCACGGCAGTCTCCAATTTGGGTCACCAGTCCTGCCATTATCTCCAGAAGCAATGCTGCTGCATGCTATGGATGACCTGGATGCAAAGATGTATATATTTTTCAATAAGATTGTGGAGCATCAAGATCAAGAGAACCCTTTCACCCCCTACGATAGCTTCCATGAGCAGCAGTTTTATACATCACGCTATCGGCATGAGGATGAAGAAAACTAGAATTTCCGGTAGGGCTTTAGTGCAAAATAAAAGGGCATTAAGAGGTCTGATAGCGAGTCGCGAAGTTTAGATCTCCGCAACTCGCTGATATACCAGCCAATCAGCTCCCAGCCCAACAAGAATGAGAGAATGAGAGCAAGAGTAACAGATCACTTGACAAAATGGTAGTGCGGGTAATTCTATTTGCTTAGGATTCTTTTTTTAATTTAACTGCTGTACCATAGGCTAAAAACTCCGCGGCACCACTCATGACCTGGGAACTTACGAATCGCATACCAATAATGGCATCGGCCCCTAACCTTTCGGCCTGTTCGATCATTCTGCCTATAGCCTCTTCCCTGGACTCTTCCAGAAGCTCACTATAGCCCCTAAGCTCGCCTCCAACCAGGGATTTTAGACCAGCCCCGATATCCTTGCCCAGGTGCTTGGCGCGAATACAGCTGCCCCTTGCTAAACCTGCAATCTCTAAAGTCCTATAGCCAGGTACACTCTCGCATGTAGTAATAATCATTATATTCCCTCCTTGATTTTGCTTTCTTGTAACAAGTATTAATCAAATACCGTAAGCGGCTAATCCCTTACAGTAGAAGATACCAGCTTTCCAAACAAGTGGAATTCAGCCCCGGTTACACCGGGAAATTCATCAGGCATAAAATTGCCGTTAAGAGTAAAGGAATAAGCTAAGGAACAGCCAGCGTAGCACCGGAACTGCTCAGATCAGAAATCCTTTTTCTTAAATATCTGCCAGGCCAAGGTAAAAATTGCCGTAGTTAATATGGTTAAAACCAGCATTGAGATATAGTGGACGCCATTTCCTATAAATATATCGAATCCGGTCATATACCGATAAAGGTACAGCGAACTTAGAAACTCTACAAATCTGGGCAAGGACAGAATTATCAAAAAAATAATCGAAGCGATAATCGGTTTGATAACATCTTTAGACAAAATCGAAAAAAATATAACTGCAGCATATAAAAATATGGCTGCTAAGCCCATTTGCAGCATATAAGAAGAGGCGGTCAGCAGTGTAAACGAATAACCACCGGCCGGAGCCAAAATAAACGGCACAAAACACCCTTCTGCCACCAGGAGCATCAACAGGATACTGCCGGCCAGAACTTTGCTGGTGAATATCTGCCAGCGGGTAAAATTGCTTAGGAGAAAACTCATGGTATTATGTTCTGCTTCCCGAGCAAAAGAAGAGAACGCAAGCACGATACTGCTCAGAATCATAAATTGGTACAGGTTTTTACCAAACCATTGGGACCAAACATAAAAATCGATATTGTTAAGGAGCAAACCCAGCTGCTGCATCAGAGAGGCGGGGTCCAGATACCTGCTCAAGGGGGAGAGTGCCAGATATTCTTCTATAGTACTTAAATCCATCAGCGAAATAAAAAATCCATAATATACTATTATCAAATAACCAGATATTCCAATCAGTAAGAACAGGATAAGAAAGCGGGCTTTAAGGTCATTAAGTTCTTTGGTAAATAGAGTCATTATTGATATACCTCGCCTTCGTTGATAGTAAGAAAAATATCTTTAAGATTGACGTCGAAAACCCTGGCCGGCCCTCCAAGTGAAGGGCGGGTCGATTCTGTGCCCCGGCACAAAAGAATATCCTGGCCAGACTGCCTTCGCCGGGCTAAGATTACAAGTTGTGAGGCTTCCTCGGAGGGAATATTGATACCATCAGGTGCTGCCAGCAAGAACAGTGAAGATTTAAGATCATCCAGATAATCATATAGTATTATTTCCCCATTCTTGATTATCGCTGTGGAATCAGCGGTTTCTTCGATTTCCTGCAGCTGATGCGATGAAAAAACAATAGTCTTACCTTCCTGACTGGCAAGTTTTACCTGTTCCAGCATTCTATCCTGCATTACCGGGTCTAACCCCCGGGAGGGTTCGTCAAGTATGATATAAGGCACATCTTTGGAGAACGTAATTACTCCATATAAGCGAATTTTTTCACCATAAGACAGGGTGCTTATTTTTTTGCCCAAATCCAGGGGAAAAACAGACAGCAGTGTTTCGGCTTTTAGGTTGTTCCAGCCGGGAATAGTCCTGGAAGAAAACCTTAGCATACTGCCTACACTCAGGTTATGATATAAATTCTTATATTCTGGCATATAACTCACGTTATTAACTATAAAGTCTGAAGCCAGGCTGACATTTTTAGACCAGGTTACAGTGCCCTCATCGGGAAAAGTTATTTGGATCAGCAGCTTCAAAAGAGAGGTCTTCCCCGCTCCATTAACTCCCAGCAGACCCATTATACTGCCTTGTGGCAAACTAAACTGCTTAATACGAAGCTTAAAGCTGCTTTTGGGGTAGCCCTTTACCAAATTATCTATTCTAAAGGCGGTCATTCCTCATCACCTCCATATATTTCATCCAGGGTAGAAGAAAATAATTTATTCAGCGTTTTCTTAGGCAGATTAAAAGTTCTTGATAATTGTATAACTCTTTTTAACTCCGGATATACTGCCACCAAGGCCTTTTCTTCCAGGCTGTGTGGTTCCGCAGGCGCGATAAAACTGCCTATACCGGTACGCGAATAGATTAACCCCTCGTTTTCCAATTCCCGATATGCCCGGGCTGCTGTATTAGGATTTACATTTAACATACGGGCTAATTCACGGATAGACGGAACAGGATCATTCGCTTTTAAATTCCCGCTGATGATCCCGCTTTTAAAATTGGCCAAAATCTGCTGGTAAACAGGTTGGCCGGAATGATAGTCTATCTTAAACCACAGCAAATAATACACCACCTACAGCATACTCATTGTATTAATAATGTTAGTACACCAGAGACCTGATGTCAAACTAAAAACCTTGCTGCCTGCTTTATATAATACTTTCTTGCCAACGTTTCTTCGAGGATACTTACTCTTTCGGCTTCTTTTTTCCCATCTGCCAATGATATGCTATCATTCCTACACTTAACAGTGTTGCGGTATAATGTATGTGTTAGCCATGGTCCTTTTCTTGACCTTAGTGCTCAGATTCATAGGCTATGCAGCGCGATAAGCGCCCAACGGGACTTCCGGCCTAATTGACCACCTTGGCATCGGGGATGAAGCGGTACAAATACAAGGGACGCGTGAAAGGACGTATGTTAAACAATTTTATGGAGTTGATGAATAGTGGTTCGCATCGCAGATTTAGAGACAGGTAACTACTGGAAACATATGAATATGACTACTGAAACCAGGGTGGATGGTAAAATCCAAATACTAATGAAAATTACAGACGATCTAATCCAATTTTATGGAAATGTTCATGGAGGTGTTATTGCTGGTTTAATGGATTCCTGTATAGCTGTGGCAATAAACCAAGAACTAACCCCCGAGGAGGGGGCTTCGACCGTGGAAATGAAATTAAATTATTTGCGTTCAGTTAATCAAGGGACACTTCGGGGTGAAGGTAAAGTTATTAAAAAAGGCAGGAATATCATAGTCGGGCAAGGTGAAATCAAGGATGAAGAAGATAACCTGGTAGCCTTTGGTACGGGAACTTTTATAATAACTGAACTTACCCGTTAGATTTAATGTATTAAAGGAGTGTAAAAAATGACTTTGCGCGAGTCAGTTCTGCTAGCATTAAAAGAGAATAAAGGCGGGTGGGTTTCGGGAGCAGCGTTGAGTGAGAACCTCAAAGTGTCTCGAACGACGATCTGGAAGCAAATAAAGATGTTGTTAAATGAGGGATATGAAGTGGAATCCTCTCCCAGGAAGGGATACCGGCTAAGTGTGCCCGCAGATATACTATCGCCCGATGAAGTACGCCCAGGATTGGCAACTGAGGCCTTTGGCCAGCAGGACTACTTCTATTATCGTGAGATTGATTCCACCAACAACCGTGCCCGGATCTTAGCCTCGGAAGGATATCCTGAGGGAACGGTAGTTGTAGCAGAAATGCAGACCGCCGGCAGGGGGCGTCGGGGCCGATGTTGGTACTCACCAGCTAATCAGGGAATTTATATATCAGTAATTCTGCGGCCGGTGCTGCCACTGAAAGAAATTTCACGGATTTCGCTGGTCACTGCGGTAGCAGTGGCAGAAACCATGCAATCAGAATTGCATTTGCAGCCCCGTATCAAGTGGCCCAACGATATATTGATTCAAGACAAAAAAATAGCTGGAATACTTTCGGAAGCAGTTACCGATATAGATGGTATTGAATATATCGTTGTTGGTATCGGACTAAATATCAACAACCAGATTCCCGACTTTCCTTCCGATTTTCGTACTCCTGCTACCTCTGTTCGAGCCGAACACGACCGGCCCGATTCCCGAATCAAAGTTCTTCAAGGTCTATTATTGCACCTGGAAACCTACTATAAAAATCTATTGGCAGGCAAATTCACCCACACCCTGAAAAAAGCCAGGAGTCTATCGATGGTGATCGGCCAGGAAGTGCGATTAGATACTGTAAATGGCTTTATCACCGGTCAGGCAGTTGATATTGACAATAATGGATATCTTCTGGTTCGCAGCCAGCAAGGTATTATCCATACCATAATGTCTGGTGAGATAAGCATTCTATCCTCCGAGGCAGGCGAATAATTTCATTGTTAACCACTTTGGACTATTATGGTTGACATATGATTTGCATGATAGCATAATATGAATAAGCTGCTACAAGGGTTGTCCAGATCAGCCAGCGATTTATAATAAAGTGTATCTGCATATTTCGACTGAAGAAGGGGAGACATGAACATATGGTTAGACCTAATAATAGTCCACTGCGCCGAATGGTTTACGCGGCTATGTTCGGAGCCTTGACCGCTATAGCTTCATTAATAGTCATACCTCTGCAACCCCTCCCGATTACCCTTCAAACTCTTTTTACCAGTTTAGCAGGAGTCCTCCTGGGTGGATATACAGGCGCATTAAGCCAGGTTATCTATGTGCTTCTGGGGATAATCGGCCTGCCAGTCTTTGCCGGAGGTAAAGCCGGCATCGGTATTTTACTGGGTCCCTCGGGAGGTTACCTGATTGGCTTTATCGTGGGAGCCTATGTTATTGGCAAAATTGTGGAAGCCAGACGAGAACCGGGTTTGGCATGGATAGTACTTGCTTTAGTTGTGGGCAATCTGGTGATTTATACCCTGGGCACTATCCAGCTTTCAATAGTGACTCACTTTTCCCTGCATAAAGCTCTAATGGTCGGGGTAGTCCCTTTTTTGATCGGTGACCTGCTTAAGCTCTTTACTGCAGCCTGGCTAGGCCTAAAATTAAGGAAGAACATTTCACGATAGGGGGTCTGGGATAAAATGATACGGATTCAAAACTTGACTTTTGCATATGAAGCTGACCAGCCGCCAACTCTTAAGAATATAAATCTGCATTTAAACGCAGGTGAATATATTGCTCTTATTGGCCCTAATGGCTGTGGCAAGACCACCCTTATCCGTCAGTTAAATGCCCTGCTGCTTCCATCTGCCGGTGAAGTCCTGGTGGATGGCTTAAATACCCGTGATTTAAAGAGTCATCGAGAAATTAGAAGCCGAATAGGGATGGTCTTTCAGAATCCCGATAATCAGATTGTAGGTATGAGCGTAGAAGAAGATGTGGCCTTTGGTCCCGGCAACATCGGACTGCCAGCAGTCGAACTGCGCCAGCGAGTGGATCAAGCCCTGGCAATGGTAAGTTTGTCTGGTTTGGAAGCCCGCCCTCCCCACACTCTTTCTGGGGGGCAGAAACAGCTTCTGGCCATAGCTGGTCTGCTAGCTATGGACCCTAAAGTTATTGTGCTTGATGAGCCAACCTCATCTCTGGATCCAGCTGGCAAAAATAATGTGCTGACTTTATTGCAGAAGCTGAAAGGGCAGGGGATTGGCATAATACATATTACCCACAGCATGAACGAGGCAGCTATGGCAGATAGGGTCTTAGTAATGGATCAGGGTGAAATAATCGCAGATGGAAGACCGGATGATATATTGAATCAGGTACAGTGGCTAAAATCGCTGGGCTTGGCCCCGCCCAAGGTTACAGAATTGATGTGGTATCTGCAGCAAAGGGGAGAGGATGTAGAAACCAATATCTTTACTCCTGTTGACGCTGTTGATGAAATAACTGCTCTACTTAATAAGCTTAGAAATTCTGTAAGTGATTATTTTCCGCGGAAGGTGGGGCGAAATGTATAATCTGGGTCAGTACGTTGCAATCCAGTCGCCAGTTCATAGCCGGGATCCCAGGACCAAAATTATCACAGTGATAGCTTTTAGCATAATCATTATACAGGTAAATAGCATCGGTCTGTTAGTGGCAGCGAGTATGGTCATAGCCGTATCGCAACTAGCACACCTAACTCCGGGATCGCTGCTAAAAACTTTATACCCGGTACTGCCTTTCTTTTTGGGCCTATTTTTGCTTTATGTTTTTTTCACTCCCGGGAGTCCGTTGCCTTGCTTCCCAATTGGTCCGGTACATATCACCTATCAGGGCTTGTATCTTGGCATTTCACAGGTGGGTAAGTTCCTTTTGTTGGTTTTGGCTGCATCCGTCCTGACTATGACCACCACGCAGTCTGACATTACCAAAGGGCTGGAACGATTGTTGCGACCAATCAGGATTATCGGCATATCTTCTCATAATATTGCCATGATGGTATCTTTGGCACTGAGGTTTGTGCCTGCGTTGGTGGATGAAATGAACAGCATCAGCGAAGCGCAGCTGGCCCGATGCGCTAACTTCAATCCGCACCGACTGAGCGGAAAAATCAGGGCTATCAGCTATCTTGCAGCGCCATTATCGATAAATATATTTCGGCGCTGTGATGAACTGGTGGATGCTATGGAAGCAAGGGGATATCAGCAGGGATCAAGGACATACCTGCGAGAATTGGCATTAGACCATACAGATTACTGTATTATCGGTACTAACATAGTTTTATTGATAGGCATACTGCTTGGACATGTTACTACTTAGTTTTAAAACCCATATTGGATATTTCTCACGATAGGCAGACTTCTTTTTAATAGGAGGTCTTTATATTATGCTTCATATATTTTTTCCTTCTGGGTAAAAGCGTTAATATAAACAAAAATAGTGTCCTATTCTTATGCAGACTTGGCAAATGTAAAGCGAAATTAGCCTGCATAAGAAAAGTGACACCTCTGGAGGAGTATATAATATTAACCTTTAATAACTCTGGGAGTTATCATCTGATGGGGTGGACATATGGAAGTCGGGTTTTGGTATGTCGCACCCACAAAAGCCTTGCAATAATTACGCAGGTCGCTCAAGTTAGCAACTTCGTCAACAAACCCCTTTTTGGCGCAGAATACTGGGCGAGACTTGTCGTAGTAGTCTTTTACGATCCCGTTCATTTTATCAATGATAGGTTCCAGCGGCTGTCCTGCGTCTTGTTCCTTAACCAGTCTGCGACAATAAGTGGCAGCCGCTGCAGTCTCACCATGCATTACATATATTTCGGTGGCAGCAGTTCCCAAAGTGAAGACATTGTTATTGTTGGCATTGGGACCACCCAATACGTAATGGGCGGCAGCCGTACCTTTTCTTAATACAACCAGCATCATTGGTAATTCCGTGCTTTCAATCGAATAGATCAATGACATGCCTAACCCGAGCAGTTCAGCTCTTTCTGCAATGTCTCCAACGTCTATGCCGGTAGTATCCTGTACCCATAATAGAGGAATACGATCACGGCCACAGAAAGTGACAAATTCACTCATTTTGATGAGGCCCTGCCGGTATAGTTTTCCGCCCATACCCGCGTACTGGTCGGTATATTCTGGATAGTCGGCGCCTAGAGCCCCCTGGTTATTGGCGATGACCCCACATAAATAACCATCGATTTTAGCCAGTCCACAGTACATTTCAGGGCCATAATCAGGTTTGTATTCCATATGCTCACTGTTATCAAAAAGTCTGGCCAGAACATCCGGCATGGAATAAACTCTTCTCTGATTAAAAGGAATCAGGCTATAGAGATCGCTAATCGGAAACTTAGGCTCTGCAGGATCAGCCACACGGAAAAAGTCTGGATGATAAGCAGGCATATCTTTGACGTACTGTTTAATCTTATCCAGAACACCTTCTTCAGTTTCACAAACCTCTCTGAAAAAGCCGGTTCCATTATAGTGGATTTCTACTCTACCCGGCGGGGTCGAGCTTAACTGGCGGGTGGCTTCTGTTAGGCTTTCAGCCGTCTCGTTGTCAAAATACCCTTTGGGAGACATACCGCCGACGATACCACCACCGCCAACCGCGATATTGGCATCTTTATGGGCTATCAATGTTGTTGGGCTTATTCCGTGGTAACCGCCACCAGCAGGATTGGTGCCATAAATACCGACAATAACAGGTATACCCATTTGTTCCAGTTCAGCATGCCTAAAGAAAGTTGTACCATTTCCTCGACGATTAGGATAGACTTTTTCTTGTTCCATAAGCTTAACCCCGCTGCAATTTAACACCCATACCAGAGGTATATGCAGCCGCTTGGCTATGTCAGTTACCCTTAGAATATTGTCAGCCTGTCCGTCTATCCATGCACCGGCCATAATTTTATTGTTTGACGCGATGATTACAGCCCATTTTCCTGCAATCTTGCCTAATCCATCAATAACCCCGGTACTTCCTTCTTCATTATCAACCGGATCATAGATGGTATGCAACGGACACCAGGTACCCGGATCAACCAGATACTCCAGTCGTTGCCATACAGACATTTCGCCTTTTTTGTTCATAGCCTCCGTCGATTTGCCGGAATTTTTTACTCTCTCAATTTCGCGGGCGATCTCTTCTTCAACCTTTTTTAACTCCTCAGCGTTGGCTTTGAGCTCTCTGCTTAATGGTTTGCCAATTCCCGGCATTTCCTTAAAATATGGATGCAGGGAAAAACCATACTCACTCATTCATTTTTCCTCCCTTCTGTAATGACATGTTCTTCATTATGTAGACCTAAGGATAAAACTGATTAGTTCTATCCCTTCCTAATAATAGGGTTTTCTTTGCTCTTTTATTTACGGTTAGTATTACCATTAACAATTAAAGTATTAAAAACTTGCACCCAGTATCAAATCAATAAATAGAACACTGCCTGATAATAAAAAAGAACCAAATGGAATTTTCCTATAACCTAACGATTAGGCTGATAGCCAAGTTCGATATTGGCTATGATCTGCTGATGAATATTGGATGTTCCTTCTAGAGTTTCAAACTGCTTGGCGTCGCGCAGCCATCTACCGCAAGGATATTCGGTTGAATAACCATATGAACCGTATATTTTCATAGCCATGTTGGCCCCGTGAACTGCTGCATTGCAGCCAAAAAGCTTAGCTATCGAAGTAGCCTGCTGGTTAGGAAATTTGTTTTCTTTTAACCATGCCGCACGATAAACGAGATATTTGGCTGCTTCATCTTCCAGCTTCATTTCAGCCAATTGGGCCTGAATCATTTGATATTTACCGATTGGTTTACCAAATTGGGTACGTTCATTGGCATATTGGGTAGCACCCTCCAGGCAGGCTGCTGAAAGCGCTGCTGAACCAGTAGCACAACCCATACGAGTGTTGTTTAGCTGCCACATACATATTAAAAAACCTTTGTTAAGTGGTCCTAAAAGGTTTTCCTTCGGGATCACAGCATTTTCAAATACCAGTTCCGAAGTTGGAGCAGTCCACATGCCAACCTTGGTGTGGATAGGAATTCTAGTAATGCCTGGAGTATTATTGTAGTCAACAATAAAGCAGGAGAGTCCCTTGGCGCCCGCACCTTTTTCAGTAACCGCATAAACCAGTCCCACATCGGAAACATGACCGCCCGATATCCACATCTTGGAACCATTCATCAACCAGTGGTCACCTTTATCGGCCGCAAAGGTCTTCATACTGCCCACATCGGAGCCGGAGTTGGCTTCAGTTATGGCAAAGCTTCCCACAGACGCCCCACTGACAAGTCCAGGTATATACTTTTGTTTTTGTTCTTCAGTACCCCACTCATTAATAGTCATTGCCGGTCCCCAGCAGTTACCGCTAATACTTAGCCTCCAGGAAGTATGAACCTTGGCTATTTCATATAATGCTAACACTGCTTCTATCCAACCCATGCCATTTCCGCCATATTCCTCAGGTATACTCCACCCCAATAGGCCTAAATCACCCATTTTGGTCAGTATTTCTCGGCGATAGTAATGGTTTTCTTCATCCTGATCAACATAAGGAGCAATTTCCTTTTCCGCAAAATTCCGAGCCATATCCTGTACCATTTTCTGTTCTTCAGTTAATCCAAAGTCCATTGTGAATATCCTCCTATACAATATATAGACACATATAGATATATATAGATTTACGATAGTTCTTCTAGAGAAAGCTTTATATCAACATTCCACAAATTCTACTCAATTACTGCTAAAACGTCGCCCTCTTCAACCGTGTCCCCGACCTTGACCTTTATTTCTTTTACAGTGCCTTCAGGACCAAATACGGGGTTTTCCATTTTCATAGCCTCTATAATCATTATTTCATCATCTTCGGTTACTACTTGCCCAACTTCGACAAGGATTTGAAATATTTTGCCTGCTACGGGACTTTCTAAATTTTCCATTAATATTACCTCCAATTTTTAATGTTTTAATAACTTATCCAATTTCTTACGAATTCAGTTATCCTTGCTGCACTTATGTTTTGAAAAATACTGAACCTTTTTACCCGCTCACGATATTTTGTTCCCAGCTATCATGCCTCCTTTGCTCCAATCGTTCAGCAAGGTTTAAGCCACAGACTCTGTTTCGTTTAGATACCATGCTATAGTCTTGTGGATTTATTAATGCAATTATTATGCCAGACAAAAATTGCATTAATAAATCCGAAAAAGTTGCCTGGGGGGATTGAAAAAGCAGGAGGATGGGCTTGTGTTTTCGTGCCTTGCCTGCCCCATAAAGGTTAACAAAAACCGAAAAATACTATTCGGATTTGTATTTTTATCTACGCCAATAAACCAGTAATAGATATATTGCCTATACTTTTAGTTGATACAATCGGGTGTTTAAGAAACTGGACACCTGTACGGACAAAACAACACCATCACCTGGAAATTTATGAGGAACAATAGGAGCACAAATAGAGTCGGTTAACGATTTATAGTTTTTATAAATATTGGCATGCAATTTGCAACATTAAGGATTGTAGATTATATCTGGCACCGCTCTGGTGGTCATCATCCAGTTGCCTTGAGGCAATGGACTGATGTGCTAATGCGGTTATGGCAGGCATTAGTAGAAACATTAAATATCGGTTTCTTGATGATAACATTTCGACTATTATGTGTGCCTCGGCTATTAAGTGTTAATTACATTAAAGAGGTTGTCTTGTGAGGTGCGATTAATAAATTCGGTAAGGGGGGATAAGATGTTAGAGTTTACAACAATGCAATATATTCTCGGTGGAGTAGTCTGTTTACTTATGTTTGGGATATATGTATTTTTTATTAGAAAAGAATTGATGTGAAATTTAGCCTGATAGGAGAGAGATAATATGCAATCTATAATATTAGTAATTCAGATTTATGCTATGAGCTTTATAATAGCTTTTTTTGTGGCGGTGATGATCAAAGTTTTATTATTCCTTATCCGGTATGTCTCCGGAGCCACTTCTAAAAAACCACAGGATGCACATTAGAAAGAGAGGATAGTTTATGGACATACTATATTTGTTTCAGGGAATTGGTACATTATTCGAACAAGAACCTACTATAGTAATAGGAAGAATAATGTTAATACTACTAGGTATTGTACTGGTTTTTCTAGGGTCTAAAAAAACTTTGGAACCCCTCGTCATGGTCCCGATGGGATTTGGTATGTTGGCTGTAAATGCCGGCATGCTATTTGTACAAGCAACCACTGTGGGGAATATGATGATAGATCCTTTGGTAAATGAAACCAGCGCCTTGATGACTATTTTGCAGATCGATGCTTTTCAGCCTATCTTTACTTTTGCTTTTAGCAATAATTTAATTGCTTGCATTGTATTCCTGGGCATAGGGGTAATCAGCGATCTTACTTATCTTATGGCATATCCCTTTACCTGCATGATGATTGCAATGTTTGCAGAATTAGGTACGATCGTTACCTACCCGATAGCAATAGCGATGGGACTCCCCCCTGCTCACGCTGCCGCAGCTGCTATAGTTGGTACTGCAGATGGACCATTGGTTCTATTTTCATCGTTGATGCTAGCGCCAGAGCTTTTTGTTCCTATCACCGTTATTGCCTATCTATATTTGAGCTTGTGTTATGCAGGATATCCGTATCTAATAAGGCTCATGGTTCCCAAGGAATATAGAGGACTAAAGGTTAAGACCACGGTCAGAAAAAATATTACCTCCCAGGAAAAATTAATATTTTCCATAGTTGCCTGTACGGTGCTTTGCTTTCTGTTACCCGCGGCTGCTCCTTTATTGTTGAGTTTCTTCCTCGGAGTGGCAATAAAAGAATCAGGAATAAAACCTTATGTTACTATGATCGAGTCTACCTTCCTGTACTCTGCAACATTCTTCTTGGGCTTAATGCTGGGTCTGTTATGCGATGCCTACACCATCTTAAATCCCACAATTCTCCCGCTTCTAATCCTGGGAGTTATTGCACTGACACTGTCTGGAGCAGGTGGTATTATTGGCGGTTATATTGTTTATTTAATCAACCACAAGAATTTTAATCCGACCATCGGTATCGCCGGCGTATCTTGTGTGCCTAGCACGGCCAAGATTGCACAACATGAAGTCGCTGCGGTTAAAAAGTCAAGTATTATTATTCAGTTTGCCATGGGGGCGAGTATCTGCGGGGTTCTCACCAGTGCCATCCTCACAGCCCTATACATTACAATTATACCAATGTTGTAAGGTGGAACTTCAAGTTCCACCTTACTTTTTATTGTGCAATTGATTAGATTTCTTGCAGAAACAGTTCGATATGATCCAGATGGTTTCGCATATCGTTGTTCGTCAGGAAGCAAATTCCAAGTGATTCACCTGTGTGTACGGCTAGTCATACAAGTGTATGGATTAGTAAACACACATATTCCATACAGATATTAGCCATATGCCTTAGTGCAAGTTAAGTATGGCTTCTTTATAGCATTTCCAGCTTATAAGCCAGGCCTTAATGATTGGCACACAATTTGCGTACAAATAATGTTAACGGAGAAACATATAAATGGGGGGGTGATTTATGTAGGGGAGTATTGATATAGAAGTGGAATGTTTTTAAATAGTCTCACGTCAATAATATGCAAAAGGAGGCCGGAAGAAAATGGGAAGTTATATAGATCAATATAGAGATAAGCTGCGTACTCCAGATGAGGCAGTAAAAGTAGTTAAATCCGGTGATTTTGTCTGGTATGGTCATTTTGCGATGGCACCCCGGGCTTTAGATGAAGCTTTATCCAAGCGGGCAGGCGAATTAACAGGCGTTTGGATTAAAGGGGTTTGCCCCCTGTTTGATCCTAAGGTAGCTACGGTTGACCCGGAAAAAAAATCTTTCACCTATCACAGCGGTCACTTTAGTGCTCATGACAGACACCTGGGAGATAAGAATCTTGCCTACTATTTGCCCGGTAACTATGGGCAGTGTCCATATAACGTAAGGATGGGAAATTATGGTAAGATAGCAGTTGCTATGATAACGACGACACCTCCGGACGATAACGGTTATTTCAATTTTGGGCCGGCATGTTCCTATGCCAAGCTCATTTGCGATTCTGCCGATATAGTTATTCTGGAGGTAAACGATCAGACGCCCTGGTGTCTGGGTGGGGAGCAGGAATGTATACATATTTCCGAAGTTGATTATATTGTGGAAAACAGTATCCCCATGCCTGCATTTCCCTCGGAGTTTCCCGTCTCAGATGCCGAAAAAAAGATCGCATCTTTAATTATTGAACAAATAGAGGATGGCTCCACTCTCCAATTTGGTATCGGAGCAATGCCATCAATGATTGGGAAAATGATTGCCGATACTGATCTGAAGAATCTGGGGATTCATTCTGAAATGATGGCTGATTGTTTCATTGATCTGGTTGAAAAAGGGCAGGTCACCGGAGCCAAAAAGAATATTGACCAGGGAAAGATAACCTACACCTTCGCCCTGGGATCCCAGAGGTTATATGACTATATTGACCGGAATCCAGTTTGCGCAACCTATCCGGTGGACATGACGAACTCCCCTGCAAGAATGGCAATAAACGACAAGTTGCTGGCCATAAACAATGCGGTGGAAATCGATCTGTTCAGTCAAATAAATTCAGAATCCTCTGGTATCAGGAACATTTCTGGTACCGGTGGCCAACTTGATTTTACCATAGGCGCTATGTATTCAAAAGGGGGTAAGCCATTTATTTCCATGACTTCAACCAAGGTTCAAAATGGCAAAATCGTTTCCCGCATTGTACCAACTTTAAGTCCGGGTACAATTGTTACTCTCCCCAGGACCCTGGCTCCCTATGTAGTGACCGAATATGGTATCGCCAATATGATGGGTAAGTCAACCTATAGAAGGGCTGAATTACTAATTGAGATAGCTCATCCGGATTTTAGAGACGATCTGATCAAGGCGGCAGCAGATCAAAACCTTTGGACCAGGAGTAATAAGATTGATTAGATCCGCCGTTTTTTAACAATGATAAGGGGGTATTGGAGTTATGGTTATATTCTGTGTATTAGCCTATTTTGCCATTACTACTGGCATAGGGATTTATATGATGAGGCAGAAGAGCACGTTGGCTGGGTATTTTGTGGCTAAAAAAGATTTGGGTCCAATGTTGATTATCCCGCTGCTTTTCGCGGAAATTATAGCTGGTGCAGGTACGGTCGGCAATGCCGCCCAGGCTTTTAAGTTAGGAATGTCTGCGGTATGGGTAAACTGGGGCATGAGTATCGGATGTTTGGTGGTTATGCTGACTGCCGCCAAATTCTACCGGGTTATCGGCAATAAAGTCAATGCCGTATCGGTGCCACAGATTTATAATGCAAGGTTCGACGCCAAAACCAGAATGGTCATGATGGTGGTGCTGGTTTTAGTTTACGCCATCCTTTTTGCCATGCAGCCGGTGGCCGCAGGTAATATACTGTCGCCATTGCTGGGTGTCGACAAGACTATGATCACCTGGTTCCTGGGATGTCTGTTCATAGTCCTATGCATTACAGGTGGTATGAAGGGAATGGCCTGGATGAATGCGCTGCATACTATCGTGATGTATGTTGGTCTGGGTACGGTGGCTTTCTTCGCCGTAAAATGGGCCGGCGGTCTGGAGAACATGCAGGCTGCCCTTCCGGGAACGTTTTTCCAGTTTGACCAACCTGACCTGTTAACTATGGCTGGCTGGGTACTGGGTACGGTATTGTCGTTCTTTGCGGCTTCGGTGCTGATAGCCGGTATATTTGGAGCCACAAATGAAAGGGCATATAAATATGGATTTAGTTTTGCCGCATTACTAACGTTTATATTTGCTCTGTTCCCGGCAATTATTGGTGTAGTTGGTGCAGTGATGCTGCCTGAGGCAGAAGGCGGAAGTATTCTATATACGGTGGCCAATTCACTGGGGCCGGTCTTCGCGGTTCTGGCTTCCATGGGTATACTGGCTGCGATTTTGTCTACCGGTCCGGCCTTACTGTTGCTTACTAGTACCATGCTCAGCGAGGATGTTTACCAGGTATTCAAAAAAGGTGCATCAGACGAGGAACGGCTTAGGTTTTCACGTATATCTATGGCTGTACTTGGTATAGCAGCGACCTATTTCGGTATGCATGCCGGTTCCATACTAGGGCAGATGGCGGGCGCTTTTCAGATTAGAGCCATTGCCGGATTAGTGTTGTTAGTAGCCATATTCTGGCCGCGGGTTGACAGCCGGGCAGCATTCTGGTCAATACTGGTTGGCGGTCTTGTAGCAGCGGTGTGGCATTTCGCCGGCAATCCCTATTGCACCTCTCTCTGGCCTTCGTTGGCGGTTGGAGTTCCCATACTACTAATCCTTACCTTCATGGCTCCCAAGCCGATATCCGATGGGTATGCATTATATCAAGAGGCTATTAAAGAGCAAGAGGCTCAGGGTGGCATAGCCTAATAATTAAAGATATTACCGGGAAATTAGGGAAAGCCCTAATTTCCCGGGTACTCCTGAAAAAATGCAAACTGAGTTTAGTAAATGAGATTGATTGTGAAAAATAATACAATACTACAGAAAGGGGGTCAATAATGTCATACCGCGACAAGGACTACAAGTTCATTAAGGTTAGAATTGAAAATGATATTGCCATTATACAGTATAATCGTCCCGAGGCATTAAATGCAGCCAATGCTGAGCTGGTAATGGAGCGTAATGATGCCGTCTATCAGGCTGGTATTGATCCTGAGATCAAAGTTTTGATAATGACAGGTAATGATAAAGCCTACAGCGCAGGCGGTGATTTGGCTGCCATGGTTAATTATGGGGTTAAAGGTGCACGTGAGTTTGCTGATAAGGTGACTGCTGCAAGTTTGTCGCTAACTAACCTTCCCAAGCCTACTATTGCTATGATTGCAGGATTCTGTTTCGGGGGTGGTTTTGAAAATGCTCTAAGCTGCGATTTGCGAATTGCTGCTGATAACGCCAAGTTTGCACTGCCGGAAATTAATGTAGGTATATACCCGGGAGCCGGAGCTACGCAAAGGCTGCCCCAGCATGTGTCACTGTGTAAAGCTAAAGAGCTGGTATTTTTAGGTGAAACCATTGACGCCCAGACAGCACTTGATCTGGGGCTTATTAATAAAGTGGTGCCCCTTGCAGAATTGGAAGATACTACGATAGCGATGGCTCGTAAGCTGGCTAAAAAACCAGCTTTCTCGTTAAGAATGGCGAAAGAAGCTCTAAATGCGGCATGGAGTACTAGCCTGGAAAAGGGAATGCAGATTGAGACCCACGGTTGGGCAATGACTTATGGAACTAAAGACGCTAAAGAGGGTATGAATGCCTTTTTGGAAAAACGGAAACCAGTTTATACAGGTGAATAGCAATTAGGAGGAATAATCATGGAATTTAAATATAATGTTCGCGATCTGAAATTCATCTTGAAAGAATGGCTGCCTACGGAAGAAGTATTAGCCTGTGACCGTTTTAAGGAATATTACGGTATAGATGATGTTGATCCTATTATGACCGAGGCTTATAAAGTAGCTCGTGAGGTAGTTAGCCCGATAAATGCTGAGGGTGATAAGAACCCGGTAAAATTTGAAGATGGTGTAGTTACTAGCCCTCCTGGATATAAAGAAGTATTTAAATTTCTTCAGGAAAATGGGTGGGGTTCCAGCAGTGAATGCATAGAATTAGACGGTGGGATGCCTTTAGTGCTATACAAAGCTGCCGCTGAAATGATTGCTGCAGCCTGTCCAGCTATGGGTTCAAACATTAAACTTACTTCTGGTGCTGCTAACTTGATTATAGAATTTGGAACCCAGGAAGACAGGGATCGGTTCCTGCCCAAGATGCTTAGCGGTGATTGGCAGGGAACCATGAACCTGACAGAACCCTCAGCAGGTTCTGACGTAGGTGATGCCTTGGCCAGATCTTATCCTACTGATGACCCTAGAATATGGAAAATTAAAGGCACTAAAATGTTTATCACCGCTGGAGATGGATCTATATGTGAGAACACTATACATATGGTTTTAGCCCGTCCGCCTCAAGGAGCAAAAGGTTCATCAGGGCTAGGACTCTATATCGTACCCAAGTTCTGGGTTAACGAAGATGGTAGTATGGGAAAATCCAACGATGTGACAACCATTGCTATTGAGCATAAGATGGGACTTAACGGGTCAGCCACCTGTATGCTCAATTTCGGAGAAAACGATGATTGTTATGGAATTATGCTTGGCAAGGCACCTGATGAGAAGGGCCGCTCTAAAGGCTTGGCCATGATGTTTAATATGATGAACGAATCACGTATTGGTACCGGGCATAATGCTAACAACCAGGCATCCGAAGCTTATGCTTTAGCATCCCAGTACACTATTGACCGTGTTCAGGGCTACATTAAAGGTGAGCGGGTACCCATTATTAAGCATTCCGATGTTAGAAGAATGCTTCTGGATATGAAAGCACATACCGAAGGAATTAGAGCCATGATCTTTAAAGGTTTCTATAACCTTGATATAGCCGGTAATTCCAGTGATAAAGCAAAAGCCAAAGAATGTGCGGATATTGCCGCTATATTAACCCCTCTGGTTAAGTGCTATGGAAGTGAAACCGCAGTGTTGATGACTGCTGAAGCCATTCAGTGTTTGGGCGGTGTAGGATACACGAAAGAGTATCCAGTAGAGCAGTACATGCGCGATTCCAAAGTATTAACAATTTGGGAAGGGACCTCATTTATCCATGGTAATGATTTGGTAGGCCGTAAGATGACTATGGATAATGCAGAGCCTTTTAAGAAATGGATGGGAAGCATTAAAGATTTCATCGACTCTAATAAAAACTTACCGGGATTCGAAAAGGAAATGACTACTTTAGAAAAAGCCTACCAATCTGCGGAGGATGTTTGGCAAACCATTGCTTCATGGCAGGCAAACAAGGCTGAGCAGGGTGAATTAGTTAACCTGTATGCAATTAGGGCACTCTTCGTTTTTGCACAACTATATGTGGCTATGTGCCTTATGGATCAGGCTATTGTTGCCAACAAGACTCTAGCTGGTTTACCGGCTGACCACTTTGATGCTAACTTCTACAAAGGCAAAGTGGCCAGTGCCCGTTACTATATAAATAATTCCTTGCCCAACGTATTTACTCTGACCCAGGTTATTAAAAATGCCGATACTAGTGTCTTAGAAGTTCCTGAAGAAGTTTTGATTGTGAGCTAGTTATATTATTATATTGGGAGGATTTTTTATATGAAAGAAATATATTTGGTTGAATCTGTTCGTACTGGTATTGCCAAGGCGGGGAAAAACTCCTGGTTTGCCAACCTGAGAGCTGATGACATGGCGGGCTTGGTTATGAACGAAGTAATGCGCAGAGCAGGCTTGGAAGACAAGAAAGAAGAACTCGATGGAGTTATTTTGGGTGGAACAGCCCTGGTTAATGATATGGCCAGCAATATTGGACGCTATGCAACCATCATGGCTGGATTCCCTTATAGCGTTCCTGGCTGCACCGTAGATCGCTTCTGCTCCTCCGGAGTGCAGTCTATCTTCAATGCTATAGCTGAAATAAACATGGGTTGGGGTTCTGAGCTAATACTCGCTGGTGGTGTACAACACATGACCCATGTTCCCATGGGCTTTGGTAATCTCCACAATCCGCGCCTGGGCGAATTTACTGATGACAACGCGAAGGGCATGGGATGGACTGCAGAAATGGTAGCTCGTAAATACGGCATTACCCGGGAAGAACAGGATATAATGGCCTATGAGAGCCATCTTAAAGCCCATAAAGCCACGGAAGAAGGCTTATTTAAAGCCGAAATATTACCGGTAGAAGTTGATGCCCCTCAGAAGGATGGGACTACCAAGAAAATGATTGTTGACCGGGATCAGGGAATAAGACCTGAAACGACCATGGAGACTCTTGCAAAAATGGAACCGGTCTTCCTAAAAGACGAAGCTGCCACGGTCACAGCGGGCAACGCCAGCCAGACCAACGATGCGGCGGCTGTGGTACTGGTAGCCAGCGGGGAAAAATGCAAAGAGTTAGGGTTAAAGCCCAAGATGAAGCTGGTGGGTTACAAGGCTATTGGAGTAGATCCCATTTATATGGGGATTGGACCTGCTGTAGCAATTCCTCTGGTATTAAAACAAGCGGGGATGACAATAGATCAAATCGATATATGGGAAATCAATGAAGCGTTCGCTTCCCAGGCGGTTTATTGCACCAAGGAACTGGGTGTCCGTAATCATCCGCTGCTGAATCCGCGGGGAAGCGGGATCGCTCTCGGTCATCCGCTGGGCTGCACCGGAGCCAGGATTGTTACCACCCTTATGAATGAAATGCCCTACTATGGTGCTAAATATGCCGTCGAGAGTATGTGCGTGGGCCATGGTCAAGGTGTGGCAGCTATCTGGGAATGGGTTGGATAAATATGTAAACTTGCATGATTGTTAGGTGGCTGTGCGACAGAAACCGTAACAGGATGTACAACATACAACAAAGTACTCTTCCTATTGTGCACCTGGCAGATGATTGAATAGAAACACTCTTTACATGACAAGATTGGTAGCAGGCCAGGTGCAATATTTTAAATATTAATACGCTATCGAAACGAAATGGATGAAGAACAAGGAGATAAACAAATAGTAAAAGGAGGACAATAAAATGGCAGTTAAAAAAATATTCGTAGTTGGAGCTGGCTTTATGGGCGCTGGTATAGCTCAGGTAGGAGCACAGGCAGGATATGAAATGGTTCTCTATGACATTGCTCCTGAAGCTGTGGAAAAAGGAATCGCGGGAATCAAGAAACTGCTCAGTAAAAAGGTGGATAAGGGCAGTATGAGTCAGGAAGTTCTGGATGGCACCATGGCTCTTGTTAAACCCAGCACAACCCTTGAGGATGCGGCTGATGTGGACCTGGTTATTGAGGCCGTTTATGAAAATGCTGATCTTAAGAAGGACATCTTTTCCAAGCTGGATGCCATATGCAAGCCGGAATGCATTTTGGCCACCAATACTTCATCTATTCCCATAACTTCGATCGCCGCTGCGGTTAAAAGGCCGGAAAAGTTTATCGGCATGCATTTTTTCAGCCCGGTACCAGTTATGAAACTGTGTGAAATAATACGCGCCATTAAGACAGATGAAGAGACCATTCAGGTTGTTGCTGAAGTTGCCGAGAAAATGGGTAAGGTAACAGTAGTGGCCAAAGATGTTCCCGGATTTATAGTTAATCGCATCAATTCTGCATTGAGATGTGAAGCTTATAAGTGTATGGAAGAAGGCGTAGCCAGCATAGAAGATATTGACAAGGCTATGAAAGCAGGCGCCAATCATCCTATGGGGCCCTTTGAACTGGCAGACTTCGTTGGCCTGGATGTTAACTACAGTGTGCTCTCCACCCTGCATGCCGGATACAAAGATCCCAAATTTGCTCCCAATCTGACCCTGGAGAAACTGGTTATCGCCGGTGATCTGGGCCGAAAGACTGGCAAGGGATGGTATGACTATAGTTCGGGAGAAAAGAAACCTCGGACCGATGTTAAATTTTAAAGGTTGAAAGAGTTACGGAATGACGTTTAGCTGTAGCTTGGGTCATTCAGATTGAAACATATTAAAAGGTGATGGTTACGGTTTATCCAGCTGAAGCCACAGGATAGACCGTGACCGACAACTCATAGGCATCGGAAAGGAGGCAGTATTGTTGTCATATAGGGATAAGAAATATAATACCATGCTGGTCACGGTCGAAGATCATATTGCCACCGTTCAATTTAATCGACCGGAAGTGTTAAATGCCATAAATAATGAAGTGAACCGGGAACGTGCAGAGATATTTACCGCGCTGGGGCAGGACCCCGATGTCCGAGTGGTAATCCTTACTGGCGGTGAGAAGGTATTTAGTGCTGGCGGAGACTTACCTGCTCTTTCAAAGTATGGAATTGTAGAGGCCCGGGAACATGCTGACAATAACTATGCTGGTCAGAGGGCCCTGGCAGAGATGCCGAAACCGACTATTGCAGCTATAGCAGGATATGCCATGGGTGGTGGTGCCGAAAACGTATTGTTGTGTGACCTCCGCATAGCCGCGGATAATGCAAAAATTGCCTGCTCAGAGATTAATGTCGGCATCTTCCCGGGTGGTGGCGCGACCCATCGGCTGGTACAAAATTTATCAATGTGCCAGGCCAAAGAAATGCTTTTCTTTGGCGGTATGATAGATGCCCAGAAGGCTCTGGAGATGGGACTGGTCAACAAAGTAGTACCAGTATCCGAATTAATGAGCACAGCCAAAGAATGGGCTCAAAAATTAGCCCAGAAGCCCCCCTTCACACTGAAGATGCTCAAAGCAGTAATGCACGCAAATTGGGGCCTGGATACCGAAACCGCCATGAGAGTGGAGCATGATGCCTGGACGGCTATATTCGGCAGTGAAGATGCCAAAGAGGGCATGAGAGCTTTTATAGAAAAAAGGAAACCTGAATACAAGGGTAAATAGGTAAACGCATTACCTAAAGCCCTGTCGAATAGGAGGGATTAACATGCGAGAAGTTGTCATAGTTGACATGGCCAGGAGCGCTGTGGGAAAGATGGGCGGAGCCCTTAAGGATGTACGTCCCATTGAATTGCTTTCCCAAGTTGCCACGGCAGTAGTGGAACGTAACCAGACCAAGGTTAAAAAAGACATGTATGATTATGTTATTATGGGGCAGGTCAAACAGAATAGTGAATGTGCCAATATCGCTCGGAATTTGGTGCTTAGAATTGGGTTGCCGGAAGAAACCCCGGCAACCTGTGTTACTATAGCCTGCGGTTCGGGTCTCCTTTCGATTGAAGAGGGCGCCGAAATGATCAAGAACGGCTTTGCTGATATTATCCTGGCCGGTGGGGTAGAAACCATGAGCGGGGGCGAATATTTCTTAAGCTACAAGTCGAATCAGGCCTTCGGCAACAACAATGTTACATTATTGGACGCCATTTTAGCAGGCGGAGGCGGAGGTGCGCCCGTAGAACGTTATGGCAATATCCCCATGGGCATTACAGCTGAAAACCTGGTGGATATTCATAATATAAGCCGCGAGGAACAGGACAAATTTGGCTTTAGAAGCCAGACCCTGGCCCTCAAATCTATCGCCGCAGGCGACTTTAAAGCCGAAATAATTCCGATTAAATACCCCAAAGCGGACGGCAGTATAGGTATCTTCGATACTGATGAGGGACCCCGTAAGCCGAATATGGAATCTATGTCCAAACTTAAACCGGTCTTCAAAAAAGACGGTTCGGTTACTGCCGCTAATTCATCCACCAGGAACGATGGAGCGGGGGTAGCTCTGATTATGTCCCGGGAAAAAGCTGACGAATTAGGAATCAAACCCCGGGCCAGATTTGTGGCTGCCGGTATTGCCGGAGTTGATCCCAGCATTATGGGCAGAGGCCCGGTACCAGCTACCAAAATAGCTATGAACAAAGCTGGTCTGACCCTGAAAGACATGGATGCAGTTGAACTAAATGAAGCATTTGCAGGTCAGTCCCTGGCTGTATACAGGGAATGGGAAAAGGACTGGGGTATCGACAGCGAATGGGAAGATAAACATATAAATCCGTGGGGAGGAGCCATTGCCATCGGTCATCCCCTGGGCGGAAGCGGATGTATCATTACCACTAAGCTTTTATATGGTCTGGAACGCACCGGTGGGAAATATGGCTTATCCACCATGTGCTGCGGCGGTGGTATCGGAGCAGCCGGTATTATCGAAATACTGGATTAAGAGAAGAAAGTGAGGTAATTTGCGATGCAAGAAGTCGTAATTGTCGGTGCTGCTCGAACACCGTTTGGGTTGTATCGTGGCGAATTAGCTGACCAGAGATCACAGGATCTGGCCGCCAGTTCTATGAAGGAAGCTGTGGCACGGGCGGGAATTGATTCTGCCAAATATGATGCCAGCATATTCAGTGAATCTATCCAAACCAGTCTGCCGGCCAATGTGGCCAGACACGGCTGGTTGTTGGCAGGATTTTCTGAGGATCCGGCCGGATTCACTATGAATACTCTTTGTGCCGGAGCAATTCAAACTATGTTCAGCGCTTATAATAAGTTAGTAACCGGTGAATACAAAGTTTTTATGACCGGTGGGGTAGGAACCAGCAGTCAGGCCCCCTATTATATTTACCATCCCCGCTACGAATTTGGACCGCAGAGCATGTGTTTTCATGATCAGAAGCTGGAAATACAGACTAACGCCCAGCCTATCGATCAATATGGAGAACTCACTATTACTGACCTGGCTGATATAATTGCCAGCAATAATGGGTTGAGCCGTCTGCAACTGGATGAATACACTGCGGCCAGCAAGGCAAAAGCATCCGCCGGCCTCAAGAACGGAGCTTTCAAAGATGCTATTGTACCCATCGTTAAAAAGGTTAAAAAGGCTGAGGTATCCGTTGATACTGACGAAGGCCTTAAAAAAACGGTCAGCCTGGAACAATTAATGGCCATGCCGGCGATCAATTGTTGCGGCAGCGCCAGCGAAGGCAATGTTGCGGCCATGGCTGATGGTGCGGCCAGCATAGTTATGATGTCCGCAGAAAGCGCCAAAGAACTGGGAGCCACTCCCCTGGCTAAGGTTGCCGGTTTCGGCATTGCCGCCGGTAATCCTGCCCTGATCGAAAGAACAACGGTTAAATCCATAGAAAAAGCCCTGAAGTTCGCCGGGATCTCCCTGAGCGAAGTGGATTACATTGACCTGCATGAACAGTCGGCTGCTTATGCCCTGGCGGTCAGCAATCTGTTGGGAGCTGATGCAGCAGGGAAAATTAACGTTGATGGAGGAAGCCTGGGTTTTGGTCATGCCGGTGCAGCAACAGGTGGAGCCATGGCAGTAAACATGATATATCGCCTCCAACGGGCGGATGCCAACTATGGATTGATTAATGTGGGCGCCTTTGGTGGACAATCATTGTCCATAATAATCAAGAAGTAATATGTACTATTGGGTTAAATGTATTATGTGTCAGTACAGGCTCAGTTACGGGCTCTGTAAGTGAACATATATATAAGAAAGATAAAATATTAAAGTACCCAAATAATAGACTGGGGGTGATGGTGCTTGGGCCATCACCCTCTATTGGGATTATTAAAAGCTAAACATTGGCCATGTTTGAGAGGGAACTGTGTGGTGGGCACAATTTATATACTTGAAAGACTTAGTATGGTGAATTAGGAGGGGCAAGCTTCTTCAACTTCTGCGATAGGAACTAGTATTAGCGTTACACTAGACCCCCAAGGGTCTTTTTTTGTAGTTACTATTTCCTGGTTATCATGAAAAACATAATTATTGGTTCCGGGGCTGATCCTGGTATATCTATCCTAATCTTAAGGCATAAGGAGACGTGTTTTTATTGTATAAAAGCAATGATCAAATTCGCCGTCAAAAGGAGGACAAAATGGAAAATAAAATAGAGATGCAAGAACATTTGAAAATGATTAGATTATTTATTGAATTCATGGAACTGGAAGCTCTGGTATTTACCACTGACCAGGCTAAATTCACCATGATAAATAGCTTTAGAGGCTATAGCTATCCCGGTATGGTCAAAGGTGAGGATGCACTGCAATTTGACCTTATCAAAGGGGTAATGGAAAGTGGTAAAGAAAAAAGCGGATACTTAAAGGCAAGCAACCCGGAGTATATACCTGCTATAATTACCTACCCGCTGGTTTACTCTGAACACGGACGGGTTACTGGGACCTGGGGGATTGTTTATGCAAAGATGTGGCCTGAGATATCAGCCTTCAAAACATTTAGTAATTTAGTGGGCAACGAGTTCGCACAAGGTTGCATGCTGTATATATCGGACCGCGAAAAGTTCCTTTGCCGTTATGAATCAGATAATTATGAGTTGGGAGGAGAGTCAATAGCTCAGGTGGGGGACCAATTGGCTCACAACGGTGTTGCTCTTAAAGCCATGGAAGAGAACACCAAAATAGCTAAAATTCTGCCTAAGGAGATTTACAATACACCGGTCAAGGTGGCAGCAACCCCTATTAGGGAGCATGTAAATGGCCAAGTAGTAGGAGCGCTTGGTATAAGCCTTAATCGAGGTATGGCTGCGGATCTGCAGAACACTATTCAATTTACTAACCAAAGCCTGGGTGAAATAAACTCCGCTATTGAAGCCGTTGCTGCCACAGCGGAGCAGACAGCACGCAATAGCAGTACCCTCAACTCAAAAATGTCATTACTAACGGGTGTTACTCATACAATAAACACCATTCTGCTCAAAGTAAAGAACATCTCTGATCAGACCAAAATACTAGGCCTCAATGCAGCCATCGAAGCGGCCCGGGTTGGTGAAAGCGGTCGTGGTTTTGCAGTAGTGGCAGATGAAGTAAGAAATCTTTCTGAACAATCAATGGATACTGTGGCCGATATAAAAAAGTTTGTCGATCAGATTTCTGAAACCTTGCAAGAACTTATTAGTGATGCTAAAGAAGGTATGTTGGCCAGTGAAGAACAAGCGGCTGCCATTGAACAAATAACGGCGAGCTTGCAGGAAATAGATGCCACCATGCGAAAAGTGGAAAGCATAGCATTACGATTGTAATAGCACTTTTAATATCAATTCAAATGGGCCTAATATTAGCATCTTCCTTTGTGCCTTATCAGTAGTCAAATGCACATCTATCTATCCATTTAATGTGAAGATCGTGTAATCAATACCTTCATCTAGAGTGCTTGAGATTGGAGAAGGTGGTCCCCTTGATTCTCGACACTAGTTTTTGTGCGTAGAAAAAAGGACTTATTAAGATCATAATCCTAGGTTTTGCAAACAAACGAGGACATAAATAATATATAATTCCTTGCATAGAGTATGGAAATGGTGTCGAGAATAATTAGAAATGGTATATTTTTGTTGTGTGTATGTATAGTATTCCTTGCCAAACAAATGCGAATATTGTGGTAAAATGACTTAAGCAGGTTTCTTTTTAACATCAATTATGGCTTAACCTGTGTCATCAGCAAGGAGGACAAGTGATGGAATTGATTTATAATAGCTGGCGAGTTAAAGATATGATGAATACCCAATTCGAAGTTATCTACAGCAGTGATTCGATAAGAACTGCCGTTGAAATTTATAGTAAATGTAAACTTGATACTCTACCGGTGGTTGATGAGAATGGAAAATTAAAAGGGGTTTTACCAAGCCGCAGGGTATTTAAGGCTTTGCTGGACGGCCTAAGCCTGGATGACCAGTGCGCTCCCTATATTGTGGAATCTCCAATTACTGTTAACTCAGAACTGACTTATGATGAAATTTCACTGGTAATGAGGGTAAATAAGAGTCGAGTAGGAAATGTTCCGGTAGTGGATGATTTTGGAAAGGTGGTTGGAATTGCCGGAAACAAGGAATACCTGCGTACCAGCCTGGATATGATCGCTAAATCATATGGTCAGTTGGAGTCTATTTATCAGGCAATGCAAGAGACAATCATAACTGTCGACAAAAACGGTTGCATAGTAAGAGCTAATCAGTACATCCAGAAAATGTTTGGGATTAACCCGGAAGATATTCAAGGTAAGCATTTAAATGATGTTTTTCCTGAAATTATTTGTGACGGCAAACGCAGGATAGGAATGAAGGTAACTATCAAGTTGTTTTCCGTGATTGTTAACCAGGTACCGATAATGGATGAAGAAAAACTGATAGGTATGAATATTGTTATTTTAGATATATCTGAATTGGAAGAGATTGCTCATGAGCTGCAAATAGTTAAGAATTTGCAGATAACCCTAAATGGAGTTCTCAGTGCTTCTTCTGACGGCGTTTTCGTTACGGATAAATATGGTTCAGTGAAATTTGTTAATGAAATGGCCAGGAAGTTACTTGGAGCTAACACAGATTTAATTGAAGGTAAATCCATCGAAGAATTCTTACGTACTAGCAGTTTAGCTCAAGTAGCAAAAACCGGGATATCTGAAGTTGACGTCTGCCACATTAATAATAGAAATTGTATCGTTTCCCATGTTGCCATTAGATCGGAAGACCATATTGATAGCAAACCATGGGGTGTTGTTAGTACAGTTTATCTTGATGACAATAAGCTTACCGAGGAAATAACCAGAAAATGGTATTCACTACAGAAGCAAGTTCATTATTACCGTAGTGAGTTGGAAAAACAGGGCGGAAGCGAGATAAAGAGTTTTACTCATATAGTAAGTCAAAATAATGAGTTAATACAAATAAAAAAAGAAGCGCAAAAAATAGCCAGGAGCACATCCACAGTTTTATTGACTGGGGAAAGCGGGGTTGGCAAAGATATGTTTGCTCGGGCGATTCATGCTGCCAGTCCCCGGGCGCGAAGACCCTTTGTGAAAGTTAATTGCGTTGCAATACCGGAGACTCTTTTCGAATCTGAGCTATTCGGATATGTCCCAGGTTCTTTTACTGGAGCAGCCAAAAAAGGTAAAATAGGTTATTTTGATCAGGCTCATCAAGGTACAATTTTCCTTGATGAGATTGGCGATATGCCACTTTCCGTACAAGTGAAAATCTTGCAAGTATTGCAGGATAAACAGTTTACGGCGGTCGGAGGAATAAGTCCTCAGAAGGTTGATGTGAGGATAATTGCCGCTACCAATCGTAATTTGCGTGATGCCATAGCCAAGGGAACATTCAGAGAGGATCTTTACTATCGTCTAAACGTAATTGAGTTATGTCTGCCTCCCCTTAGAATACGTTCTGAGGATATACTGCCATTGGCCGAGAGCTTTATTGACAAATACAATGCCATACTGGGTACGATGGTATCAGGCATGAGCAAACAGGCCAGGGAAGCCCTGCAAAATTATTCTTGGCCCGGAAATATTCGGGAATTAGAAAACGCTATTGAGAGAGCAGCAAATTACGTTTGGCAGGGTGAAATAGACTTAGAACACCTTCCGGCTCATATCTTGAAATCTGAAAAAAAGCCTAATGAACCATCATCTTATAAAATGGCCATACACGATGTTAATAAGGAAATAATACAGGAAGCCCTGAGATCCGCCAAAGGAAATAAAAGTGAGGCTGCGAGAATACTTAAAATAAGCCGATCAGCATTATATGAAAAATTAGCTAAATATGGACTTAATTAGCGCTTGCGGAGAGTTGCGTAACACCCTGATGAGGTGGCATGATAAAAAAGCTGACTGCCAAACCTCCCGTTGCGTTGAGTGGCCAAAGCGGCTATAAATACTGCCTGGAGTTGTGATTTAGAGACAGGTATAAAGATGGAAGCAGATGCTTGGAGTATGTTGTATGGGACTCAAGACCAAAAGAAGGAATGAATGCTTTCCTGGAAAAGCGCAAGCCAGCCTTTAGTGGTACATAAGACAAATTTGCCTCAGTAGCACATCTTATCCATAACATGGCCCGCATCAAATTTTTGCGTTCCTAATTCTATAGCTTAATCACGGACGTTAATGGCATAATAATTGCATAATTAATGGCGTGAATATTTTTCTGAGGGATAATGGCAGGGTGGTGGATTTTTCAAAAGTCCTACCGGGGCGTATAAACTTGTATAAGTTGACGCATAGATGGAGGGTATTTCCCAAACAAAGCGTTCGTCGGGAATTTGGTTAGGAGTTTTGATGTTAGCTGGATATGGATTCACCACTCCTTGGTATGGATAAAACCAACAAAGGTGGTGTACTATGACTGATTGGAAAAACTCGCGGCAAGCCCTCCAACGAGGTGCAGGGAGTTTGTTAGGGATTATTATCGGAGTCATTATTGCCCGATATTCTCCGCCAAGTGGTTTAACGGTACAGGCCATGAGTGGACTGGGAATTTTTGCCTGCGCAGTGATTTGGTGGGTTGTGGATGTACTGCCTGATTATGTAACTGGAATTTTAATGTGCACTGCCTGGGTAGTCTTTGAAGTTGTACCTTTTTCCAAAGCCTTTGCGGCATTTTCTGGAGACACCGTCTGGTTGCTGGTAGGAGCTCTAGGTATAGGACTTGCGGTTACCAAGAGTGGATTATTGAATAGAACATCTTTATTTTTAATGAGCAAATTTCCCCCTACCTTTAAAGGACAGACTTTGGCCTTACTTTTTGCAGGGAATGTTATTGCACCTTTGATTCCCAGTACAACAGCTAAAGTTGCCATCGTAGCTCCCTTTGCTCAGGCAATTAGTGATCATCTCGGCTTTGCAAGAAAAAGCCGGGGTGCAGGAGGATTGTTTGCTGCAATGTATATGGGGTTTGGGGCTACCGGGCCAGTTTTCTTGAGCGCATCTTTTATAGGTTATACTCTTAAAGGATCACTTCCCCTGGCTTATCAGGCCCAAATTACCTGGATGAACTGGTTTTTAGCAGCGTGTGCTTATGGAATCATTTTGTTTATCGGCAGTTATTTTGCAATTCAATATCTGTACCGACCAGAAAAAGACTCAAATATGGAACGTGGGTATATAAGGACGGAACTGGCGAAGCTGGGCCCCATAACAAGAAACGAGAAAGTCGTAATGTGTGTATTGGTAGTCTCACTTCTAATGTGGATGACTGAAAAGACTCACGGTATAGCTGCTGCACTTGTGGCACTGGTTGCTTTGTGCATTCTGCTTGCTTTTGATATCTTTGATCGTAACGATTTTAAGTCGGGAATTGGCTGGGACTCGGTTGTTTTTATTGGCAGTATAATTGGTCTTGCCACTGTCCTTCCAGCATTGCAGATTGATAAATGGATAGCCACGATGCTTGGTCCTACCATTACACCGTTGCTTTCCAATATATATCTTTTTGTCATTGCTGGAGCGATGATGACTTATTTGCTTCGATTTGTAATTGTATCAATGACTGCTGTTGTATCCATTTTTACCGTTTTATTAGCACCTTTTGCGATAAATGCCGGAATCAGCCCATGGGTAACCGGTTTTATAGTGTATGCTGCGGCTCAAGTCTTTAATATTTCTTACCAGAACTCTACCTATTTGGCTGGATTCTACGCTACAGGCGGCGAAATGGTAAGCCACCGGCAAATGGCAAGAATGTCGATTGCCTATATGATTATTTGTTGTGTAGGATTACTCGCATGTGTTCCAATATGGAGAATTATGCACCTGATTCCATAAAAATATGAATACCAGGCTTTCCCTTACCTGGGTGGAAGTGTGGCAACCATTAACCATAAGCAGGTGTATGCAAATATGTACACCTGTATGTAGAACTGGACACGGATGCCGACCGCTCATTACATACGCAATACCTTTTAAACGGTAATTAACAGGCGGCAACCTCAACTTTTACTTTTGATCTGCTATCATAACAGAGGCGTATCCTGACATGATCTGCGGCCCCCATGCTTCATCAGCAATTTCTTTAGAATAGGAGTTTTTATATGTTTAATACTCTTTTTAGCCCCATTGAAATCAATCGAACTGAAATTAAGAATCGAATTGTCTATCCATCGCTCAATCTGTTATATTCCGCGGATCATAAGTTAACCGATAGGCATAAAGCATTTTTCATTGAACGGGCGAGGGGTGGAGCAGGAATAGTCACTGTCGGCCCGGTAGGGGTCGGTGAATTAGGATCTGGAAGAGCGGTACTGGCAATAACTTCAGATGAAGATATCCGTTCATTTCGGGAGTTAGTAAAATCAATTCAAGGCAGAGGAGCCAGAGCCTGGATTCAGTTTTATCACGCCGGTGCTTATCTGCACCCACACCAGGTCGGTGGTCAACAACCGATAGCTCCTTCTCCTATATATAATACTTATTCCAAGGTAACTCCGAGAGAAATGACGATTGAGGATATTAATAATGTGCAGAAAGCCTATCTGAGATGTGCTGAAAGAGCCAAAGAGGCAGGATTTGATGGAGTTGAAATCATTGCTTCAGCTGGCTATCTTATTAGCCAGTTTTTATCCCCCTTAAGAAACAAGCGAACTGATGAGTACGGCGGGAGCGTTGATAATAGAGTACGGTTTGTCAAAGAGATAATTGAACAGATGCGACAAAATCTAGGGTCCAATTATCCTATAACTATTCGTATGTCAGGAAATGATTTTGTGACAGGCAGCAATACCGGCATTGATACACCGGCATTTGCAGAAGTATACGATAGGGCAGGGATTGATGCCATAAATGTAACCGGTGGCTGGCATGAATCGAGGGTGCCGCAAATAACTATGGATCTGCCCCGGGGAGGGTTTACTTATCTTGCCCAATCCATTAAAGAAATAGTGAATATTCCTGTCATAGCTTCTAACCGGATTTCTGATCCCCAAACAGCGGAAAAAATTCTTCGCGATGGATGTGCGGATATGGTGAGTCTGGGCAGAGTTTTACTTGCCGACCCTTATTGGCCACTCAAGGCCGTGTATGGTAAGAGTGAACAAATTTGTCCCTGTGTGGCTTGTTCCCAAGGTTGTATGGATGAGCTCTTTAGCTCCAGGCCAGTAATGTGCATGGTTAATCCTCGAACCGGCTTTGAAGGGACTAGAAAAATAACCGTTACTTCCAACCCCAAGCGTGTTATGGTTATCGGTGCAGGACCGGGAGGGTTGGAAGCAGCTTGGAGAGCAGCCAGGGCTGGGCATCTGGTCGAATTATTCGAAAAAGCTGATCGCATTGGGGGACAACTGTGGATCGCAGGTACACCCCCTCACAAACAGGAATTATGGCAACTTATTCGATACTACCAGGCGATGTTGAATCTCTACCAAGTGCAAGTCTTTCTTAACACAACTGTTGACATCGAAACTGTTAGACAGAGAAACCCTGAGTATGTCATTGCAGCGGAAGGGGCTGAGATATTACTTCCAGCTATTGAAGGTATTGATGGCCAGGAGGTAATCTCTGCCTGGCATCTTCTCAAGAATAATATACCACTGGGCAGGAGGGTCGCTGTGATTGGCGGAGGCGCCGTAGGATTGGAGACAGCACATTTTGTGGCGTCTAAAGGAACCATTGCTCCTGAAACTCTTCACTTCCTCTTTACCCATGAAGCGGAAAGTCCAGAGAGACTTCGTCAGTTGTTATTTAAGGGCAATAAAGAAGTGACTGTCTTTGAAAAAATGCCCCGGGCTGGAAAGGGCATAGGCAAAAGCAGCAGGTGGGGGCTTATGAATAGCTTGAAAAATTATGGAGTAAACATTATTACCCAGGCAAAAGTCTGTTCCATCAAGGATGGAACATTAACCTTTGAAGTAGATGGAGAACACCGGAGTGCAACTTTTGATATTATAATCAATGCCACTGGGTCCAGGCCCATACGGAAGGTGGCCGATGCTCTGGAGGAGACGGGGATTCCATTCTCTGTTATTGGAGATAGCTTTAGTATTGGGCATATAACCCAGGCCATTCACCAGGCTTATTTGGTGGTTAAGGATGATTTATAAGGACATACGATTTAAGCCCAGGCGGATTTTATTCTTTAGGTTATTTTAGTTAGTGGCATAATAATTGCATAAAAACATTACATTAAGCTTTAGCAAATTATAACTGGATGATTCATTTCGGGAATTCCTATAAAGAATCTTAAAAAGTTTGGTAACTTTCCAGGTAAATATTATTGCTTTTTTATGCTTAGTTTATGATTTTATCCTAAAATGCTAGAAACCATGATAACTGAAGAGGGTAGGGGAAAATGAGTAAGCCTAAATTGTGGACTAAGGATTTTATGATTATTTCACTTGAGAACTTTTTTGTTTACTTCACCTACTACCTATTGATTGCAATAATAGCCGTATATACGATAGAAAAATTTAATGCCTCGCCCAGTGTAGCTGGCCTTTCAGCCGGCATATTTATTTTAGGGGCCATTGCGGGACGTTTATATGCTGGAAGTTCAATTGATTACGTTGGACGAAAGAAAATGCTTTATCTTAGCTTTGCGTTTTATTTAATGACCACTCTTTTATATTTTGGGATAAATAGTATGATGTTTCTGTTAATCCTTCGTATATTCCATGGGGCAGCTTTTGGCATGGCTTCAACAGCTACGGGAACGATCTCAGCTGAAATTATTCCAAATGAGCGACGCGGGGAAGGAACTGCCATTTATGCTCTGAGTACAACTCTAGCTGCAGCTACAGGACCTTTCCTGGGGATGTTTATCACTGCCCATACGAACTTCAATGCAAATTTTATCGTATGTGCTTTAGCTATAAGCATTAGCTTTATCGCTGCGTTCCCATTAAAAGTTCCAACACTTGAATTAACGGGGAGGAAGCTCGGAAATAGGTCAGCTTATAACTTTAATTGCTTTATTGAACCGCAGGCAATACCAATTGCATTGGTTACGGCTATTACGTGCTTTAGTTATTCTAGCATTCTATCCTTCATTGCGGCTTACACAAAGGAAATTAATCTAATTAATGTGGGGAGTTTTTTCTTTATTTTTTATGCTGCTGCTATTTTAGCTTCTAGACCTTTCACAGGTCGATGGTTTGATACAAAAGGTGAGAATTTCGTAATTTACCCTGCTTTATTGTTGTTTTCGATTGCCATGATTATTCTTAGCCAGGCTCATCAAGGTTTTACAATTTTATTGGCCGGAGTCCTAACGGGTTTTGGTTATGGAAATTTCTTCTCCAGTGCTCAAGCTTTAGCTGTTAAGGTGTCACCCCAACATCGCAGGGCATTAGCGACTTCTACCTTTTTTATCTTTGCAGATCTGGGGATGGGTATCGGACCCTTCCTATTAGGAGTTGTTATCCCAATAATGGGGTATAGTGGTGTGTATGCAAGCATGAGTATAGTTGTGTTAGCTACTATCTTCTTATACTATTTATTGCACGGCAGAAAAACCCCATATCATGTATCTGTTTAAGCGCTTTCCGAATGCAGTAGTTCTGCCGTGGTTGACACCTCATTGCTATAGCAGATAATCTGCCAAATTATTGAGACTGCCTAGTAAAGTGAATGCAACAGGTGAAGTCCGGTTAGCTTTTCCAATAATCCAGGCATGCCTATTCGAGCAATTTGTGAGATACCAAATATTAACACCAAAAATGGTTTGCAATTGCAGGCAGAAACGGATAAAGAGACGGAACGTGCATCCTGAAACACCAATAATTGGTGCCTGGTCAAGTCGGGCAAAAAATGATGAACACAATTTCTGTTCTGTCTTAGTTTATTATAAGGTATCATTTTTTACCCGCTGATATGGTACCATCAAGCACGGAAGGGGGGATCGCTGTAAATTTTAAGCTCCACACCTCGGGTGAGTAAATGAAATGTGGATTATTCCTCATTTACTCTAACGGCGTTTACCGCGCCTTGCTTGAACTTTTGAGGGCTTCAGTTATTACTGAATAAATACAGCAACAGTTTTTTATGAAGGGAGATAAGTTTTATGATTAAAAAAATTTTAGTTTCAACAGATGGTTCCGATTATTCGCGTCGTGCGTTATCTACTGCAATAGAATATGCAAAACAATTTAATTCTGAAATCGAAGTTTTTCATGTAGTATCTCAGCCCCCTCCTGGTATGTATGATTACGCAATCACTAATTACAGTCCTATTTCAGAGGAGAAAGGCAATGAGATGGGTGAACAGATCCTTAATGCAACCCTCAAAGGAATAGATGTAAGTCAAGTAATAGTTAGTAAGAAGACTGTTACAGGCTATCCTGCAAGTGAAATTATCGATGAAATAAAAAGAGGTTTTGATCTGGTGGTAATGGGAAGTCGTGGACATAGGCCATTGGTTGGTGCTGTTCTTGGAAGTGTGACCCAACGTGTTCTGGCTGATGCCCCCTGTCCTGTTCTGGTAGTAAAATAAGAAATTATATTCTCCTTATATGGGTGAACATTTAATATTGTATTCTTCATGTAACAACACAGGAGTCAATATATCCTTGTATTTTGTGATTTTTATTGATATAATCTTCTTTGC
>LNQE01001517.1_pt1 | contig 67985 bp, 58 predicted proteins | sample 603111 | NCBI WGS metagenome assembly LNQE01 (sample SAMN04260313, study PRJNA301899) | hydrocarbon metagenome | isolation source: hydrocarbon-contaminated ditch | place: Germany: Bremen | collected 1998
AGCTTTGATAATAATAACTTTATATATTATAAAACATTAATTGCAAAGCAAGATGGCATAATATATTTTAAAATGAAAAAGAGTAGTAAGCAGTATATAGATGAAGCTAATAATTATCTTAAATTAAAAGATTTTAGAGCTTCTTCTTTATATGCGAGGCTATCTCTCGAAACCAAGATTTTTGATATTGCTAAGGAATTAAAAATAAAGATCCCCTATGATCGAATAGCGAAACATTCAATAAGAGACATTATAGATTATGGATTGATAGATTCTTTGATCAAAAAATATCCAAAATATAAAGATGAAATTAATAATGAGTTTGATGAATTAAATAAACCACGATATTTTAGAACGCTCCTAGAGGGGTTCCCATTAGACCAAGAGATACACTACCCTCATGAGAATAGAATTACTTATTCTAAACAGGAGATAGAAGAGGCGTTGAGCAAAATCAGACATTTCAATGAATTCATAGGGTCTCTGAACCTGCATTGAGAATTACTCCCGTTTTGTAAAAGTCTTTTGATGGCCACGCAAAAAAAATGACAAAAAGATCGTTGGGATCGTTGTCGCGACCTAGGAAAAGCCGATATATAGCGATAATAAGACAACGATCCTGCAAAGAAAATCGTGGGGTTACCTCACTATAGCTTCAAGAACTGATCGTACCTCTCGCGTTTGGCTTCGTCCGCGAGATGCAGATATCTCATGGTTGTCTTTTTATGTCATTGTGGCGTAAGACGTGCTGAATTGTCAGCAGATCTCAACCGTTCCGGACCATAACATCGCCGAGGCTAAGAATGATTGTTACGGAAAAAATGGTCACGTAACCCCCGTTTTGGTAGCGACAGAATTTAAATATCAGAAGGGATTAAAATAAAAACCAAGCGGCTAGAAAAAACTTGAAGAATCGCTATCCACAATACACTTTAATGGGGCCACGGCGATTTGAACGCCGGTCACAGGACCCCCAGTCCTGTAGGATACCAGGCTACCCTATGGCCCCTCGCAGCGTTCCTTAGGATGCAGAAGTGGCATATAAGGGTTTCCCACTGAATGAGATCCGGCTCCATCCCTACGAAATATCGGCTGCATGCTCCCTTAGGCCCGAACTCTATCAGCCGTTTTTCACTCCCACATACATCATCCAGATCCCGACCACCACGGTGAATCCGAATAGCACCAGGCTCTCGATTGCAAATCCATTGGGCAGATCAAAGAGGACCACAATCCCCATTATGGCTGTGCCCGCACCAATGCTCACTACCCCCAGCCTCGCCGAGAAGAGATAAACCAGAAATCCAAGGCCTATCAGGGCGGCAGCTATCAAGAGTGGAGTTGAAAATAGGGGAATGGATATGTCCATATCCTGCAGTCCCCCGGCAGCGTACTTATAGTTTCTCGTTTGAGTTCGCCATCTATTTACCCTCAGCTCTCAATAGAAAAATGGATGAAGCGCATTTACATGGACCATTCCGCCACCACCCCAGTGGCGCCAGAGGTGCTGGCAGCCATGCTGCCCTATTTTGGGGAGAAATTCGGCAATGCCTCCAGCCTGCACCGATCAGGCCGGGAGGCCAAGGAGGCTTTGGAGGACTCAAGGGAGAAGATAGCTGCCCTGCTTGGGGCGAGAGCTGAGGAGATCATCTTCACCTCCGGGGGAACGGAATCAGATAACCTGGCTCTTAAGGGCATAGCCCGCAAAAATCGAAAGCTTGGAAAGCATATCATCACCACCCAAATCGAGCATCCTGCAATCCTGGAGACCTGCCGGGCCCTGGAAAAAGAGGGATTTGAGGTTACCTACCTGCCCGTAACCGGGGAGGGGCTTGTCGAGCTTTCCACTCTGGAGGCCTCCATCCGGCCGGATACCATCCTCATCTCTGTGATGCACGCCAACAACGAGGTGGGAACCATCCAGCCCCTGGAGGAGATCGGCCGTCTGGCTGCGGAGAGGGACATCTACCTTCATTCCGATGCCGTGCAGAGCGTGGGAAAGATACCGGTCAATGTAGATGACCTCGGGGTCGATCTGCTATCCCTTTCCGCGCATAAGCTCTACGGGCCGAAAGGAGTGGGGGCTCTATACATCCGCAAAGGCACAAAGCTTGAGAGCATCATCCAGGGAGGGGGCCATGAGCGCCGCCTCAGATCCGGAACGGAGAACATATCCGGAATTGTGGGCCTGGCAAGAGCGGCAGAGCTGGCTGAGAGGGATATGCCCCGAGAGGCGGAGAGACTGGCAGGCCTGCGCGACCGCCTGGCAGAGCTGGTCTTAGGCAAGGTCAAGGATGCCTGGATAAATGGTACTATGAAAAAGAGGCTTCCAGGCAACCTGAACTTCGGATTCAAATACGTGGAGGGTGAGTCTCTCCTGCTCTTCTTGGACTCCAAAGGGATATGCGTTTCCACGGGCTCCGCCTGCTCGTCTCACAAGCTGGAGCCAAGCCATGTTCTCATGTCCCTGGGCCTCAAAGCTGAGGAATGCCACGGCTCCCTCAGGATCACCCTGGGGATGTCCAACACTATTGATGAGGTGGAATATGTGGCGGAGAGCATAGTGGAGGCAGTGGAGAGGTTCAGGGGGATATCGGCTCTGGGAAGATGAGCGCTGCAGATAGCACTTTAAAGATTGGGATCTAGATTCAGTAGGCCAAAAACTATAATAACCAGGCATAAAACCAGACCCTGTTCTGTCTGAGCGAGGAGAGAAGGTCTATAAGGTTGCCATCTACATCCGCCGCCCGGAAGGCTCAGGATCCTGAATGCTCGATGCCATAAATATTTCCACCATAGCTTTAGCTCTGGTCCTTCTCCTCATTGCCATCAGACAGCTGGGTGAGTTCAAGCTCCAGATCTGGCAGATAATGCTCCTTGGCGCCCTCTTGGTCCTTCTCTCGGGAGAGATCTCGCCCGTGGATGCAGCTAGTGCCATAAACCCAGATGTGATGATATTCCTGGCCGGGATGTTCGTGATCGGAGAGGCGATGCGAGAGAGCGGCTACCTATTTCATCTCTTCAACCGCATATTCTGCCGGGCAAAGAACTTAGACCAGCTCCTGCTCCTCATCCTCTTCGCCATGGGCTTTCTCTCCGCCCTGCTGATGAACGACACCTTAGCTATAATTGGAACTCCTCTCATGCTCTACCTGGCCCAGGCCCTGAGGATCTCCCCCAAGCTTCTCCTTCTCACCCTGGCCTTCGCTGTGACCACCGGCAGCGCCATGAGCCCCATCGGAAACCCTCAGAACCTGCTCATCGCCATCAACGGCAGCCTGACTAATCCCTTCCTGGTCTTCTTCCAGTATCTTTTCATTCCAACGGTAGCAAACCTGGTCTTAGCCTATCTTATCTTAAGGCTCTTCTACAAGAGCCAGTTCCAGCAGACGGCCATCGAGATCCCAAAGGGATGCATCAGCGATCCCACCCTGGCCAATATCTCCCGGATCTCAATCATCATGCTGCTCATACTCATTCTGGCCAAGGTCCTGGCGGTCACAGTTCAGAGCAGCCAGCAATTTTCGCTGACCTATATCGCCATCTTCTCTGCCCTGCCCGTCATCCTCTTCAGCAGCCGAAGATGGGAGATCATGAAGCATATCGACTGGTGCACCCTGGTATTCTTTGCCGCCATGTTCGTTCTGATGGACAGCGTCTGGAGATCTGGATTCTTTCAGAGCATGATGCAAGAGAGCTCTCTTGGCTTTGGATCCATTCCAGTCATCCTGGCTTTAAGCGTCTTTTTGAGCCAGATAATATCCAATGTGCCATTCGTCGCCCTATTCCAGCCGCTTTTGCATAACCCATCTGCCCAGGATCTGATGGCCCTGGCGGCTGGCAGCACCATCGCCGGAAACCTCTTCATCCTGGGGGCAGCAAGCAACGTCATTATCATCCAGAACGCCGAGAAGAGCGGGGAGACGCTCACGTTCCTTGATTTCGCCAGGGTGGGAGTGCCACTGACAGCATTGAATGTCTTTGTCTACTGGATATTCCTGTGAAGAGGAAAATGAGATGCTCTTAACTGCAAAGATTAGGAGGAAATCGGATGAAGACCGGAACATGAGTTGAGCGATGGGGCAAATATTTATCCTTAAACCACAGGTTTAACTTGGTGCCAGGCATGATCGTGAAAGCGATTTATGAGAATAATCTTCTGAAGCCTCAAGAGAAATTAAATCTGAAGGAAGGCGAGGAAGTGGATATAGAAATAAGGAGCAAGGGCGGCATCTTTGGTCTCTTGAAGGATTGGAAGTTGGATTCGCAGTCTTTGAAGGATGAACTAAGAGAGACAGATGGTTAAGCTATTTGCAGATACCTATGCACTGGTGGAAATCCTTAAGGGGAATACCGCCTACGAAAAATACTCTCAAGAAGAGCTTATCACCTCTGAGTTCAATATCTTTGAGTTGGCCTATGCCATGTACCGGGATTTTGGGAGAACGGATAGCATAAATATGCTCTCGTTCCTGAGAAGCAGGATCGAGGTGATTAGCCCCGAAGATCTCGATTATTTAGAAGCCTCAAGATTCAGGTTATCCAATAATAAAAAGGGCAAAAAGCTCTCCCTTATAGATAGCCTCGGCTATATTTGCTCCAAGAGATTAAAAATCCGGTTCCTAACAGGAGACCGGGAATTCAAAGATATCGAGGATGTAGAATATATAAAATGAAAATTGTCAATAGCTCTTTCTCATTATTGGCACAGCAGCAATCCATCACTCCGCCATCACTCCCAGGCTTATTCAGACCGATGCGCTCGGGGCCCGGACAATAAGCCGCTTTTGCCTGCGGCATAGGCCCGGGCTTCGGGCGCACGCTCGGATGCGGACGGTGCATAGCACCACCTTCAATTGCAGCAAAAATACCCAGAATCTCAGATCAAATCACGAATTGAAATCACAGTATCAGAGATGGAAAGTGGATGCAAAAAAATCCTGCTATGACGGAAGATCTCGCGGATCGCATCTGGTCGCCAAGTTACTTGCCTGTTTCAGCCATAATGAGGCGCGACCCATGCTGAGACATACACTAATCCTTTGATACTTTGATATACTTTAATACACATCTCTTCTCAGAAAATTCCGCATTCCACTAAACATGCCGACCACCTTAGAGGAGAAGACTGAAATGGCGCTTGAAAGGGAGAGAGAGAGGGTCACCATAGGACTGATTCAGAGCATAGCCTCAGAGGACAGAGATCTGAACCTGAAAAAAGCCACCGGGATGATAAAAGAGGCTGCAAAGAAAGGAGCAAGGATCATCTGCCTGCCTGAGCTCTACCGGACCCGCTACTTCCCCCAATGGGATCGAATGGACGCCTCGACCCTGGCGGAGACGATTCCAGGCGAGTCCACAGAGGTCTTCTCCATCCTCGCCCGGGAGCACGAGATAGCAATAGTCGTCCCGGTCTTCGAGAAGAGTGAAGGCGACTACTTCAATTCCGCTGCGGTAATCGATGTCGACGGCAGCCTTCTGGAGACCTACCGCAAGATCCACATCCCTCACGATCCCCTCTTTTATGAGCAGAGCTACTTCTCTCCTGGCGACGAGATCCGGATCTATGATACCCGCTATGCCAGGTTTGCCGTCTTCATCTGTTATGATCAATGGTTCCCTGAGGCGGCCCGAGTGGCAGCCCTGGGTGGAGCCCAGATCATCTTCTATCCCACCGCCATCGGCAATATCATGGGCCAGGGCGAACCGGCAGAAGGAGACTGGCACGATGCCTGGGAGACGGTGCAGAGGGGCCATGCCATCTCCAATAGCATATGCGTAGCCGCCGTCAACCGGGTGGGCAGAGAAGAGAGCCTCAGCTTCTGGGGCAGCTCCTTCGTATCCGACTCATTCGGCAATATCGTGGCAAAAGCGAGCGGCAACAGAGAAGAGGTTTTATTGGCTGACCTGGATCTGGCCAAAAACAAGTCTGTCCGGGAGGGATGGGGCTTTTTCCGCAATCGCAGGCCTGATCTTTACTGGCCCATCATAGAGATGGTCAAAGAGCCTGCCCCTCAGATAAAGGCAAGAGAGGCGATGATGGAGGAGGTCGATAGGAAGGATGCTCTCTGCCTGGTGGATACGCCCCTGCAGCTGGGCTTTCATATGCCTGCAGAATGGGAAGAGCATGAAGCGATATGGCTCTCCTGGCCCTATGATCAGGAGACATTCTTCGATATAGAAAAAGTGGAGGACGCATACATCGCCATCATCAAAGCCATGCATAAGAGCGAGATGGTCAACCTCCTGGTCAGAGACGAGATGATGCTCAGCGCTGTTATTGAGCGGCTGAGAGAGGAGAAGGTGGAGCTGCTTCGGATCAGATTCCACCAGATAAATTATGCGGATGTCTGGTTCCGGGATTATGGCCCAACATTCGTAGTATCTCGGGGGGAAAACAAGGGAATGGATAATATCGCTATGGTCGCCTGGACCTTCAATGCCTGGGGGGAAAAGTATCCCGGATTGATGAGAGACACCAGAATCCCCTGTCTGATAAATGACGACCTCAAGATGGAGTGCTTCATTCCAGGAATAGTCCTGGAGGGCGGATCCATCGATGTGAACGGCTCGGGGACGGTCCTGACCACAGAGCAGTGCCTCCTCAATCGCAATCGCAACCCAGGCCTGAATAAGGAGGAGATCGAGAGCTATCTCAAAGAGTATTTGGGGGCAAGGAAAGTTATCTGGCTGAAGGAGGGGATAGCAGGAGACGACACAGACGGACATGTGGACGACATCGCCAGGTTCGTCGATCCGACCACAGTGCTCTGTGCCTTCGAGGAGGATCCTGATGATGAGAACTATGCTCCTCTCAAGGCGAACTACGAACAGCTCTGCCAGGAGACCGATCAGGATGGAAATCCCCTGAAGGTCATCAAGCTGCCCATGCCTGGTCTGGTGGAAAATGAGAGTGGACGGCTGCCTGCCAGCTATGCCAACTTCTATATCGGAAACGATGTGGTTCTGGTTCCCTTATTTAGGAATGAGAACGACCAGAAGGCGCTTAAGATAATCCAAGGAGCCTTCCCGGATAGAATGGTGGTGGGAATCGATTGCCGCGAAATGGTGGAGGGGCTGGGGACGATTCATTGCATCAGCCAGCAGCAGCCAAAGATCAGATGATTGCGATGGCAATCATTCGCACGCCATATTCATAAAATATTAATAAAATATGAAAAGTAAAGAAATGGCGGTGTGAGATCGCCTTTGCAGATCGGCCTGTGTTATTGGCCACTGCTATTCGCCATTTGCCTGCTGATAGCGCCAGGGAATCATAGTGACCACTCCCATGAATAAATTCACGGGCATCTTCGGACTTTCAACCGATGGCATCTAAAGAATGTTAACACAAGTTAAAGATAGTATTAAGTTCCATTAGAGCCAATGTCATCGTGTGAGATCATATGATACATGGTAAGACCTTGCTATATCTAATCGCATTGAGCATATGCTTGTTTGTGGGCATTACAGGCGGACAGGACTGGCTGGTGGGGGGATATGTCAGTTCAATTGGCCCATATGATGGAGATCCTGCCATTTCTGGCCTTAAGCGGTGGCTTGATTATCCCATTCCCACTGCTACCTGGTACGGCTCAAATGGATCGGTCTATTACGTGCCTTATGGCTTGCCTTATGGCACATACTCGACATATTCTGCGGCCTATTATCCCACTCCTGGCTGGACGCCGGTTTATGGCACAGGATGGCAGATATACAATAAGGAATGGGCGAAAACCCTCGAATATGCCCAAACCAGATCCTCTTTGAGGGTATATCCGCGACAGACCGTCGCTTACCCCCCAACCCAGTCGGCTGCGCCTGTATCTGCCACGGCGCAACCAGCAATCACTACCACGCAATCAACGAGCGCGAGTGCTCAATCCATAAGCCCAACCACCTCACCGGCAATTACCCAAACTGCCGCTCCAACGGCCGGTGACTCCACCGCCATAATAGTCTCCCAGGGCATGCGCGGCTATCAGGTATACCTGGATGGAGTCTATATTGGTACCGAGGGGACGGGCGGAGATCCTCTGGATGGCAGATTCAGCTTCAAGGTAGTTGGCAACCAGAACCATGAAGTGAGAGTCTATGATGGCCAGTTCAACTATCCAAAAATCATGTGGTTCGATGCAGGTGGCTCTAAGACTATCTATGTGGAGCCAGGAACAGCAGTCTATATCTAGACCGCCAGTTTAACCCTGTCCACCATTTTAAGCTTCTCCTTTTTTCTTCCTTTGGCTCTTCGCTGAATTATGTGGGTGAGTTAAGTCAGAGAATATGGCCTCTGTTCCTCTTTGTCTCTGTGGTTTGGTCAGAGCATCGCGGTTCACCACAAAAAGGCACAGAAGATACAGAGAATTAGCGATTGAAGTTCACCCATACAAAATAGCGAGGAGCCCTTCCTTTTTTATACTTGGAGCCTCTCCTCTCGTGATCCTCATCCGCTTTTGCCAAAAAGAGGTTTTTTGATCTCAGCTATGAGGCCAGGGATCATTTGGCCTGCTAACAGGCAAGCATTCCGAGAATACTTTTTTAAAACAATAAAATACAAAATATATTCAGTAAAAGAGATTGCTCACCTATCAGCATTCTCTATATACCGTCTGCTCCTGCATGCTCTCAATACTTTTTCGGCCTTCATTTCATCAAACTTGCGTTTACGCTTCATCTTCCTATCTCGGGCTTCACTCATAGCCGCAATCCTACACCTTCTAGAATATCTACTTTCTCATCGTAAAGCGCCCAATTGGCGGGCAGAATGCATCATGATAATGGTCCTCCTTCCCCTCTCATTTTCCTCATCTCTTATGTAATTGGCCAACAGCTTTATTAAGTGAATTACATAAGAAAAACCGTGATTCCGAAAGCCTTGAGAGATCTCCTGAAAGAAGAGGATCTCTCCACTCTCTATGAGATCAGGGATCTATTATCTGATATGATCTCCATGAGAGAAGCGCCCCTCAGCAAGATAGGCCCCACCAGGGATCGGGGCAGCAATAGAGAGGTCATAGAGGAGAGACACTCCGGGACGATGACCTTTCGATTGGAGCGCGTCTCCTGCGGCAAGAACTGCAAAGGCTGCCCGCACGGACCTTACTGGTATGGCTACTGGCGGGAAGGCGGCAAGACCCGCTCCAAGTATATCGGAAAGAATCTCAATGCAAAGAGGCTAAAGAAGGAGTAATATGTCAAGCAATTTTAAAAAATTTTCGTTGCTCATCGTTTTCTTAGTGGCTGCAATCCTTTCCGGCTGCATCTCCGAGGATACAGAACCATCTGAAAAGATGCCAGCAGACGATATTGCAGTGAATGCAAGCCAGTCAAATGATGACATCCAGGATGCCCGAGATTCCCAGGCTGAATCCCTACCCATTAATGGCACAGGAAATGGCTTGAAGAAGTACGCGAATAATGGCTCTGATGTCATCTCCGTCGCCACGACCATCTCTCCCCTGGCAGGGCTTATCTCTTTGATCGGTGGTGACAACGTCGAAATAGCGACGATAATCCCGCCTGGAGCCGAGCCCCATACCTACGAGCCCACCCCCTCTCAGATGAAGGAGATCGCCAATGCGGACATCTATATCATGAACGGTGCGGGCCTTGAGTTCTGGATGGAAAAGGCGCTCTTGGTCAATGAAGATATGTTGGTTGTGGACTCCTCTGAGGGAGTGGAGCTGTTAAGCGAAGAGGGCGGAAACGCCGATCCGCACATCTGGTTATCTCTGCAGAATGCTGCCATTCAGGTGGACAATATATGCAATGGTCTGATCCAGGTCGATTCTGCAAACAGAGACTATTATCTCCGTAATAAAGATGCCCTGTTGGAGGAGATGAAAGCGCTGGACAGAGAATTTAGCCAGACCTTTGCCGCAAAAGAGAATAAGACCTTCATCGTTTTCCACCCTGCCTGGAGCTACCTCGCCCGGGACTATGGCCTGGTCCAGGTGCCGATCATGGAGGAGGAGAAAGAGCCCGGTCCCCAGTACCTGGCAAGCCTGATCGATATGGCTAAAAAGAACGATATAACCACCATATTCGTTGATCCACAGTTCAATCCCAAATCTGCAGAGGTAATAGCGAGAGAGATGAACGCGACGATTGTGGTCCTTGACCCTCTGGCAGATGACTATCTACAGAATATGCGTCGCACAGGCGAGGAGATCTCCAAGAGCCTGAAATGACCGCCGAGATCGTCTCCATTGATAACCTCTGGATCTTCAGGGAAGAGCATGCTATCCTGGAGGACATAAACCTGAAGCTGGAACGGGCGGACTTCCTGGGTTTGATCGGCCCGAACGGGGGAGGAAAGTCCACCCTTCTCAAGGTGATGCTGGGTCTTATAAAGCCGGATAAAGGGAGGATCAGAATATTCGGCCTGGAACCTGAGGCGGCGAGGGGAAGGGTGGGCTACCTACCCCAGAAGACCATCTTCGATCAGAACTTCCCGATCAAGATCCTGGAGGTGGTCCAGATGGGAAGGTTTGGCAGGACTGGCCTCTTCCGCCGTTACGGTCCTGCCGACCGCAATGCTGCCTATTGCGCCCTGGAAGCGGTGGGGATGGAGGATCGGGCTGACCGGGAGATCGGTGCCCTTTCCGGTGGAGAGCAGCAGAGGGTCTTTGTTGCCCGCTCTTTGGTCTCAGATCCAGAGCTTCTCCTCTTAGACGAGCCCACAGCGGGCGTTGATTCCTCCCAGCAAACGGAGTTTTATGAGCTTCTCTGCCACCTCAACCAGGACATGGGAATAGCCATTGTGCTTGTCTCACACGATATCACTGCCATATCCAAATACGTGGGCAAAATCGCCTGCCTAAACCAGAGGCTTTATTACCATGGCTCAAAGGAGCTAACGAACGAAGATATAGAGAAGGCCTACGGCTGTCCGGTGGAGATGATTGCCCATGGAACGCCCCACCGGGTCTTGAGGAAGCATGATTGAGTTGCAGTTGGACCTCTTCCAGTACGATTTTATGCGGGTGGCCCTGGCCGCGGGCCTGGCGAGCGCCGTCCTCTGCGGCATAATCGGGATCTATGTCATTTTGAATAAGATAGTCTTCATAAGCGACGGCATAGCTCATGCCGCCTTTGGAGGCATCGGTCTGGGCTATTTCCTGGGCTTCGATCCCCTGATATTCGGAGTGGGCTCGGCCGTATTGACCGCAGTCGGCATAGGAATGGTGAGTGGGAGGGCACGGGTATCCGAGGACACCGCCATCGGGGTTTTCATGGCCACGGGAATGGCCCTGGGAGTCATGCTCCTCACCCTCTCTAAGGGCTATGCCAGAGACCTTTATGGCTACCTTTTCGGCAATATTTTGGCTGTGACCATCAACGACGTGCTGCTGATATCCGGACTCACCCTGGCCATAATGCTCCTGATCTATATCCTCTACAAGGAATTCCTGATAATGAGCTTCGATCCGGTCTACGGGGAGGCCATCGGCCTGCCGGTGAAAAGCCTCAGGCTCCTGCTTTTGGCAATGGTGGCCTTCAGCGTGGTGGTGTTGATCAAGATCGTGGGGATCATAATGGTAATAGCGCTTCTCACCATCCCCGGAGCCATAAGCAGGCAGCATCTAAGGGGATTGCCCTCCATCATGGCCGGATCCGCAGTTCTGGGATCGATATTCGTGACTGTTGGCCTCATAGTATCTTACATGCTGGATGTGCCGTCAGGCGCCACGATAATTCTCACCGCGGCGATATTCTTCTTCCTGAGCACGCTGTATTCCAGATGAGGATTCCCGGAATTATTGCAGAAAAGCGATATTGGATCTAAAAGCTGTCTGGTTTGGGAGCATGCTGCCTTCAGATAGACTTAATTAAGGATGCAAACTCAACCGAAATCATATGGAGCTGCTGAAGATCATCTGCATTCTGCTGATCCTGGTCGGCCTGGGCCAGGCAGAAGATATCATCTTTTTTGCCGATGATCACTACAAGTCCATCAGCCATCTGCAACTCAATGCCTCAGCTACCAATCCCGCACTCTCGCCGGGCGACGGTGTCCTGAGAATAAGCATTGCCAACCAGGGCAGAATCGAGGAGCTGATACCTATAAGCAGCAGCGATTCCCCCGACGATATCCTGCAAGAGCAAAGAGAGGAGATGAACAGCTCCGTGGCCATGGATGTCAGAGCCGCTTTGCAGTCGGCCGGCCCCATTCAGGTGACCTCCGGCGTGCAGCACATTGCCATTCTCCCAGCGGGAGAGGCAAGAGAGCTGCAATTCAACATCAGCATCGATCGGAGGGCCAGTGGTTGGTATGACCTTCCCCTGAGGGTGGATTATGTCCGCATGGTGGACGTGAGCGTGAGCGATGGCGAGGCCTTTCCCCTCCACCAGCCATCAAACCAGAGCCTGAATCTGAGAATCTATGCATTCGGAGATAAGGATGACCTGCGCATTGCAGGAGTGCGGTCTCACCTTTATCCGGGAGGAGAAGGATCTTTAATAATCGCGGTGGAGAACATCGGAGAGGATATCGTCCCGAACTGTTCGGCCAGCCTTATAGCTGCTCCTCCCTTTCGGGTGAAAAGCAGAGACCTTCCTCTTGGAGACCTGTCGCCGGGTGAGATGGCCTCCGCCAGCTTCCTGGTCGAGGTTGATGGAGATGCCGCTTGGGAGGAGTATCAACTCGGCCTGGGCCTGCGCTCGGAAAAGATGGATCTGGTCCTCCCCTTTGAGCTGAGCTTAAAGGGATCGGGCCGCCTCATTTCCAATGGGGCCATTCTCTTCATTGCCCTATTGGCCCTTCTTGTTCTGCTCGCCATCATCCTGCGCAGACAAAAGCTTCTTTATGGCCGGAAGAGAAGGATCAAGCGGCTATAGGCGGAAAGCATAGAAATACAAAGGAAGATCGGGAAGATGAGCGAAAAATCGGTCCAGGCTAAGGGGATATGCAAGAGCTACAAGAGCCTCTTTGGCTCCGCCAAGACGGTCCTGGAAGGAATATCTCTGGATATAGATCGAGAAGAGATCTTCGGCCTGCTCGGCCCCAACGGCTCGGGGAAGACCACTCTAATCTCCATATTTTCCACTCTGATCTACCCGGAGGAGGGGAGCCTGTCCATTCTGGGATTGAATGCCAGACGGGACAGGGGAGAGATCCGTAAGATAATCAATATCAGCACTGCCAAACCCAACTTCCCCTGGAGCCTGACGGTAAGAGAGAACCTCGTCCACTATAGCATGCTCTACGGCCTTTATGGACTCGGCCTCAATCGGACGGTCGAGGACCAGATCGATGCCTTTGAGCTGGGGGAGTACAGGGATGTGAAGTTCGAGAACCTCTCCACCGGCTTAAAGCAGCGCCTGTCCCTGGCCAAGGCCATGCTAAACCACCCCCGTCTCCTTTTTTTGGACGAGCCGACCACCGGCCTGGACCCGGACATGTCCGCCAAAACCCACGATCTGATCAGGAGAATTCATGATGAGGAGGGGATCTCAGTTATAATGTCCACCCACTATATGCCCGAGGCGGAGCTGCTCTGCGATAGAATTGCCTTCCTGAGAAAGGGCAGAGTGGCAGCCCTGGATACCCCTCAGAACCTGAAAAACCACCTCGAACTGGGAAAGAGGGTGAAGATAACCTACCGGGGGCTGGCGAACCTTGATGCCCTGAGAGCTCTGGAGGGGGTCATAGCGGTCAGGGGCAACCCCGGAATAGTGGATGGTCAGATTGACAGACAGGTGGCAAGGCCAGTGGATGGACAATTGGATGGGCAGGTGGATAGACAGTTGGATATCTTGATGGACAGTAACGAGAATAGCCTGGACAGGATTCTGAAAAGCTTTCAAGATGCCAAGATTCTGGATATCGATATTGAAGAGCCCGATCTGGAGGACGTATTCCTTGAGCTGGCAAGGTGAATTGAACAAGTATCTGGCCTCCACCTACAAGAACTGGGTGATCTCAAAGAGGAACATCTTCACCCTCTTCGAGCTGTTCTTCTGGCCCCTGGTCAACCTGCTCTCCATCGGCCTTCTCACTAGATTTCTGATGGTGGATGAATCGATGGTCTCCTTTCTCCTGGTGGGCTCCATCGCTCTGACCATTCTCCAGGTGGCGCAGATGGATGTGGCCTATGTCCTTCTCTTTGATATGTGGTCCAAGAGCATAAAGAACACATTCATCGCCCCGATACATAGCCGCCATCTGATCTTTGGATCCCTGTTCTTCGGCATCATGAGGGGATCGGTGGTCTTTGCCATCCTGGCATCGATCAGCTTCTATCTGTTTGATTTCAGGTTTCAGGCGGGCGGGCTGATCCCCCCGCTGATATTTCTGGCGGGAGTCTTTTCCATGGCCGCGATCATAGGAATCACTGTCTGCATCTCTATCCTCACCTTTGGCCAAAAGGCTGATGTTGCCGCCTGGAGTCTGAGCGGCCTGATACTCCTCTTCAGCGGGATCTACTATCCGGTGGATGTCCTCCCATTCTTTCTGCAGGTCTTGGCCAGGGCCATCCCTCTGACCTATTTCTTAGAGTATTACAGGTCAATATTTATCCCCGGACCCCATCATCTGGCTGTAGGTTTATCTCTGGCTGCGCTATATCTGCTGCTGGGGCTCATCCTCTTCGACCGGGCGATTCGCCGGGCGAGGAGAACGGGAATCCTGCTCTGGCTCTCGGAATAGGGAATGAAATCATTGAGCTAGTGGTGTTGAAAGTGATTGAAGGCTTGGTGGGTTGGGTAAAGGTTGGAGATCTTCAGCCCGTGCGGCTGATGGGGGTCATCAACCTCAGCCGGGAGTCGTTCTATAAGGGCTCAGTGGCCAGCTCGAATGAGGCTCTAGCTACTGCCAGGCGACTGCAGGATGAGGGAGCTGATATCATCGACCTGGGTGCAGTCTCTACAGCCCCCGGATCTCCCCCCATAAGCGAAGAGGTGGAGAAGGACAGGCTCTTTGCTGCCTTAAAGGAGATCACGGATAACCTGGATATCGTGGTCTCCGTGGATACCCAGAGGGCGAAGATTGCAGAAAAGGCACTGTCCTGTGGAGCTACTTGCATCAACGATGTCTCTGGCCTGCACGATCCTGATATGGCCTCAAAGGTAGCAGAATATGATGGCTCTCTGATCATCATGGCATCAGATCAAAGGCCTGGAGACCTGCCCTTATTGAACCAGATCATTCCCCTCCTGGGAGATAAAGTGAGGCAGGCCGTGGGAGCAGGAGTTGCTCTGAACAAGATCTCAATAGATCCAGGGATCGGCAAGTGGATGCCCGAGAGGACGGCAGCCCAGGACCTGGCCATCCTGGACGGCTTTGACCGGCTGCGCGTCATCGGGCGGCCGGTAGTGGCTGCTTTATCCCGTAAGACATTCATCGGGGTGAGCCTGAACATTCCCGATCCTGGAGGGAGGCTTGCCGGAAGCCTGGCAGCAACGGCAGTAGCCGTCTATCTGGGGGCGCATATCGTCCGAACGCACGACATCTCCGCCAGCCTGGATGCGATCGCCATGGCCAGGGCCATCCGCGGACGGCCGATTGTGACCAGCGATTGCAGTATGGATTGCGATGTGGATGAACATGCAGTTGGCGATATGCAGGTAGAGGCTTTAGGCTATCTCGGCCAGGGAATGGATCTGGCAGAGCATCTGAAGCGGATACAGGTGGACGAGGGCGCATACCAGCTTCTCTCCCGGAAGGGATCTTTTCGGATCCTGGCGGTGCGGGGCCTGAGCAGCATGGAGGCCCTGATAATAAAGCAGGAGATGCTCGCCCGGGGAGGAGATGCCGCCATTCCAAAGATGGCCCTGCGCTGCGACAAGCGGCCGCAAGAGATTTTAATCCTCGGCACTCATGCTCAAATATCAAGCTTGGTCAGGAACCTGAAAGGGCAGCCTTTCCGGCTCGGCCATTTGGCCGCTATCATAGAGGAGGCCCTGGAGCTGATCGACAGCCCAGAGCGTTACAGGTGATTTATTGCAGGTTTTGGGAATTAAATCGGACTTGGTGAGGCCGGGAGACGACCTTGTGGAGTTCCTGGTGCGAGCAATGAATAGGTCTGGTCAGGCCTTCCAGGATGGAGATATACTGGTCGTCTCCGAGAGCATCGTTGCCACCTCTGAGGGACGGGTGGTTGATCTGGATAAGATCCAGCCAGGCGATCTGGCCATATCTCTGGCCGGCCAGTACAAAAAAGACCCTCGAGAGATGGAGCTGATCCTCAGGGAGTCGGACGAGATCGTGGGAGGCATCCCGGGAGTGGTCCTGACATTGAACAATGGATTTCTCTTTCCCAATGCCGGTATCGACAACTCCAATGCCCCACCGGGTCATGTGGTCCTATTTCCCGCCGATCCCAAAGGCTCTGCCATAGCCATCCGGGAGAGAATGGCAAACGGAAAGAAGATCGGGGTGATAATCGGGGACAGTAGAACTCATCCTCTCAGGCTGGGCTGCGTTGGGGTAGCGCTGGCTTGCTCCGGTCTGGAGGCGGTGGTGGATGCCCGGGGGCAGAAGGATCTCTTCGGCAGAGAGCTCAAGATCACCCGCAAGGCCGTAGCCGACAATCTGGTATCCGCTGCTCAGATCGTGATGGGAGAGGGAGACGAGGGTATTCCAGCAGCGATAATAAGAGACTCCGGCGTTCCCATCAAGGAGGCTAGCGGCGAGATTCCCACCATTCCGCCAGCGGAATGCATGTATATCGGCGCTCTGGGGATCGGCCCCAGGCCATATGCCGGAGGATACGACCAATTGATCGAATGCGCCGGTCAGGCCATAGCCAGAGCATATGCTCCTTACTCCCGCTTCAGGGTCGGCGCTGCCCTTCTCACTAAAAAGGGAAACGTCTATTCCGCAGGGAACATAGAGAACGCCTCCACCGGCGCGGGGATATGCGCAGAGAGAGTAGCTATTTCTCAAGCTATAGCCTCAGGAGAGAGGGAGTTCGAGGCGATAGCGATAGTAGGAGACGGCTGCCAGCCTATATCCCCCTGCGGCATATGCAGGCAGAGCCTGATAGAGTTCGGAGAGGATATCATGGTGATAATGGCCAACTGCAAAGGAGATGCTCTGACCGCCTCCTCCCGTGACCTTCTTCCCCGGGCCTTCACAGGAAAGTGGCTGGAATAGAAATTTTTTTTCAAAAAATGTGAAAAAAAAGATGTCCGGAACTCCGGGCATCCTGATCTTTTCAGTGAGCCTCGCCCACCAGATCCTTGCCTGGCGCCTTGCGTTCCACGGTATCGATCTTGCACTCGACCGGGCCGCAGACCAGGACATCCTGCTCCTGGTATTTGGTGTAGGGATTCTCGGGGATGGTCATGTCCAGTCCCATGGATGCTGCCATCAGCTCCACCACGTCCAGGACCTTTATGGAGGACTTGGCATCGTTCCTGCCATCCATGATGTTCCTTCTGCAGAAGGGACAGGTGGATGAAATGACATCTGCCTTTACTTCCTCCCCATCCATCACTCTGGCCTTGGCCATATCCAGGGCCAGGTCGGGAATGCCTGCCTTGACGCCTCCGCCTGCGCCGCAGCATCTCTGCAGTTCCCTGTTACGTAGCATATCTTTGAACTTCAATCCGGGTATGGATTCAAGGCATTCCCTGGATGCTTCAAAGGCCCAATCCTTTCCGATCTCGTGCATCAGATGGCGGCCGTTATGGCAGGGGTCATGGTAGGTCACGGTGTAGTTCAGAGGAATTTTGTACTCCACCTCACCCTTTCTCAGCTTCTCCCTCAGGAAGACCGAGAGGGGCACGTTCTTGTAAGGGATGTAGCCCTCATACCACCTGGGCCAGTCAACGGTGGAATTCCTGATGCAGCCAGCGCAGGCGAATAGCACAGTCTTCGCTCCCGCGTCCTTGAGGGCATCGACATTATGCACCGCATGCTCAGCCATTACCTCTCTCTGGCCAGTTCTGACCATGGCAGAGGCGCAGCACCATTCGTCCTTGCCCAGCATCGCGAAGTCCGCATTCAGCTTATTCAGGATCCTGACTGTGGCCACACCCAGGGCTTGCTGTCTGTATGCCGCAGTGCAGCCTGCGAAATATACGATCTCGCCGGATTCATCGACCTTTGCATCCTTGGGAACCCAGCACAAGCGGTCTTCTTGCTTGCCTTGATACGGATTTCGGTCTGCTTTGACCAGCTTGGGGAAGAAGGCTTGCTTGCCATAGGGCCCGTCCCCGCGAGCTACGAGGTTGGGGCGCATGGCCTCCCAGAGATCGACGGTCTTTATTCCCGCCTCGCAGACCGTTCCGCATACACCGCAGGTGGTGCAGTAGTACACATCCTCGGTGAAGAGCTTCATCTCGTCCTCTTCCAGGGGCTTGCCGCCGAAGATCTTAGCCCGCAGGCTGTGGTTTTTGGCCATCAGCTCTCTCCAGCGGGCGTTCTTGTACATGGGAGTGATTCCGGGACGATCCGGTCTGACGGCGAATGTCGGGCACCACTTCATACACTCCTGGCATCTGTTGCAGCCATCTACCTCCAGGAGCTGGGTGGAAATCATATAGCCCGTCATCAAGGGCTTTGATTCTTTGTTATCAGCCATTTTACTCTCCTCCTCGATTGGCTATCAGGGTCATCGGCGTGGCAATCACGTGGATGTACTTGCTCCAGGGCAGAATTAAGGCGAACAGACCAAGGGCGAGCAAGGTATGAATCAGAGCGAAGTGGGGCGCGTAGATGGGATACTCAAACATGTTCCCTACCAGGAAAGAGTTGCCGCGCATCCATTCAGCGTAAAATCCAGTTACGGTGATCAAGAAGACTGCTCCGATCAAGAGGGCATCGTATGCGCTGGTGTTGTCTCGCACGAACTTGATCAGGATCCTTCTGGATATGGCAATGGTGGAGCCGAATAGCAGAAGATATCCAAATACATCGAAGGGCAGCGCCATCATGCCTTTGACCATCTCAGCCTCATGAGCAAATCCGGCTAAATTGAAGTGCTCCACGATATCGAGCATGAGTCCAAGGCCGGAGAGTGCCGCCAGTGCCAGGAATCCATAAAACATGGACATATGCATTACCCATCGTACCGGGCTCCTGGCAAGAGTCCTCCTGAGAAGAAGAACATCAAGCACCACTGTCCTCAAAAATACCCAAATGCCGTCCTTAAATGCCTCATGAATCCAGGTGGCAAGGAATAACCAGAAGCTTCTGCGCAACGGGTCGTGGTAGCCGGTGGATCCGAGGCCCCATTTCTTAAAGTTAAAATATATACCATATATCCAAACAGCAAGTACAATAACTGTCAGGAGTATCACAAGTTCAAAGGTGAGGCCCAACGTGTAGAATGCCATCTCATATCCTCCTCGTTATATTTATCACTATATCGGTGCGTTACGACCATCATTTGTGACCAATTTACCTGTGAACTAATACTTAAATAATTCCCTAGCTGTAGGCCGAAATTCGTCTCAAATTAGAGCGAATGCTTATTTTGAGCAAGAACGAGCCTTCCTCATGAGCACAGAAAACGCATCTATTCATTCACTTCCTGCCATCTTCAAAAACCAGCATAATAAGCCAGATCAAATGCAAAATAGCCTGCCCATATAATGCGAATTGGCATGGATGCTCGCGCATTAATGACTGATCCTAAAACGGAATTTCGGCTGCTCTGCGGACCATTTTGGCGGATCTGGGCAGATATTGCACCAGATCCATTGGCTTTGCAGGATTCACACCTATTAAAAAAGAGGTTTTTGACCTTTTTTCACGGAATTTGCGGCTTTTTCTTCCTGGGCAGTTGTGGACCCGGTTTTGGACCTGGAGGAAGATCCCAGGATCCTATTCTAACCGCTGTGCTGATTTCCATTCTATCCTCAGACGATACATCAAAACCTAGTCTATGCAAGGTTTTCCTCCCTAATTTGGAGATTCACTTTCTGCTATTCATATCTTTTCGGTATTTAACGAAATATTCCAAGACAATGATCGAATATAAAGCTTTCTCCCTGTTTTCCTCCATGTCATCTGCAGCCAGCTTCTCTCAGGCATCCAGATTCTCTAATAAGACCGACAATATCCAGGGAGAAATCCTGCACCTTTCAGCATAGATTGAGGAAAACATGGAGGAGATAAGGTCCACAATCCATAAAGCTGGGAATAGGATTATACCTTTTTAAATTTTAAGCATACAAATTATCCATAAATGTATCTCATATTAGAAAAGCTCTTAAAATATGCGAGTATACTATTTTATCATAGGAGAATACTGAATGAAATTCACAAGAATTATGAATATGGCAATCGGGCCTCTTTGCAGCAGGGAGCATTCCGGCCTTGTATTGGCTGCTATGGCCCTGACGCTGCTAATGCTTGTCACCGCTCAAGGATCGGATGATGAGACGGTCGAGACCCTCACCATAGCCGACTCCACAGGAGACTGGGGCTACCCATCGCCCTACGGCCATTACTCCCGCGGTCCGGGCTACATCCGCATGAGCCTGATATTCGATACTCTCATCTGGAAAGACGAGAACGGATTTGTCCCCGCTCTGGCAGAGAGCTGGGAGTACCTGGCAGATGAGAAGGCCTATGTATTTCATCTTCGCGATAAAGTGACCTGGAACGACAAAGAGCCATTCAGCGCCCAGGATGTGGCCTTTACAGTCGATTATATCCAAGATCATCCCTATCAGTGGGTCGATTCGAGCACCATAGAGTCAGCAGAGGTCTTAGACGACCGGACGGTCAAGATCACTCTGACCGAGGAGTATGCCCCCTTCCTGGATCAGGTGGCAGGGACTCTGCCCATCCTTCCCGAGCATATCTATGATGGGGTAAGCGATCCGGCCAGCTTCATGGATTCGGAAGCCCTGACTGGAACCGGTCCATTCATGCTGAAGAGCTATGATAAGGCTCAGGGCAGCTATCTCTATGAGGCAAATGAGGACTACTACCAGGGTGCTCCCAGAACCAAGCAGATAAAGTTCATCAAAGTGAGCCAGGAGATGGCATCAGCAAGCCTGGAAAAGGGAGATGTCGATGCGGCTGCAGTTCCCGGAGAGACGGTAGACAGCCTCAAGGATGATGGCTTTGCCGTAATAAAAGGCAATCATGACTGGGTGGCCAAGATCATGGTCAACCACAATAAAGAGCCATTCTCCGATATCAAATTCAGGCAGGCCCTTTACTATGCAATAGACCGGGATGACCTGGTGAAGACAGGCCTGAGAGGCTATGGCCTGGAGGGAAGCGCGGGACTTTATGCCTCCGACAACGATTGGCATAACCCGAGCCAAGAAGAGTATGCTCATGATCCCGCCAGGACAGGAAAGCTGCTGGAGGAGCTGGGTTACGCAATGGACGGAGAAGGAGAGTATTATTCTATCGATGGCTATCCTGATGGAATAGAGCTCCTGGCTACAGCGGATACCGAGCGCCAGGCTGAGCTGATCAAAAAGCATCTCGAGGATGCCGGCATCAAGATCAATCTGCGTAGCGTTGACTCCAAAACCCTGGACAGCCTGGTCGGAGAGTGGAAATACGATCTCGCTCTCAGCGGCCATGGTGGCCTTGGTGGCGATCCGGCGATCTTGAATAAGGTAGTCTCGGATATGGTCAGCTTCAACAGCGCCCGTTACGACAAGAATTCGGATCTCAATGAAGCTCTGAAAGGTCAGCTGGCTGAGATGGATCCCGCCAAGAGAAAGGATCTGGTCGATTCTGCCCAGGAACTGATAGCCGAGGATATTCCCGCCCTGCCCCTGTACTACACCGATAGCTATTGGGCATCGAATGATCTGGTCTCCTTCTACTTCACCTATGGAGGTGTTGGAAGCGGTGTTCCCATCGCTCTGAATAAGATGGCATTCGTCTAGCTGCCAGATCAGCTCAGTTCGGAGATGATATCTCGAATACCCGTGATCTCCGTCCGGATTGGAAGGCTGCGGCAGATCGGTCGCAGCAGACTCTTTTTCTCCGGGGCTGCAATACGCCCATCAATCGCAATAGTCTTAAATGATAAACCAATTCATGTTGCAGATAACAATCAATCCAAATAAAGCATGGATATTAGCACGAAAAGCGTTGATGATGATTTAAATGGCTGAAGAAATAAGTCCCATGGTGCTCTTTCCGATGGGAGTGATTCACACCCCGTATAAGAGACGAGGGGATATCCCCCGTCAGGGCAGGCTCTCAGAGGAGATATGCCAGATCGAGGTCTTTCCCGAATATGAGGAGGGCTTGAAGGATATAGAGCAATGCACCCACCTGTTCATCCTGTTCTGGCTGCATCTGGGGGACAGAAAGAGGCTGCTTGCCACCCCGCCCACCAGCAAGGGAGAGCATGGGGTATTTGCCACCCGTTCTCCCAACAGGCCAAACCCAATTGCTATTGATATCGTCCAGCTGCTGAAGGTCGAGGGAAACCGGCTCACGGTAAAGGGAATGGATGCCCTTGATGGCTCAGTCCTTCTGGACATCAAGCCTTATTCCGCAGAGATGGATTCGTTCCCTGATGTCAGGATAGGCTGGCAGAACGATAAGGGCAAGAGTTGAATGGAATGGCACTAGCCGGTCGATGTTCGATGGCGAAATGATGGCGGATTTCCAGTGAGGCACGAAGATGTCAAATGAGGGAAGAAAGAGGGGAGGGGCTCTAAGCTACATTATAGCTCTGCTGGCCATATTCGCCCTCAACTTCATCCTGCCCCGTATGATGCCCGGCAACCCTTTGCAGGCCATATATGGAGACGAAGCCCTGGTAGCCATGACTCCTCAGATGGAGGTCCACCTAACCGAGCTCTTCGCCCTGGACAAATCCTGGTCGGAGCAGATGGTCGCCTATGTCCTCGCTCTCCTGCAGGGCAACCTCGGCTTCTCTTACTACTATAAGGATGAGGTCTCCTCAGTCATCATGGGTGCTCTTCCCTGGACTCTGCTCCTCGTAGGCCTGTCCTTGCTGATAGCCACCGTGGTGGGCGTGATGCTGGGAATCGAGTCCGGATACCGCCGGGGTGAGAGAATAGACAGGGGACTGTTAGCCGGGCTCATGCTCCTGGGCGGCCTTCCCGACTTCTTTTTAGGAATTGTCCTCCTGCTCATATTCGGGGTTAGCCTGAACCTTTTTCCCCTGTCCGGCGCTCTCACCCCCTACTCCGGCCTGGAAGGCTTCCCTTTGGTCGCAGATATCGCAAGGCATCTCGCCCTGCCCCTGGCCGCTCTGGTTTTAGTGGATCTGGGCGGCATCTATCTTCTCACCAGAAACACCGTTGTCACCATATTAAAGGAGGGATTCATGCTCACCGCCCGGGCCAAGGGCTGCTCTGAATTCTGCCTGCGCTATTCACATGCAGGAAGAAACGCCCTCTTGCCCGTGACCACCGCTACCGGCCTGCGCATTCCTCAGCTGATCACAGGCGCGCTGTTCATCGAGATAATCTTCTCTTATCCCGGCCTCGGACTGATGCTCCGAACCGCTTTGGATGCGCGAGACTATCCCCTGATCCAGGGAATACTCCTCTTGGTGACGGTCACCGTTCTTTTCGCCAATCTGTTTGTCGACCAAATCTACAAGAGGCTTGACCCGAGGACCAGATATGCACATTGACCTCGGCCATGAAATCAGGCACGATAGGATGGCGCTCCTGGGCATCCTGGTGCTGGCAGCGATCTTGCTTATGGCCATATTCGCGCCCCTTCTCTCCCCCTATTCACCCACCGAGTACACCGGCAGGATATTCAGTTCCCCCTCGAATGATCATCTTCTGGGCACAGACTCCATGGGCCAGGACATCTGGACCAGATTGCTCTTCGGGGCGAGAACCTCCCTCTTGGTGGCAGCATCTGTGGCCCTGCTTGCCTCTTCCCTTAGCGTCTTGATCGGAGCCTCCTCCGCGCTGGTGGGCGGGCTCTATGAGCGCTTCTGGATGAGAATAGTGGATGTGATGATCTCCCTTCCCACAATCATTGTGATGATTCTGATTGCGGCCTACTTCAGGCCAAACCTGCCACTATTGATCTTGCTGATATCTGCCTTCTCCTGGCCAGGAGGAGCGAGAATCGTGCGCTCCCAGGTCCTCACCCTGAAGGAGCGGATGCATATCTATGCCGCAAGGACCTTTGGAGCGGACCAGAGGCATATACTCAAGAACCATATAGTGCCCGATATCTCTCCCATCATCGCCTCCATGATGATCCAGGATGCCAGGAGGGCGGTATTCATGGAGGCGGGGCTGGCATTTCTTGGAGTCTCAGATCCGCTGATCATCAGCTGGGGGAAGATGATGCACCAGGCATTGGCCTTCACCTATCTTGATGTATGGAAGTGGTGGCTGCTTCCCACTGGCATCTTTCTGTCGCTCACCCTGGTGAGCCTGAGCTTTTTGGGAGTGAGCCTGGAGGCAGCCATGGACCCCAGGCTGTGCAGACATGAGCACGAGCACGGACACGAGCATGTGCATGAAAACTGGAATGATGATGTGAACGAGCGCGAATATGGGAATGAAAGAGAAGAGAATGAGAATGGGGAGGTTGGCTCTTTGGAGGCTGGCGGATGCTGAGCATCAGAGGCCTTAGGGTCACGATGGCGAGGACGGAGATCCTCAGGGGAATAGATCTGGATATCGATAAGGGCGATTGCCTGGCCATTATCGGCGAGTCCGGAGCGGGAAAGAGCACCCTGGGCCTCTCCATTATGGGCCTCCTCTCAAAGGGAGCAGCCAGGGGAGAGGTGCTGCTGAATGGCAGGGATCTGTTCCGGATCACAGAGGATGAGCTTCGCCAGCTGCGGGGAGGAGAGATGGCCATGGTATTTCAGAATATCGAAGATGCTCTTGATCCAGTGCAGCGGGTGGGGGATCAGATCATAGAGGCCATATCCATTCATCAAAAAGGACTGCAGTGCTTGCTGGAGTTAGGAAGCCTTGGGAGATTGAAGGGGCTGAGAGGATTGAAGGGAGGGGAGGAATCGAGGGGAGAGAGAAGTTTCCAGTCCGGGATGATCCGTCTCCTCCGGGCGGTAGGCCTGAGCGAAGAGAAGGCTGTTGCCTACCCCCACCAGCTGAGCGGGGGAGAGAAGCAGAGGATCTCCATCGCCATGGCCCTGGCCAATGATCCCGATCTTCTGATACTGGATGAGCCCACTGCGTCCCTGGATGCCATGACCAAGATGGATATCATCCGCCTACTCCAATCAGCTCTGCACTGCAGGATGTCCCTTCTGATTACCCATGACATTTCGCTGGCGCAGAGGCTGGCTAATCGGCTGGCGGTCCTCTATGCCGGCAGGATAGTAGAGACCGGAGATGCACAAGAGATCATGAAAAATCCCGCTCATCCCTACACCCGCGGCCTTATCCGCTCCTATCCGGCCATGAACCGGGCCAAAGATCTGCAGGGCATTCCGGGAATGATGAGCCATGGCCTCGAAGGCTGTCCATTTCACGATCGCTGCACTCAGAGGATAGAGATCTGCAAGACCCTGGTCCCGCTCCTCCAGGAGGTGAAAGGAAGGTTCGTCGCCTGCCACCGGGGTGGGATTGTGCCCCTGCTTGAGGTCCGGGACCTGGGCGTCTCATTTGACTCCTATTCCGCTCTATCCGGAGTGGATTTGACTCTTTATGAGGGAGAGACATTGGCGGTGGTGGGGGAGAGCGGCTCTGGAAAGACCACCCTCTCCAGGGCCATCATGGGCCTGTGCCAGCAAAGCTCTGGCGAGGTCTTCCTGGAAGGGAATAAGCTTGGCAAAAGGGATGCTGCTTTTTACAGTCGGGTGCAGATGATCTTTCAGAATCCCAAGGAGTCTGTGAGCCACCGCATGACGGTATTGGATGCAGTTCTCGAGCCCCTGAATGTGATGCACAGGGGAAGCCCTGAGGAGAGGGTGGCCAGGGCACGAGAGGTCATAAGACAGGCGGAGCTGCCGATAAGCGATCGATTTTTGGCGAAGTATCCCCATCAGCTGAGCGGGGGAGAGGTGCAGAGGGTGGCGATAGCCAGGGCCCTGGCCCTCAGGCCAAAGCTCTTGATCGCTGACGAGCCCACCTCGGCGCTCGATCCCAGCGTGCAGGCGAAGATCCTGAAGCTCCTCTTGAATCTGCAGGAGAGGATGGGCCTTGGCATTCTGCTTGTTACCCATGACATAGCAGTAGCCAGGAAGGCGAGCGACCGGATAGCAGTACTGCTGAAAGGCAGGATCGTGGAGGAAGGGAGCACAGATAAGATCCTCTCCAATGCTGTCGATCCCTATACCAGAGGGCTCTTAGAGAGCGCCTGTGGGGAATTTGACATGAGAGAGAAGAGAGGCTCGCTGAAAGATGAGACTATGGAAGATCAGATGGCCAGACAGACAGATGGTCGGAGGGGTGGAGTGATGGAGGACCGAGCTGCTGGCAAGATTGGGGATGAAAATCAAGATACCGATAAAGAGGAGTTATGGACCACGACTTAAAAGCGACAGTTGAGTTTCACGGGCGGATCATCAAAGCTCCAGATGATGAGCTGCTCAGCGCGGATACGGTCCAAATCCCTCCGCCCAGGAAGGCTCAGATTCATCCCACATTTGGATGCCAGGTGTGTGGCGAGGGATTCACGGAGATCTGCGGCCGGACCGCAAGTGCATTGGCAGTATGCATGGATTGCTTTAAGAAGCTGACTGAGAGAAATGCATGGCCAGAAAGGGTATGACCGGTGAAAGCATAACCGGTCATGACTTTTGAGCCAAGCTTATGGATTGAGCACCATTATGTTGTAGTTCAGAGCCATGGCAAAGCTCACCCAGAGGATGTATGGGACGAGCAGCAGGGCGGCGTTCCTCGAGACCTGCCAGAACTTGAATATGGTCAGCAGTATCATCAGCCAGAGCAGCACTATCACTATCAATCCGTAATAGGGAGACCTCAAGCCGAAGAATGCACCCGACCAGGCGATATTGAATACGAACTGAAGGGCAAATATGTAGATCGCCGCCTTCACCTCCGGGCGGTCAAGGCCCTCCCGCCAGACGAGAAACAGTGAGATTCCCATCAGTGTGAACAGGATTATCCATACCACTGGTATCAATCCGTCCGGTGGGGCAAACCAGGGCTTGACCAGGGTGGGATACCAGGTCTTCACCGACATGTTGGTGAAGACCGAGCCGGATGAGCCCACCGCCTGGCAGATGATTATACATAAGATAAGCTTTAGGATATCGTTCTTTCCCATATTTTTCATCGCTTCCTCCATTGCACTTCTGTCCACACGCTTTTTTTGCTTTGATCGGCGGGATAGACTGTTGGGTAATATTAGAATGGAAGATATTTATAGGTAACCGGGATATTTTAAAAAGGGGGTGTAATGAAATGAGCGCATGGAGGGTTTAAAAGCTCTGCAAATGAGGATTCATTTTGACACTACGCTAGTCGTATGTGTGCCAGAACCAGATATCATTTCCAAAGAGATCGAAGAGCCTTCCTCCTCGGACTTTGATCTTTGGCAAGCTTCTCCGCTGCTGCACCTTTATCAATAGAGACGATCCTGTCGCCCTCGCTATCGTCCTCGACATCAGTCCCCTGGGCTAACGCTGATCCGATCATCAGCGCCATACATGCGATTACCAGACCAAAAATGCTCAATCTCGTTTCAGTCAATCCTTGTGGCCTCAAATTAGAGGTCGGCAATTTAGATCAATAGATAATCTTTTTGTGTAGTGCGCCCAGCTTTAAGCAGCCGAATCTGGGTGGAGCGAAAGGAAGAGGTGTGCCCTGGCTATGGCAGACCTGCCAGGGCATAACAACAGTTAGTTATTGGTAAAGGAGGCCTAACTGGCTGCTGTAGCTCTTCAATAAAAGTTAATATTACGTATTAATAAACCTTTCCGTTATTGTAATATATAAGTCGGATATAGTCTAAATCCTTTTCGAGCGGTGTTTTCTGCGAACAAATCAAGCTGCTTCAGGTCATGATTTGAGATATACCACTACCAGATGTCTGAGAAGCAGGGATCGCATGGCTTGGTAATATTAATTAGACAAAAAGACATAAATATTCATAAGACTATAGCTAATATAACGAAGGGCCTCTTGACTTAATCATCAGGGAGAAGTCAAGCCCCTCCCAGCCCTTCGCCCTCCTTCACGTGACAATGGGATGGCGGCTTTCCTTCTCGGCCATTATCCCATTGGCACCTTGGACTGTCTAGGAGAGGCTAAAATGAGGGTAAGGAATTGGTATAAGAGCGACGGATGGGGCGCGTTCAGAGAATTTTGCATTGAGAACAGGTACGACCTGATCTCAGCAAAGCAGATCGATGAGCCTGAGCCAGTCAAAGGAGCACTTTACGACTATCGTTTCTGGCCCATATCAACAGCAGGTGTCTTTATTCTCTTGGCATATACGGTAATTCATCCTGCATTCTACCCTTGGGACGAGCTGGAGAGTCTGCATTATATGGGCCCATCTACAATGTGGCCCTCAAGCTATCTATGGCCGGACCGAGCCAAACCCGGATTAATAGAGCAGAATTAATGTGATACAACACTAACCTATTTATTATAAAGGCGAAGAGGATGAGCTACCAGATCTAGTTCCGAACGGTCATCGAATGCATCAATTGGCCCTCGACTTTTGCCGCTTTGGCTCGGCTGCAGATTGCTCGCATATCTATAGGATACTTTCCCTATATATCTAATTGAGATCTACGTCCCAGAGATTCTCCGGATACCAACCATTTAACCTTATAATTAGCCTCGATTGCGCACATGCAGACGGGCTAGGATCCAGTAAGCTAGAAAAGGCGCTGCCCTGCCAGCGCTAGATCTGGGAGAGGCCATTTTCTTCTATCATTCTCTGTCTCCTCCGCATCCCGGACAGAGTTATATAAATACCTGATTCGTACAAGAATTGAATATCTATAGGATCCAAGTAGGAGGGCGAAGAGAATATGATAGGTCAGAGATTGCTCATTTGTTTGCTGTTTATGGCTGCACTTTTTCCGGCGGCAGCAGGTGACGAGACAAGTCCACCGGAAGTGTCATCTCCGGGAGGCTGGATGGAAGACATAAATCCCGCAGACTATGCGCTGCTGGCAGCGGACTTAAAAGATCCCTTCAAGTTTGAAGGAGAGATCAACGCCCAGGCCAGCAGCACTGGCTTTGCGATCACCACCAGCAAAGGGCTGGAGAGACAGAACGTCTCCTTTCTGGAGCTGACGCAAGAGGTTAGCATCGAGGGCATGCCAGAGGATTGCAGGGGCTTTCTGTCGCTTTACGTTGCGGTCTTCGATAGCTCAGAGAAGGCTGAAGCATTCTGCCAGGAAAATTTCCAGGACTTCGGCTTCACTGAGGACTTCTCCGGCTACACTCCCGGCTACAACGGCCTGGGAGATCCGCGGTTAGAAGGAAAGGGAGCATCGAGCACAGGAGGCCATATCGTCCAGTTCGAGAACATGGTGGCCAGGATCTATGAGCTGGGTTGTATTAACGAGATTCCGAAAGGAAGCGTGGACGCCTTCGCCAGGCTGTGGCTGGACAAAGTCAGCAAGATCAAATCTCCTGAGAAACCAGATCTGCACCTGGACCCGGATCACATCTACCTTTCATATCATAAGGATAACAATCTCCTGCAAACGGAAATCTCTGCAGACAGCCAGGCAGTGGCAGTAGAAGTCAAGAACATGGGGACAGTTGAGGCCAAAGACGTGCGTGTTCAGCTATACCTGAAAAAGGGCGAAGATCTACAGCCCATAGGCCAGCCGGCTTATGTGGGAGACATCCCCGCCGGGTCCACCAAGTCAGGAACCGCATTCTGGGACCTGGAAGGGAAAAACGCTGAAGGAGCGATTCTGCAGGCCCAGGCCTTCATGCTGAACGAAAAAGATGCTATTGAAGAGGACAACAACGCCTCGATTACAGTCAACATCTACTATGCCTATAACGGCAACAGAGCTTACAGCTGGATCGATGATACCTATAGGTTCGACAATTACGGCTTCGAGGGCAGGGAGACTGAAGAGATGGTAGAAGGGCTCTTGGCCACAGTAGTAGGAAACATGCAGGCAGATGGGAATTTCCTTTCGGCCATGCAGAGGCTGCTCTTTCCCTCGACCTTCATGAGGTTCTGGAACTATTCAATAGAGAGCATGGATGTGGGCGCTGGAGGGCACTGCTACGGTATGGCCGCCACCTCGGCCCTGTATTTCACGGACAGGGGATCCAGCCCTCTATCAAAACCCACCTCGCAGATGAGCCTGGAGGAGGCATCCACCAACATTGCCATCTATCACCGGGCGCAGATGCTGCCCCTATGGACGGCTATGATCAGCGACTTCCGGTTCTTCCAGAGGGATCAGTCGCCGGCCAAGTGTCATCAGGCGGTGAAAGACGCCCTCAAGGACTCGCGTGAGCCAGTGATAATCGAGTTCTTCGGCCGGATAGGCAACAAAACTGCCGGTCACGCCGTCTTGGCCTACAAGCTGATCGAGGTACAGGGGCGCGAGCCGGTGATCTACGTCTATGACCCCAACTTCCCAGTGTCCAAGGCCAAGCCGCCCCGGTCCATGCCGCAAATAACCCTGGAAATCTCCAATAACAACTGGAAAAATCCAGCTTACATGGGCTACATGTGGGCTTATGCCAGCGCCATCTCCGCCCATCCGGTCTTCAGGCAGATTCCGCTGGAGGATGTGAATGCTCTGGTTCCTTCCCTTAAGAAGAGCCTTTACGAAATGGCAGAGGTTCTGAGGAAGGCTAACGCCATCATGGCGGTGCTGAGATGTCCTGCGGACGCGGTCTTCACGGATGTTCAGGGCAGGCAAACGGGCATTGTTGACGGCCAGGTCGTAAACGAGATTCCCGGCGCAGAGGTGCTGGCCGATGGCGATGTGGAGATCTACATGCTCCCGGCAGAAGGCAGTTATTCTCTCTTTATCGACGCTACCGATCAGGGCATGGTGGATCTGGATGTGATCAGGACCGAGGATGAATCAGCGGGCATCACCTCCTTCCAGGACATGGCTGTTCAGACCGGAGCGCAGATGACCGGCACAATTCAGGCCGGAGGAGAGATCGCAAACCTGCAGTCCGGCTCGGAATCGATACCGCCAAGCCTGGACACAACTGTTGACCTGAGCGGCTTTGCTGGCGAGGCCCTAGATAAGGATCCGGCCGAGGGATCCACCTCAGGCGATGAGGTCGAGGCCCAGGAAGAGCTGATAATGGAGGTCAATACCCTGGGAGGAGTCGGCAACGCTCCCACCAGTCCGGTGCAGTTCACCCTGGACCGTCCCTACACGATCACCAGGATTCGCACCTATCACTGGAACTATGGCTCCGGCCAGACTCCGGGAACAATAGCCATTCAGGATGCTTCCGGCAATCAATACGGGCCGTGGGCGGCCACTGGAGAGCTGGGAATGGGAGGAGTTCAGGATGCCTATTGGATGGTAGAGCCAGGGGCAGCACTGCCGTCCGGCGTCTATACTCTGGTTGACTCCGATCCCGATACCTGGTCGCAGAACAGCGAGACGGGCGGCAGGGGAGTCGCTCATATCTGGGGGATTCCCAGCCAGAGTGAGGAGGGGACCGTCCAGTCCTGCGACTGGAGCGGCACCTGGAACACAGATTGGGGGACGATGCAGCTTCAGCAGTCCGGCGATAAGGTGACCGGGAACTACACCCACGATCAGGGGCGAATAGACGGGAAGGCATTCGGAAGCCAGATGGTTGGCGCCTGGTCCGAGGCTCCCTCATACAGCCCGCCGGATGATGGCGGAGATCTGGAAATCGTGATGTCGGAGGACTGTCAATCCTTCTCCGGCAGCTGGAGGTACGGATCGGAGGGCGGCTGGTCCGGAGGCTGGACCGGGTCGCGCCAGTGAATCTCAGGGCCTGGTGTTCCAGAAGCCGGGCCCATAATTTTTTGACTCCAAGGATCGCCAGACGGCGGCTGACGGAGGCTGGCTGGCCCTGGTGATGCCGGGAATCCTTGTAGGAGCATTTGCGGTCTTCACAGGCTACCAGGTGCTCCTGCATGAAATGGAGCCATTTATGCAACAAGCTTTTAGAATATGGCTATGCCCCTGCTATCTGCTGCTCCGATCCGGATGATGAAAGCAGTCCCATGTCTTCGAGCCCCTTCCTGATGACCTGCACGCCTTCCTCGCAGTCATTTACAGTTTTGCCTCCTGTTACCACCAGCTTGCCGGAGCTGAATACGAGCACTACGACCTTGGGCTTCTTGACTCTGCAGACCACACCAGGAAACTGCTCCGGCTCATATTCGACGTTCTCCATGCCCATGCCCAGGACGACGGCGTTCAGATTCAAATCGACCTTAAAATCTGCTGTGGCCACAATGTTCTGAACTATTATCTCGGGCTCTGAATAGATGTTCTCGATGCCTATGGACTTGAGCGTCTCGGCCAGGGTGATGATGACCCTGCGAATATCCTCAATGTTCTTGGCTCCGGTGCATACTATCTTGCCAGAAGTAAATATAAGAAAAGCAGCTTTAGGGGCCTTGACTCTATAGACGAGGCCGGGAAACTTCTCTTTTTTGTATTCGGCACCCTCAAGCTCGGCCTCAATCTTATACAGATCAAATTCATCTGCCAGCTTGGTGGATGCCACCACGTTCTCTACATTCATTGTGGACCCCATAGACAAACAATTTCGAGGTCATCTTAAATCTTCGTGTTGGTCCTGAGTCACATAATGGTCTCGCTGATGAGAAAAAGTTTTGGGTAGGAGCTTTATCGAGCTTAGCTGCAGAATAGAAGACTGGAGTGGAGCATGGACGCATCCAAGGTCCTCAAAAAACATGCATTTCTCAGGATAGACATATTAACAGTGCGGCTCTATCGCTCTCTAATGGCGGACGAATCCCTGGGGATAAAAGTTGAGCGAAAGAATGGCGAGCGATTCAGGCGGGCTCTGGTGGATTTGAAGGCATTTGACCCTGGCCGAAAGATTTGCTCGGATGGGTCCCAGATCTATCTGCCTGTGCGGGAGCTGTCCGAAAAGGAAGCAGAAAAGCTGCGGCTGGTAGCAGATTATGATGTCGTGAATTTTGGATTCGTGCCCGAAGAGAAGATCCTGACCCCAGAGGACATTCTGGGCTTTAGGCCCAGCTTTGAGATCGTGGGCGATATCGCCATGATAGAGGACCTGGAGGAGGGAGAGGCAGAGAGGGTTGCCTCAGCCCTTATGTCCTCCAGCAATAGCATCAAGACGGTGATAGCCCCCATCTCTGATGTGGAAGGAGAGTACCGCACCCGTCGCTATCGGCACGTAGCAGGGGAGGAGAGGACCACCACCACCCATAAGGAGCACGGGCTGCGCTATCGTATAGACCTGGAGGGAGCCTATTTCACTCCCCGTCTGGGAACGGAGAGGCTGAGGATAGCGAGCCTGGTCGGGCCCACTGACGTCGTCCTGGACATGTTCGCCGGGGTGGGGCCGTTCTCCATTCTCATGGCCAAGAGATGTAGGTGGGTGGTGGCCATGGACAAGAATCCGGTAGCTGTTCAATATCTGCGAGAGAACGCCCGGCTGAATAAGGTGGAGAACATCGATATCCTGGAGGGGGATGCAAATGAGATCGCACTGCGATACCAGAATGCAGCGGATCATGTTATCATGAACCTCCCCCATAGTGCATCCCTCTTCCTGCCTGCTGCCATCGGGGCGGCAAAGCCGGGAGGGATCGTCCACTACTACTGCATTTCTCCTGAGGACGACCTCTACCGGGACGAATTGCTGATAAGGGAGGCAGCGGAGAAGATGAGCGCGGGGATAGAGGTGCTCTGCGAGAGCATTGTGAGAAGCTATGCCCCTCACAGGCTCAATGTGGTGATAGACTTCAGGGTCAAGAAGCTTTAGTGAAGCTCTGTTTGGTTCCCTGCTCATAATCTTTAAAGTGCTTGCTGAAAGCGTCTACTGGTCGTTTAAATATCATCGATCTCATCAAAAAGGTAGTCCTCCCACTTCCTCTTACCCACCAGCACCTCGAACTCAGGAGGGGTGAGGACGGGGATACTATACTTGGCAGAATCATCCAATGCTACTCTGGGGCAGGCGGTAGAGACTGCCGCTCGGGCCCCCAAATTGAGCAAACGGTCCGGCTCGATGTTGTCCAGATAGACCAGGAACATCTCCCGACCCCGGGCCTCGCCCAGGGCCATCATCCTTCTTGCCAGCTCCATCCTCTTCTGGCCGGACTTTTTGGAGACGAGAACGGCAAAGCTCTTGGCATCGGCAGCTCTGCTGATGGCTGCAAAGCGCCTGCGCAGCATGGGATCCGGATCGATCTCTAAGATCTCGCAGGTCACCGGATCTGCTGCCAGCACCCTCTTTCCTGTGGCAAGAGCGATCCCCAGGGGATGAAACTGTCCCGTGCCTATGAAAAGATACTCGTCCACATCAAGCGCCTTGGCAGAGGCATAGCAGCATCCCAGGACCTGTCCAGGATACTTGATCCTTCCGGATGCAGGACCCAAAAGGCCCTCGATTCCGTGCTCGGCCAGGACCTCCAGCGCTCCATCGAGCTTATGGACATGCTGAACAGTAGTGCTGACCCCTACCCTCTTTGATTTTAGCTCTCCGATCGCCTTTTCCACCACGCCTCTTAGGTCCTCATTCATCCTGGCTTCCAGGAAGATCACCTTCTCCGGCTCCTCTCCAATGCCAGCGTGGCCCATGTGGAGCATCAGATCCACCTCACCTGAGAGCCTCGTGTCCACATCGCAGGCCCCAAAGCAAGGGTCCCCGGAGATGATCACCTCTGCCCCGGTCTCCTCTGCGATCCGAGCCGCTACTATTGGCGTTGCCCTTTTCAGCCCCTCGGGAGCCTGCAGGCCTACCCGCGCCGCACCGCTCTTCTTGATCAAATGAACTGCCAGATCGAGGTCGAGCTCATAGCCGAAATCGACAAATTCAGAACCAGTGGTCGAGAGTGCTCTGTCCACTCCTATAGACCTCCTCTAGCCTTTTGGCTGTCTTCTCCACCCTCTCAGGATCAAAGTCCCTCTCATCCACCAAAAAGGAGACGATCTCTTCTGGCACGGGCTTTTTCAGGGCGATCTTATAGTCATCAGTGACCGGAGGATGGAGGAAGAACTCCCTGATCTTTTCGAAGTCCTCGATCTTATCATCTCTGTCCGCCAGGATGCTCTCCAGATCTCCTTTCTCCCGAATGAGCTTTAGAGCGGTCTTGGGCCCCACCCTCTCCAGGCCGGAATTAAAATCTGTGCCGCACATGATGCCGATCTCAACCAGCTGCTTGTGGGTGATTCCAAGGTTCGCCAGCCCCACTTCCAGGTTGATCACCTCCGGCTCCACATCCACATAAATGTTCTTTCGAGGCAGCTTTCTCTTGCCGGTGATGGCCAGATTGCGCACCACCAGGGGCGCTCCAAAGAGGAGGGAGTCGTAATCCTGGCTGCCGGCATAGTCCACATCGCCTCGAGCGGCCATATAAGCCGCCTGGGCCTCGCCCTCTGATGGGGCCTGGATTACCGGCAGCCCCATGGCCAGGATGAGCCTTCTCCCGTCCTCGATAATCTCGGAGTTGATCCGTGAAGCCGCCTGAGCATATTTGAATCCGTCTTCACCGGCTGCTCGAGCCTCCTCCCAGGCCCACGCCGCTTTATCCCTTATCTCCGACCTCTCGGCCAGGGTGACAGCCTTGAAGGTTGGGGCCTCGCCATCGAAGACGAAGGCCACCTTCACCCCTGCCTCAATCAGGTTTGTGGTGCGATACAATAGGCCAGAGAGATGAGAGGTCACCCTTCCCTGGCGGTCCATGAGAGGGGTACCATCCCTCTGCCGGATGATGGATAAAAACTGATAGAGGGTGTTGAAGGCATCTATCGCCACCCATCTGCCGGACAGATCCTTAATCTCTATCTGCTTTCTCTTTAGCAGCTCCCCTAAATCAACGCCCATGATTGTCACATACCACTGCTCTATGATAAATCCTCTATCCTATGCTCGGATTTCCAGGCTCCAATTGCAGATGCATGCTACCTTTAAATATCAGTTTTGTGCAGATAACATTTGGAGTGCTATTCATGATTGAGATTACAAAAGAAGCGGCTGATATGCTTAAAAGCAAGGTGGTGGAGGATAAGGTCATAAGGATGTTCCTGGCGGCAGTCGATCCATCTGGCGCGAACTATGGCATGACGCTAGGCGACGCAGAGAAGGACGATGTCATATTCGAGAGCAGGGGGATTAAAATCCACATGGAGCCCAAGGATGCTGAGCTTTTGGCAGAGACCATCATCGATTATGTTGATGATGACCGTGGAACTGGATTTATTATTCGCGGCCCAGAGGACGAGCTTTCCGGTTGCAGCTCATGTGGCAATGCCGGCACATGTGATCATGATCATGACAGCTGTGACCACGATCATGGGGGATGCGACCACGGCCATGGCGGAGGCTGCGGCTGCAGCTAAACTATTTTTTGCCAGTTGGTTTCGATTTTTAAACTGCAATACTGCATTATTCAGGGAAAATGTGTGGGTCGACTCGGGGTGCCAGTCAATGGCCTGATCGTATCTATGGCGCAAAACCGTGAATCCAAACGATTGCTATCGTTTATTGCTACAGACCGCTCCGAGGTCGGACTTTGCAGGATATCGAGCCCGGAACTTCGGCTTCGATATCCTGAGGGTGCTCATAAAAAATTAGCAAAGAGCAAAATCTCTCCTAATCCGATTTAATCGCCTTATCCGACAAGATACCTACACCACCTCTGTGGAATTTGTGGAATTCTGGGTGCAATTTATGCATGATTCGTTTTTCCTGATGCTGAAGTTGATAATTGATGCACCTTTTCCACTGGATGCTTCGTCACAGTTCGGGCAATCAGCAATGGCACCCTTTTCATCGGGACTCACATCTTCCGCGCCTTTCCGTGCCTCTTCAAGCTCTGGAATAGAGCTGGCCGAATTCTTCGCTGCAGCCATATCAACCAGCTGGAATGTGGTCAAGAATCTAGCGCCCTGGGACTCAGCATAATTAAGGAAATTCCTATAAGCATCAAGGAATTCTCCATTTCCTGAGACCAGATTGCTGAAGATGACGACTGTGGGCGCTCCTGCCTTGGCATTCTCGTCGAACTGGGACTGCAATAGGTCCTGCCATTGCGAGCCACTTAGGCCCATCTCTTCATCAATGTATTTGTCATAGAGAACCGCTTTCTCTCCATTCACATCTGTCGTGCTGATTGGAACCGCATATACATTGAAGCCATCAATGAGATATGGCCAGGAATCATTCTCATGACCAGGCATATAGATCAAGCCCTGCTGGAATCCGGCATTGTAGATAATGCTCAAGTTCTCCAGGACTCGCAGCGTATGCTCATTTTGCTCGAAGCCCTGCGGTCGGAAGCCCTTGATATCAACATGCTTGCCTCCGCATATATAGCAGCTATACAGGCGGTTGTTAGCGTCCTTAATGATTTCTTCTTGTTCAGCAGCCGAGAGCGAGGACAGGTTCTCTCCAGTGTTATTTCCATAGAGAGCAAGCTCGTGGTTGCTCATGGCACCCTGAGATGTGATTCCCAGACGGTAGACTGTGGCCATCTCACCGCTCACAAAGATGGTGACATTTCGGTCAAAGGGATCTATCTCATTTATCAGGTTTATCAGAGAACCTCCCGCGGCTTTGACCTCTTCTGAGGATGGATTTAATGGGATATCCGCATCCACTACGATGTTCACCACGGGGCTCTCTTGGCATAGGCTTGGGCATGTTATCCCCGACAATGCGATACCAAATAGTAATAACACAAATGCAGCTTTATATATCCTTTTCATTGCTTCGCCTCATTAATATATAAATTAGGTCACAACATTATAGATTCCTTGGAATTAGCTGTAGCTATTATTGATCCTTCATACTAATATTTGTTATGGTCAACTGTTTTTTAAAATTAATTTTAACATATATATTTGTTATTATCATAAAAACCAGTTTTTTGCATCTATATATGCTGCTCTGATTAAATAGTATGATAATCTATAAATACCATAGTTACGCAATTTGTTTAAGGTGATAACTTAATGTTTAAATCAAGATGGAAGATAGCCTTTTTGCTGGTATTGAGCCTGGCAAGCATAATGTCGAATTCAGCAGCTCAGGATGAAGCACCTCAGAGTGTAGCACCTCCGAGTACAGGCAGCTGTACTCCCGTTCTGCAGGATCCAGTAGCTCCAGGCGATATAATCGACCTCAGAGGTCCCGATGTACCGGCTGATCAGCAGGCATTGGGCATTCATTGGGACTATATGTGGACGGTTAAAGAAGATGATGCGGGAGGAAGGACGGTCGCAACACTTGATACCCAAAGCATCTCTTTTGCTGTTCCAACTACGGAATATGCAGAAAATTATTACTTCGAGATGTTGGTTACAGCTCGTGAGGCTGCACTTTGTATCAACCAGGCCTGCATGACCTTCCCGATTGTGACCCCAGGTCAGTGCTCAATAACAACAGATTCATCGGATCAGATTTGCATCATCGATGATAAAAATCACAAATATAGCACAGAAAGCACTCCCGGCCAGGTCAATCAGCGCTGGTGGGTGTTCAAGCAAGGCGAAGTTCCTGAAAATCTGGAATACAACGGCAATGCCGATTCCAAGGTCGGAGATGGGTCCAACATAAACATCAAATGGAATGAATGGGCTGAGAATTCCGGCACATATGTTATAATGACAGGGTACTTCGGCAAGAAATCACCCTATGTTTTCCAGGGATCATGCCAAAAGCAAGTTGTGATTGTGGATGTGCCGCTCAATACGATAACTGTAACGTGATGCAAATTATGGGCACCAGGGCATTGCCTGGTGGCTCATTTTTATTAAATATTGGACTGGCCTGGCAATCGGCTGCCGATGGGCAAAACGCATGATGATATGTTAAATATAAATAATTATTTAAAAAAGTGCAGGATATAGACTATGAAATCCATCCTCAGCAATTCCAAAGAGACTATCTGCCTCTCGGCCATTTTATGTCTATTTTTCCCATTTATCCTGAGCTCTGCAGCAGGATCAGATTGGCCTGACTGCAATTTTCACTGTCGCGCCAAGGATGTAACGATAACCGATCTCTGGCTGGGGGATGCTCAGGGAAATTTGCTATCTGCTTGCGCTCAGAATAGCTCAGTAGATGCCTATATATGGGCCAGATTTAAGAACAATGCCAATAGTCCTCGATATGCGGTAATTCTCTTATGCGACATATATGTGGATGGTGCTCTGCAGGAATCCCATTACGATGATGGAGGCCTCTGCGTTCTGGATACCATTCCCGCAGGCTCTGAGAATTCTCTCTCCTTATATGGATTCTCATTTAGCTGCGGCCAGGAGGTAAGGATAGAGAATCTGGTCATAAGCTGGGAGACGGCCAATGGCATCGATTGCTCCAATGCTAATCGGAGATGCAGCAATCGAAATACCAAATGCTATCGTGAGACTGGCTCCATTGATCTGACACCTCCGAGCTGCCAAATTGAAGGGCCGAGCATTCCTTGTGAGAGCATCATCGCCACATATCTGCCCCAGATCACGAGGGCACCCGAATTAAAGCCCCAATTGGTTTGGAGAATAGATGGAATGGATGCAGAAGACGAGTCGGCAGAGGAAGGCCTTCAGGTTGATTGGAGAGACTATGGAAGTGGGTATCATATTCTGCAGCTTAGCATAGATTGGAATGATGACCATGGCAGGCTGGTTCAGAGCTGCACGGACAGCCTCAGGATTCTGGTTGTTGAAGTGCCAAGCAATGTGATCGAACTGACCTCAGGGACTGAGACGCTCAATGATTAAGCTTCTGTGCTTGCGCGCGCCTTCCTCCGGAAGGTCAAAGAGTCCAGAAATCGCCCATATGTGTACATGGCTATCACTAGCTATAATCTTGGCACTAATCCTTCCCGTCAGCGCAGAGCCGAATCAGATCATCGGTGGCGTATCCTATACGATCTCCGCACCTTTAGCCCCTGAGGGGCAGAGCTACAATTATAGCTGGTCAGCAACTGGAGGCACTCCACTTAACGCGAGCCAGAGCTCATTTCAGTGGACAGCTCCCCTTGTAGAGAATTCTACCACCGTTCTGATCGAACTGAAAATAGAGAGCAACGTAAGCGGCTGCATTAATGAAAACCAGATTGAGATGCTGGTCTTGCCCGCAGCAAAAGCAGAGATTCACCTAAAAAAAGACTGCAGATATAGCCCACCAGTGAGGGTGGGCGATACAGTCGTTTATACATATAACGTAACCAATATCGGCGGAGTCACTCTTTATGAAATAAACCTCACCGATACTCATGATTGGGGGCCGAACTGCCATCCAACTCGGGTTGGAGGTGGGGGAGGTGACGAAGCATTGGAGCCGGGCCAATCATGGCAATATGAATGTCTTTACGAGATTCATGATCCTGCCAATTATACCATACTGCGCATCATGGCTAGCACTGGTTACAGGGAGCAGGATATGATTGAGAAGCTACTGCGGCTGAGAACTCGCATGGAAATCAATCTGGAGAAGATGAGAAGACTGCAAAAAGAGTTCGATCCGCATGCGGCAACGCTAACTATTGAGCGCATGCAGATGGCTGGCATCAACTATACCTCCTACTACTATGTCAATGAAGTGACTGAGGAGAGCCTGAAGAGGATTATAGATCCGCAAGGGAATTTAAGCGTCACTTACTATAGAGATCCCGTCTCGCAATTGAATTTGACCACTCGATACGATCCAAAAGGAAAGATTCTCTCGGAGGAGGAATACTACTATACGCATCCGGGAACGAATGAGTACATGAAGATCGAATACGATAATCCATCTGTGGGCTTGAAGACCATTACCATTACGGATTATATTACAGGAGATACATTGATCATAATAGAAGATTATAACGGAGTTATAATAAGCAAAGAATACAAAAAAACGCCGGGCTACATAGTTTACGAGGAGAAATATATCCTCAAAAACATCGCCACTGTGAAGGCGAAGACGGGAGCTGGCCAAGAGGTATCCGATTCAGATACATATTCTTTGGAGATATTCAAGCAAAATCCAATTTTGAGCGTTTTTAAAGATGATGAGCCAGATCCAGTGCAATTCAATGGTACTATTAATTATACCATCGCATATAAAAATAACGGCGGTCAGGATGCTCACGAGGTAATGCTAAAAGAGACCTACAATGAGAGCCTGGAGTTCATATGGGCAAGCCCTGCTCCGGATCCGGGCACAATTGATGCCTGGACCATTGGAGATCTGGATAAAGAAGAGTCCGGCAAGATAGCGATCCAGGCCAGATTGAAGGATATTCTAACACCGGGATCAATAATCACCAATCGCATTGATATGTGGTGTAAAGAAGGATCGCATGCCGTTGCCTGGGCCAATACAACTGTAACCGGAGAAGGGCTGGTAATTGGAAAAAGGGCCTCATCCCGCATAATTTTCCCAGGGGAGCATCTGAATTACACCATAGACTACAGAAATAATGGCTCTGTGAAGCAGACCGATGTTGTGATCCATGATTATTTGGATGAAAAAGTCGATTTTAAGTATTCTCTATCAGATCCACTTCTCATCAATGAGAGCTCAGGAAGACACCACTGGTGGTATGTTGGAGATCTGCTGCCCGGATCCGGAGGGACCATCGAGATCTTCGTGAAGGCCAAGGGCAAAGACACATTCAAAGACAACGCTGGTTCGGTCTTCAACACATATCAGATAAACTCTTCGCAAACAGAAGGCACGAATAAAACACTGGAGACCTACGTCGTCCACTCATTATGGATCAAGAAGGAGGCAAATGCAACTGCCGCCGCTCGAGGTGAGAATATCACCTATACAATAAAATATGGAAACTCAGACACCGATTTTACCGCTGAGAATGTGAGCATAACGGATATGCTTCCAGAAGTTGATTTTCTCGGAGCAACTCCTCATCCCAACATCATAAACGGAAAAAATCTCACCTGGATGATCGGCAATCTGACTCCGAGGGCAAACGGCACGATAGTTCTCGATGTTCATATACCCAAGAAGACGCAGATGGTCTTCGATGAAACCTCATCTGTAGAAGGCGATGGCTTTATCCGCATGCGAAAGAGTCTATCCACGGAAGAAGCGGAGCGCTCGCTCACAAACAGGGTCGAGATCCGGGGGTACTATGAATCTATGCCAATCCCTGTCAGTAGCAGCTCTGTGGTGGTCACCATTCTCGGAGCTGCCGGAACAAGGATCACTACTTCGGAGCACGGGAGCGGCCACTACGAGGAGGATGAGAGTTCGCGCTTGGTATCAAAGAACAAGAGCGTGAGTCTAAAAAAGGATATCTTTGCCAGCTATGGGCGTTCTACTTTCCAGCTGCCCGGCAAACGAAGCATAGACTACCAATCCCTGTGGTCGGACAGAACATCAGCGGCAAATTATATTCGAGGAGAAGTGGTCACAGAAAATTACCTTTATGTCCACAGCCTGCAAAAAGACAGCAGCTTTGATGTGGACATGAACCAGACAGTATATCGTTCAGACGCCAGCCATGATTCTGGAATAGCTCGAATCAGTTATAGGAAGAATGCACAGGACAGCTCCCATAGCATAAAAGAAATGATAGATGAAGATTATCATGGCAGTTTTAAAGTGTTTCAATCTATTGACTCTTATGGAGAGAATGTAAGACAAGATAGGTCGATCACAGGCAAAGGGCGAGTGTCCTCGGACAAGCGAACAGAATCTCAAAGATCCTTTGAGCATGGGAGCGGTTACTATTCAGCTCAGGAATCGATGGATTCAAGCAGCATCACAAAGAACGTCAAGATGCTCTACTCGCCGCAAAAAGAGACCCTGGGATCCATGAACACTAGCGGCGGAAGCCTATGGCGGGAAGGCATGCAGACCAAAGATCCAGAGCAGGAGCTCATCATAAGCGAAGAGATTCGATCCGCCTCTTACATCGAAAAAGAGGCAGAAATGGATTTGTCATCATTGAAGTTTATAGGCTCCTTCAACGGGTCCATGGATACTGCAATCCTCCAGGGAAATGGCCCAGATTATGAAAAGGTGCGGCTAGATCAGAGCTTTGTAGGCAAATTCAACATTGATACCGCCATCAGCCTGCATCCTGAGCCCTTGCACCGCTATGTGCATGTGAACATTGAGAAGAAAGCCATTATGCAGGATGATAATATAGTCCTCTTCCTTATCAATGTCACCAATGACGGCAGCAGGCCGCTCAAGAAATTGGATGTTTCGGACAGGCTTCCTCCGGGCCTGAGCTTCATCGACTCCAGCCAGAGGCCAGAAGTTGATGGCCAATTCATCAATTGGACTATCTCGTCACTGGACATTGGCAGAACGATGACCATAAAGCTGAGAGCCAGGGTCGAGAACGGCCGCCAGATATATGATAATTACGTGAGCGTGTCAACCGGCTATAATGACACTAGAATTGAAGCCGAGAACCATACCCTCTTTGAGGCTTACTATCAGCCGCTCTCCTGTTGCCCGGAGCTGCCAATTGAATGGAATTATTGGAGCTCTGGCTCAAATGCAACGCTAATAAATGCAGAATGGGGCAGCTGGAAGCCCGCTCCATGCTTCAATGTAAGCACGGAGGTTATTGACTGCTTTTTAGAACAAGAGAAATACTATGATGAGTTGGAGCGAAACCTATCGAGCTGCTGTGCATCAAATTATGATATCCCTTGAAAGAATAGTTGGCTCCTCGCTACTTAGCACGGGTGAACTTTGAATTGCAAAATCTCTGTATCATTTCGCCTTTGTGGTGGACCGCTATGCACTGACCCAACCACAGACACGCAGAGGAACAGAGACTATAACCGCTGCCGTACTCACCCAAATAATTCAGCAAAGAGCCATAAACCACAAAGCACACAAAGGACACAAAGACAGCACCAAAGGATTATTGGGCTATCAAGAACTGGATTAACCTTTGCGAGGCCTTTGTGATCTTTGTGCTCTTTGTGGTTAAAATCCGTTATCTGTAATCAATTAGAGAACTCCTCGCAGACTCATCTGATCGATAAGCCGATGTGAGGCGAATCGCCAATAATGTCCTCATCAGCCATTATGAAGCTCTGGAGCTGATGGAGGCGCCTTTACTTGTGGCTTTGAGTCTTCTATTAAAATATCAGCCAATCCCGGCTCCACACCGTTTGGCGTCATCTCATAGACCACATCATCAAGCTTCACAATAACGCTGTCACCCTTTGGCTCAGCATTAAATCCATGAGTCACAAGTAAGAATGCTAGATCTTGAGCATCTATTCTGACATCCTCGCTATCTGCAATCAGCTTCATGAGGTCGGTATAATCGTCGGCTGCTGTGGGAGAACTCATCGACATGACTGCAAAGCAGAATATGATCGCCACCAGGCATGCTGAATTCGTGCTCTTAATCGATTTCATATCGACGCCCTGTGAATAGGAGCCCTAATTCTCATATATCCCTAAGAGGTCTGTGGTATCTGTGCTGACCGCAATTTTTCGAGACCCTTTTGCAGATCCATGCTCATCTTGGCTCCTTGGAGATTGGAAATAGAGAAGAATTGAAGTGCTATATCATCATATTTGATTCCCTCGAGGTTTGCTCCACTGAAATCACATTTTTCAAAGGCAGTTTTCTCAATGATAGCTCCCCTCAGATCCGCACCTGAGAAATTCAGATTATTCATAAAAGACTCGGAGAAACGGGCATTTTTCAGATCCGCACCACTGAAGTCTACATCCGAAAAGACCATCCGAACCATTTCGGACGATTTCAAGCTTGCTTTGTGCCAGGAGGTTCCCTTTAGGTTCATTGAATTGTAATAGGATCCTGCAAGATCCGCTCCAGAAAGATCGGCGTTGATCAGATGTACGTTCGCGAATATGACGCCATTTAGATCTGAATTTCGCAGATCCACACTGCTAAGATCTGCAAAGTCCAGTTTGGCACCTCTTAGGGTGCAACCCGATAAATTAGACCTCACTAAGTAAGCTCTTGTGAAATCTGAATTTGACAGGTCGCAATTGGTTAGATTTGCCCCAAAAAGTTCCGCTCTGGAGAACTGGCTCTCTGTAAGGCTGCTGCCGCTCAGATCCGCCCAATTCATTCTGGCACCTACCATATTGGCACCGCTCAGATATGCATCTTTCATAGTTGCAAGGCTGAGATCCGCTCCCAGGAGCCTGGCTCCATTTAGGTTTGCGCCGATGAGGTTGCATCCGCCTAGCAATGCATTGGTCAGATCTGCCCTTTCAAGATTGGAATTGGATAGATCCGAATCTTCCAGATGCGCTCTGGGAAGACTGGTGTTTACCAGTTTGGCCTCAACAAGCTTGGCTCGATTCAGAAATGCACTCTCTAGGTTCGCATCGGAGAGATCGGCACGTGTGAGATTCGAATTAGCAAAGACTGAAGCGGAGAGATACGAACCAGAGAGGTTCGCCATACTCAGATCTGCACCATTTAGGTTTGAGAAGCCCATAGTTGATCCAACCAGCCTGGAACGGGATAAGTTAGCTCCCATACAACGAGCTGCGGAGATATCCGCTCCCGATAGGTCTGCATCGGTGATGGTGGCATTGATCAGGTTCGCGCCAACCAGGCTTGCGCCTGTGAGATTTGCGCCTTTTAATTGGGAATTAACAAAGGTGGAACGTTCCAGAAATGCGTTTATAAGGCTTGCTCCAAACAGATTTGCATCGCTGACCTTCGCAGCCCACAAGCTGGCGCCATCCATCTTGGCATCAACCAGAGTTGAATTATCCATCATGGCCTGATCCATAAGGGAGCCTGATAGATCTGCTCCGGTCATATTCGAGCCCATCAAATAATTGCCAAGCAGGGTGGCTCCTCTGAGATCAGCACCGGAGAGGTCAGAACCATCGAGAGCAGCGAGTGGCATGAATGCGCCACTGAGATTGGCTCTGATAAGCGTGGAGTTTGAGATGACAGCCTGTATCAAAAAGGATCGGCTCAGGTTCGTCCCGCTGAGATCGGATCCTAGCAGGTCAGAATAACTCAAGTCTGTCTCGGACAGATCCAGGCCGCTCAAGTTCCTATTATTTAGATCAGCTCGAGGTTGAAATGGCTGATTAACGAACTTGCTCCCAGAAGGAAGTATCAAGAGGCTGGTATTGAAGCGGCGCAGCTCCAACATATCGAAAATGTTTGTGCCGGGAGGCTCATTTATGGCCGGAATATCATCTGCAGGAGCATCCTGCAAGATGAGTTGTTCCATGTCGGCTGCCGATTCGCCTTGGACTTGATCGGTGGTGATCGCTTCTCCAAGTACATCGAAGTCCATCTGGACGTCCTTAGTACCATAGATTGGAGCCGAACTTGCACTTCTCTGGACGCTGATATTGAAGCGGCGCAGCTCCAGCATATCGAAAATATATGAGCTGGGAAGCTCTTTTATGACCGGAATATCATCCGCAGGAACACCCTGCAAGATGCGGTGTGCCATATCTGCCGCCAATCTGCCCTGGACTTGACCGGTAATGATCGCTCCTCCAAGCACACCGAAGCCCATATAGACATCCCGGGTACCGTAAATTGGAACCGAGCTTGCGCTTCTCAGGATCCATGCGCTCTCTTCGTGGGTTACTGCTCGTCCTTCCCGGTCATTATTATAATTAAGAAGAAGGATCAGGCTGCCCTCATGCAGAGCGGAAGCATTCCTCTGCAGTTCTTCTACTGTCATGTCATTCCAGATGACGAAGCTGACAATTGTATTGAATCTGGACAGGGTCTGGTTCATGGCCTCTTGGCTGGCCTTGCTGGTGGCAGTCTGGTCATCGATTATGACTATTTGCTTTGCATCGGGATGCAATTTTAGCATAAGAGAGATTGTACCTGGTATATCAAAGGCCTCCACCACGCCGGTGAAATTCTTCCCTGCCGTCAGCATCTGGTCTTCGAAGAAGTCCACTCCGCAAAAGACAACTGGAGTGCTGGAAAACAGCTCGTCTCTGTTGTTGAGCAGGAACTGAAATGCATCATCGTCCAGACAGGTGATGACATCATAGTGACGATCTTTATATTTATTTTTATATAAATTCTTCAATTTATTCAGTCTGGCTTCAGTAGGCTCCTGCCTTTTGGTATCCATATACTCAAAAGAGAATTCTGCTCCAGGATAGTAAATAGATAGCTGATCTTTAATCTCATTGCCTACGGAATCGGTCCATGGCGATCCGGGGTTATACGAGGCAAAAATTAGTATTTTCTGGGAGGCTTCTTCCTCCAGTGCGGAGGATGATGCAACTAGAGTTATAAAAAGCAAGCAGAGTCCAGGAGACAATCTGAGCAGTGAACGAGCCATAACAGACCTTTTCCAATTACTACTATAATTAATTTGTTCTTTTCTTAATTTAAAAAGACAGTCCCTTTCAGAACATCAAGCGGCTCTTTGTAGTGATTTGAGGTCAGAGCGCAGATCCTCGGAGATCTTGGCTCCATCCAGTTCCGCTCTGGACAGCGATTGAAGGGTGAACTGGTCATACTTGATTCGCTCCAGATTGGCGCTGCTCAAATTGGCTCCGGTCATCTCAACCTGAACCAGTGTCGCATCTCTCAGGTCGGCGCCGGCCAGATCCGTCATGGCCATGAATACTCCTGTCAGGAAAGAATTCTTAAGGGATGCTCCCCCCATTTCCAGTCCCCTCAGGTCGACTTCACGCAGATTAACTCTATCGAGCTTCGCATTCCTGAGTGTCGCTCCTGCAAGAATAGCTCCATCCAGATAGGCTTCGGATAGATCAGCTCCTGTAAAATTCGCTCGGGTAAGATCGGAGTAAGGCATTTTGGCTGATTTCAAGCTTGCACCAGTTAAGACGGCCTCAGTCAGGTCCGCATAGGCCATATCGGCCCAATCTATGTTGGCGCCAGTAAGATTGGATCTCATGAGATAAGCTCTGGTAAAGTCTGCATCGCTAAGGTCCGAACCGCTCAAATTAGTGCTATAAAGCTCAGCTCTTGAGAACTGACCTTGGGATAAATAGGCAACACTCATATCGGCCCAGCTTATATGAGCTCCAATCATATTGGCGCTGGTCAGATAGATTCCTTTAAGCTTGGCACCGCTCAGATCCGTTCGAAAAAGCCTAGCATCCGTGAGATCTGCGTCGCTCAGATCGGAATCGGATATGTCTGCTTCGGTTAGATCTGCTTTCACAATGCGAGCCCCGTTCAGCTTGGCTTTGGACATTTGAACCCGTATTAGGTTCGCACCAGTTAAATCCGCTCCCGTGAGATCGGCTTCCGTAAGAACAGCGCCCGTGAGATCTGCATTCTCCAGCGTTGAGCCATTCAGATGAGATGCCATCAGCCAGGCCGATCGGAGATACGCCCCATCCAGATTCGACCCGTTGAGGTTGCAGCCCTGCAGATCAGACTGATTCAAATGTGCTCCGGCGAGATCCATTGCCGAGAGATTCGCATAGCTCAGATTAACACGATCATCGATATTGATATCGAGCTCGGCAAATCCTGCACCAAGAACGCAATTCATCGCAATCAAAGCGCATAATGCGATCCTCACCAGCGAATCAATTCTCATCGAGCCCTCGTTATTCCCATACTAATAATTTATAATTATGTCAGTACCACATTTCAAGTTTCCGGTAGGACTCCTGACAAAATGTCATGCCCGGATTCATCATCGATCCTTCAGCAAATGGCTTCAAATAGCGGAAATGCACGCCGCACGGTCTCAATGCACTTATATTATATTAGGCCAGCCTCCATTGGGGATTGATTGATTCGAGGTATTTGAAATCCGCAAAGCTATACTGAGCCTGGTAATAATAATCGTCCTCTGTAATAGGCCCGTAATAACTATCCACTGCCAGCCAGGTATCGGGAGCATCATTGTCCTCCACAACCACCCAGAGATGTCCCCGGCTGTCAAATCCACTGGGATCGTACATATAAACTGAGCCATACCCCAGGCTCTTATAGCTCTCTTGCAGCTTTTGGGAGCCATCATAACACATGCCCAAGGGCGTTACCGGAAATATATGATATCTGCTGATGGTTTTTATAAAGCTTTCATTGTCTGACCTCCTATAAGTGAGATTGATCCTTATGGCATCGCTGGAGATCACCTGCACAGGTCCGGATTGCATATCGGGAGGAGACATCCACAGATCACCGAGCCTGGGAGCGGCTCCATTAGGCGTGACATATACTTCCCTGCTATCGTTGAGCTTGACCACCACATAGGACGGCTCTGGTCGAGCGGAAAAACCGTGCGTGGCCAGAAAGAAGGCCAGGTCCTTAGATGTGATGCCGACATCCTCATAGCTGGATAGGAGCAGCCATAGATCGTTTTCTTGGGTTGCCTGGCTCAACCCAAAACAGGATAACAGAAATATGAGCATAATAGCTGAGGCTCTCTTCAATCCAGCATCACCGCTGACCGATATCTGAGCTCGGTCTCATATAATGAAGAGTTACAGATATTTAATAAGATCCATCCGGTCCAACTGGCGTTAGGACTGAGAAAGTTGAAATAGATGAAAAAGCTGAGTCATCCTCCATTCTTCGTCGGGGAGATCACCTATCGAGGAGAGTTCTCCCGTGAGGTCATGGCACTCTTGGAGCTGGGCAGGCTCATCCATGTGGGGAAGATGGCAACCTTTGGGAACGAGATGTATGAGGTTAAGGTATGAGGGAAAGCAGATTTTTTTATAGTGGCATTCTCTGCAGACGGGCCTGGAAACGCGAGCTAGCGACAGGACATCTGGCATTTACAGGTACTCTGCAAATTCACCTGGATCGACCTTCGCGAGCTTCAGAACGCTTCTCAGTGTTCCCGGCTTAAGCTCATCGTGCATCGGGACGACTGTACCAGTGATCTTTAGCGGAAACTCCTCTAAATAAAGCTCGGTAGCCTCCTTGAGGTTTTTTACTGCCTCTTCAATGGTCTTCCCCTGACTCGCCGTCCCCACCTCCGGGCACTCAGCAACATACATATCCTCGTCTCTTCGAATTACTGCGGTGAGTGTAAGCATACGCTTTTTATTAGTGTGGCTGACTTAAATATTCTGCGGAAAAATACAATCCATAGGCCCAATCCGGCACAGTCTAAGCAGCATTTCGAATCGGCCTTACCGCTCAGGGGCTTGAGTGCGCCGGCACCAGGGGGCGGCCTGTGATGACTCCTGGTATTTCAGAGCTAAACGCAAATTAGATATACGTTGGAATGAGTTAGCAAGCAGAGATAATGATCACTGCCGTTCTTCCAGGATGGCAGTAATTATGGACTTGGATGTGAACAGTTTGGCTGATCGTGCAGCAGTCTTCATCGATGGTGCGTATCTGACTAAGATTTTGGATGTTGATTTCGGGAAGCCGAAGATCGACCTCGCCCGTTTTTCTGACATTCTTTGTGGCAACTATGAGCGTCTTCGGACCTATTATTATAATTGCATGCCTTACCAGAGCTGTCCCTCCACTGACGAGGAGAGCCGCAGGTTTGCCTCCATGGACAAGTTCGTCTATACTCTGCGAAAGCTCCCCAGATTCGAGGTTAAGCTGGGGCGGCTGGGCCGGGTGGGAGGAGAGTTTGTGCAAAAGAGGGTGGACATCGCCCTGGCCGCGGACCTGGTCCGGCTGAGCTGCGGGCGGATGATCGGAAAAGCGGTTATCGTCACTGGGGACAGCGATTTTCTCCCCGCCATCGAGGCGGCAAAGGATGCAGGCGTCCTGGTGACCCTATTTTACTCAGAGAGTTCTATTCACGATGAGCTCCTGTCCGCAGTGGACGAGAGAACTCCCATCGATCAGGATCTGATAGATCTGGTGGCTCGATAGAGGAATCGAGCAGTATGATTTGCTCTGATGTCTGGATAGAGAACCAAATTCCATTTATGTGAAAAGATATGTACATAAGCAATTGGCCAATACAAATATCAGTGTGATATAAAATGGACATCCTGGCCATAAACGGAAGCCCTCACATGAACGAGGGAAATACGGCGAAGATCTTGAATCCATTCCTGGAAGGCTTGAAGGAAGCGGGAGCAAATGTTGAGCTGATCTATTCCTGGAAGCTGAACATAGAGCCCTGCAGCGGAGACATGAGCTGCTGGTTTGTGAATCCCGGCACCTGCGCCAAAGACGATGACATGAAGACCATCCTCCCAAAGATCAAAAATGCAGATGTCATCGTCTGGGCCAGTCCGGTCTATTATTCGGGAATTACCGGCCCTCTTAAGACTCTGATGGACAGACAGCTACCGGCCTATGTGATGGGCCAACCCAGATCAAAGATGCAAAAAGCGGTTCTCGTCTCCACCTGCTCCGCCTGGGAGATTTCCATGTTCGATCCGCTTCTTGTGCAGATGAAGGCCATCTACGACAACCCACAAGATGGCTGCGAGTTTGCCGGCGCGCTTCTCAGGCCCATGGCAGAGGGCATGAATGAAATGATAAAAGCCGGTGAGACAGCACTGATCGAAGGCATCTTCAAGGCAGCAAAGCAGGCTGGCCACCAGCTGATAAAAGACGGCAGGATCTCAGAGGATATGGAGAAGGCGGTGAGCAGAGAGCTGATGCCCAGGGATGCTTACTACAGAGCTGCTCAAGAGATGATCGAACAGATGAGGACCAGCCAATAGATTGCTAATACCCTTCTGAAGTGTGCTCTCGAAAGGATCAAATCCTTGTACGTCTTTAGCCCCCGAGGAAGAAGGTATGATCATGAAGGTTCTTGTCAGTGATTCATTAGCAGAGGACGGCGTGAAGAGACTGCAGTCGGGTGCTGATGTCGATGTTATCACCAACCTCTCTCCAGAGGAGCTCATCCAGAAGATCCCAGACTACGATGCCCTGGTAATCCGTAGCGGAACCAAGGTAACGGCTGATGTCATCAATGCCGCGAAAAGGCTCAAGGTAATAGGCAGAGCCGGTGTGGGCATAGACAATGTGGATGTAGAGGCCGCGACCAAAAAGGGGATCATCGTTCTCAATACCCCCGGCGGAAATACCATCTCCGCAGCCGAGCACACCATCGCCATGATGCTGGCCCTGGCCAGGAACATACCCCAGGCAAACTCCGCCCTGCACCAGGGCGAATGGAATCGCAAGAAGTACACAGGCGTCGAGTTCTTCAACAAGACCCTGGGCGTCGTCGGTCTGGGCCGGGTGGGAGCAGAGGTTGCCACCCGCATGAAGTCCTTTGGCATGCGAATCTTAGCCTATGACCCCTTTGTGACTGAAGAAAAGGCCCAGCAGATGGGGCTGACCCTGGCGAACCTGGAGACCGTTCTGCGTGAGGGCGACTTCATCACCGTCCATACTCCCCTTACCAATGAGACCCGCAACCTGATCGACGATGACGAGTTCAAGATCATGAAGGACGGGGTTCGCATTGTGAACTGCGCTCGAGGCGGGATCATCAACGAGGCCGCTCTTGCCAAAGCTGTGGCTGAAGGAAAGGTTGCCGGAGCGGCGGTCGATGTCTTCACCAAGGAACCTCCCACCGGAAATCCCCTGCTCGGGCAGGAGAGAATCATAACCACTCCCCATTTGGGAGCTTCTACCGCCGAGGCCCAGGTCAATGTCGCCTTAGCAGTGGCAGACCAGATCCTGGCCATAGCTAAAGGCGGACTGCCCACCAATGCCATCAACATGCCTGCCATATCACCGGAAACGCTGGCGGTCATGGAGCCTTATATGATGCTGGCCGAGAGGATGGGATCGCTGCTCGGACAGATGGTTGGCAGCGGTTTTGAGAGCTTGGAGTTGATCTATAGCGGAACCATTGCCGAGAAGGATACAAGACCCGTGACCATATCAGCCATCAGGGGTCTTTTGGGCTGCCTGATGGGAAAAGACAGCATCAACTTTGTCAATGCCACCACGACGCTCAAAGAGATGGGCGTGAAACTTCTGGAGAGCAAGACCGAGTCTATCAATGGATACAGCAATGCCATAACCATGAAGCTCACCAAGAATGGCGTGATCAACATGGTTCAGGGCACGGTCTCAGGAAACAAGGAGAAGCGCATTGTGCAGCTTGATCTCTACCGGACCTATATCCCCACAGAGGGTGACATGGTGATAGCAGTCATAGATGACAAGCCGAATATCATTGGGCCTTGCTGCGTGGTTTTGGGTGAGGGCAATATCAACATCGGCTCAATGCATGTGGGGCGTATGGACGAGGGTCAACCTCAGCTCATGGTACTGAGCGTCGACCAGATGGTACCCGATGATTTGATGAAAAGGCTATTGCAGGTTCCAGGGGTGAAGAACGCCAAGATGGTGGAGCTGTAAAGCCGACGAAAGCAAGAAAGGAGATGTCGGATGATATTAGATGCAGCAGAGGTTCTTGAGAGAGTGAGAAGGGATAAGCCCCTGGTATGCCACCTGACGAACTTCGTCACCATTTACGATTGCGCCAATATCGTCAAAGTCTTTGGGGCCTCTCCGGTAATGGCACATGCCAGGGAAGAGGTAGCCGATATGGCAAAGATAGCCTCTTCTCTGGTCCTGAATATCGGCACCCTCACCACGGAATTCGTTGATGCCATGCTGCTTGCCGGAATTAGCGCTAATGAGAAAAAGATACCCGTGGTCCTTGATGTCTGCGGCGCCGGAGCGACGAGGTTCCGGGACGAAAAATGCCAGGAGATCTTAGATGCAGTCGAAGTAAGCATCATCAAAGGCAACTCGTCCGAGGTCGCCCGCATCGCAGGAGAGGATGTCAAAACCAGGGGAGTTGATGCCGCAGATATCGAATCAAACCTGCTGGGGGTGGCCCATTCTCTTGCCGGGGAGCGAGGTTGCACTGTGGTCATCACCGGCAAGGATGATATCGTGGCCGATATGAAGAGAGCGATATGGGTGCATAACGGCCACCCCATGATGGCCAATGTAGTGGGCACAGGGTGCATGGCCACATCGGTGATTGGAGCATTTGCGGCCGTCGAAACTGATCATGTCGTTGCTTCCGTCTCCGGGCTGATCTGCTATGAGGTGGCAGCAGAGATCGCGGCCCTGGTTGCGGCGGGACCGGGATCGTTCAAGGAGAACCTTTATGATGCAGTCTACAACCTGGATTCCGAGACCATAAGGAGAATGCAGAAGATCGAGTTGGGAGAAGATCGCATTGCATAATTTGGCAGATTAGATGAATCAATGAGCAGAGGATTGAAGGGTGAAGGGATACTATTTCATTACCGATTCGAGATTGAGCCGGGCGGGGAACATCAGCGATGTGATGGAGGCTGCTGCCTGCAAGGTTGAGGCAGTGCAGTACAGGAATAAGAATGCTGAAACCCGGGTGATGTATGAGGAGGCCCTGCATCTGAGAAAGATCTGCCGGGATCTGACCTTCCTGATAAACGACCGAATAGACATCGCTCTTGCCGTGGGCGCAGATGGCGTCCATCTGGGCCAGTCGGACATGCCCTGCACCACTGCCCGCAAGCTGCTGGGGCAGGAGAAGGTCATAGGGGTGACAGTCCATAACCTGAAAGAAGCAGTGGAAGCAGAGAAGGCTGGGGCTGACTATCTGGGGGTCTCCCCGATATTCCAGACGGCGACGAAATCCGATGCAGGAAAGCCTGCCGGAATCGCTCTCATCGAGGAGATCCGGCGGAAGGTTGACATCCCTCTCATCGCCATTGGAGGAATCAACCATTCCAATGCTCCTGCAGTCATCAGGGCGGGAGCAGACGGCCTGTGCGCGATATCCTGCGTCGTCGCCAGCGATGATGCGACTGCCCAGATCAAGAGGTTCCAGGATCTGTTTTGAGCGATTTGTTGCTCGATTCTTAATACCCTGGCTTAACCCTCTTAGGATGAATTACCACTTTGGAGCTTTCAGTTCTCGATCTCTATTCCATGTCTCTGGAAAAACTCAATCAATGCCTCTTCCACCACCTGGCTTTGAGCATGCATATTGCCTTTGGCTTTTACCGTGAAGAGCTTCAAGGTCTTGGCCACCGGCTCAGATAATGTCAATGTGGTCTTTGGCATTAAATTGTTTATTAGTTTTTTAGTTTATATAGATATTGGTACTTTTAATCCTATATATCCTGGTTGTTTATTGGAGCATTCGACAATTTGACCGCGATCCAACTATGCGCGAGGGTTGAAAGGCAAAGCCCTTATAGGCATCCGAATTCCTGGTAAGTCAAATACATCCATCCGGGTCAAAAAAAATGGTATCCTTAGATTCACTTCCTCATCTTCCCGGCTGCTACATATTCCGGGACAGCCCTGAAGACAGGGGTAATATCATATACGTGGGCAAAGCCAGAGACATCAAAAAAAGGGTTGCCAATTATTTTCAGAAGCAGAACCACAGCCCAAGGACGGCGGCCCTGGTGGCAGCCATAAAAGGGGTGGACTTCATAGTCACAAATACTGAGGTCGAGGCGCTTCTCTTGGAGAACACCCTCATCAAAAAGCACCAGCCCCGCTATAATATCAAGCTCAAGGACTCCTCTCGTTATGCCTCAATTCATCTGACCGACGAAGAGTTCCCCCGGATCAGAATCTCCCGCAAAGCCCAGGGCCCGGGCTCATTTTATGGTCCCTTTGTATCCGCCAAAGAGAGGGGATTTGTCTATCAGATAGTTCGCAAAGCCTTCGGCCTGCGCACCTGCAAGCGCCTACCCAAGAGGGCGTGTCTTCGCTATCATCTCGGCCACTGCTCAGGCCCCTGCATAGGCAAGATTACGAAGAAGGACTACCAGGCAAGGGTCCAGAGAGCTAAATCCGCCCTGAGCGGCAGAACAGCTGAGCTGATCAGCTCTATGAAAGAGGAGATGACGGGCCGGGCCAATCGGCAGGATTTCGAACGGGCCATAGAGTTGAGGGATGAGATCAATGCCCTTGAGCGGCTTTCGGAGCGGCAGAGGGTAGAGCAGAACCGCAAGTACGACCAGGACGTCATCAGCTACTTGATGGATAAAGAAATCGTCTATCTCATGCTCTTCAAGGTCTATCGGGGCACACTGGCGGGAAAAGAGGAATACCAGTTTCCCTCCAGCGAGGACTTTCTGGAGGAGTTCGTTGTGCAGTACTACTCGGAAAACGAGCCTCCAGAGGAGCTGATCGCCCCGGAGCCATTCGATGATTCTCTGGAGGAATTTCTGGCTCACCTGAAGGGTAAGAAGGTTCGGGTCACCGTCCCCAAGCAGGGGGAGAAAAAGGAGCTTCTCTTGCTCGCCCAAAAGAACCTGGAGATCAGCGTCTTCGGCGATCGGGCAAAGCTAGTAGCTCTGCAAGAGGCATTGCACCTGCCCAAAAAGCCCGAGGTCATAGAGTGCTTTGATATCTCCCACCTGGCCGGCTCATTCGCCGTGGGCTCGATGGTTCAGTTCCGGAGCGGCAAGCCGGATAAAAGCAACTATCGCCGCTTTAAGATCAGGGATGTTCAGGGTGGAGACGACTTCGCCTCCATCGCCGAGGTGGTGCGCAGGCGTTACTCCCGGCTGAAGGAGGAGAACAAGGAGCTTCCGGATCTGATTGTCATCGATGGAGGCGCAGGCCAGCTCAGCTCAGCCTTAAAGGAGCTGCGGGAGATGAGGGTTAAGGTCCCCATCATATCTTTGGCCAAAAGAGAGGAGGAGATCTATGTGCCCGGGCTGGAAGGGCCACTGGATATAAAGAAGAATGAAAAAGCATCGCTCTATCTGCAGGAGATCAGAGATGAAGCCCACAGGTTTGCCATCGCTTATAACAGATTGCTTAGGAAGAAGGCATTGACAGAGTGAAGAGGGTTAGCCCGGCCCCAGGTTCCCTCTATCCCGCAGTCCGAAAAGGAGGATAGATAAAGGAGAGCCATCCGTGGCAACCTCCTTCATCGAACTGCAATCACAGCATAGATCATGAATCCCACCTCATTCGCTTATCGTTATCCAGGCGTCGAGGATTGCCTCTGCCTCGTCGCGGTAGGCATTCATCACATAATCTATTCCTGAGACCCGGGCCGCCTCCTCAGTGAGCGCCATCAGATCCTTTCGGGAGACGGTAGAGAGACGGAAGTTCCTCGATCCGGCCATAAGCTGCTGCATTCCCGTCTTGAACTTCTGGCAATAGGTGTAAAGGGCCACTGCTCCACAGGGGATATCCTTCATATCATTGCCATACTTGGCATGAAGATCCTCGTAGGAGACGAATATCTCCTCCGGCCGGCTGCCGTACTTGGAGACGCTGGCCGGCAGCTCTCCTTTCTCGAGCCATTTGCCGATGTTCTTTCCTACCATTCCCGGAATCATCAGCGCCCGGCCCATGCATATCGCTTTTACGAAGGGCGCGCCCATGGCAATGGACTTGAAGACACCATCCTCAGTGGAAAAGCCGCCGGCCATAGCGATATCTGGCACCTTCTTCCCCCGACGGGATAGCTTGGTGGCAAACTCATAGACCAGCGCCTGCAGGTAGAAGGTGGGAATGCCCCATTCGTTCATCATCGGCCAGGGGCTCATGCCCGTACCTCCAGGGGCACCATCGATGGTGAGAAGGTCGATCTTGGCCTCAGCTCCATAACGGATGGCCATGGCCAGCTCAGCCATGCTGTAGGCCCCTGTCTTCAGGGTGATGCGCTTGAATCCCAGGCCGCGAAGCCGGTCAACCTCATCGAAAAAGCCATCCCTGGAGACGAAGCCCAGGCGAGAGTGCCTCTCGAACTCCTTTATCGCTCCGGACTTGTAGGCCATCTGCACCTCCAGGTTCCCTGGATCGGGCTGAACCATATAACCCCTGGACTTCAGTTCCAGGGCTCTTTCCAGGCGGTCCACCTTGATCTCCCCGCCGATGCACTTAGCTCCCTGGCCCCACTTCAGCTCTATTGTCTCCAGGCCGTGCCGGGAAGAGACATACTCTGCCACCCCCAGGCGGGTGTCCTCTACATTCATCTGCACCAGGATCTCTCCCCAGCCCTCATGGAAGCGCCTGTAGGTCTCGATCCTCCGGTCCATCTCCGGAGACCTCTGCACCTGACCATGACCATCCAGCACCAGCTCGGGGTCCACTCCGCAGACGTTCTCCCCGCAGACGATGGTGATGCCGGATATAGCGGCACCGATGGCGAAGTGCTCCCAGTTCTTCCGGGCGATATCCGTAGACCCCAGAGCACCGGTGAATATGGGAAGCTTCATCGAAACCTTGTCAGACCAGCCATATTCGGTGGAGACATCCACATTGGGAAAGATGGACGTGTCCGGTCCCGGTTCCACCCCCTCGGGAAGGCCGAAGGCTCCCACGGCATAACCCTGGATGTTGAGGTGGGAATAGTCGAGGGGGTAGTTCTTGTCCGCTCCAGCGGTCATATCTCCGAATGGTCCTGGATACAGCACCTCTCTTCCCCTGAAAGAGGCCAGCCAGGTCTCGCAGCCACCTTTGCAGCCATCTATGCATCTGGTGCAGATTCCTGACATCGGCACCACATTTCTTGATCGGTTGAATGTTCCTGTTGCTTCATTGGCATTCGGTCTTCTTAGATTCATCCTTGATACCTCTGATTATAAATATGCAGACTGCTTGGCTTATTCATTAAAAAAAATAAAATTTATTGGCGCTCAAACAAACACTTTATCCGGCCTTTCTATTCTGGATCTCACTGGCAGCAAGCTGTTATTTGCTGCATCTTTCTCAGATAGATGCATCTCATGAAGCCTCCAGAAGGGCTCCGGGCTCCTCAGCCTCTCATCAATTCCCTCTTCCGGCAAAATCAGATCCCAGGGCTTCATGCACAGCCTGAAAATATTCGTATTCATCATTGCGCTTGCTTTTGGCGAATAACCTGCCCATGTGGTCCAGCCTCTTGCTCTCATGATCCATTCACCTGAGCAAATCTCTCTCTGGCCTTTACTTAGTTATTTTTGAGAATTGATCATAATTATTCATATCATAAATCTTATGAATATTTCGTAAAACATCATAATAAAAAATTGGTATATGTAAGATGCCCGAGAAATCAAAGGCACGGGGATAACGAGGGCGGGGATGAGCATATGCTAGCGGACTGGACTCATAAATGAAAAAAGCGAAAAAGAGCAGATACAATTATATTCCCTGAGGGATTGAGAAAAGCTCCATGCCAGGCAAAATCTCCCACAGCTATGCATTTCGCGGCTCAGAAAAACCGCTTATTGGAAAGACCATTGGGGATATGTTCGACGAGATTGCTGAGAAATATCCGGATAATGATGCACTTGTCTCCATTCACCAGGGAAAGAGATACACCTATCGCGAGCTGCAAAAGGAGCTAAACCGGACGGCAAAGGGATTCATAGCTCTGGGGCTGAAGAAGGGCGACCGCCTGGCCATATGGGCGACGAACATAGCAGAATGGATCATCACCCAGTATGCCACTGCCAAAGCGGGAATCATTATGGTGAACATCAACCCCGCCTACAGGACCCATGAGCTGGAGTATTCCCTCCGCCAGTCCGAGGCTCAGGTCCTCCTCCTCATGGACCGGTTCAAGAGCTCGGATTACGTCAAGATGTTCTATGAGGTATGCCCTGAGGCCCAAACCAGCAAACCGGGAGAGATCCACTCCGAGAAGCTGCCCTTCCTGAGAACAGCTGTCCTGATCAGGGGAGAGAAGCAATCCAGCATGTACACCTGGGAGGAAGTGCTCCGCATGGGAGAGGAGATTCCAGATGAGGTTCTGGCGGAGAGGCAGGCGAGCCTTGACTTCGACGATCCCATCAACATTCAGTATACATCGGGCACGACAGGATTTCCCAAGGGCGTGGTCCTGACCCACCATAACATACTGAACAACGGCTACTTCATCGGAGAGTGCATGAAATTCACGGAAGAAGACAGGCTATGTATACCGGTCCCATTCTATCATTGCTTTGGCATGGTTCTCTCCAATATGGCCTCTGTGACTCACGGGACCGCCATGGTCCTGCCAGCAGAGCACTTCGACCCCGTATCCACCCTTTCCGCGGTAGAAAAGGAGCGTTGTACCGCGGTGCATGGAGTTCCCACCATGTTCGTGGCTGAGCTTGAGCACCCCGATTTCAGCAAGTTCGATCTTAGCAGCCTGCGCACGGGAATCATGGCCGGATCGCCCTGTCCCATTGAGTTCATGAAAAAGGTGAGCACCCTGATGAACATGCGTGAAGTGGTGATAACCTACGGCCAGACCGAGTCCTCCCCAGGGATCACCATGTCGTCCACCGACGACTCCCTGGACCTGAGGGTCTCGACTGTCGGAAAGCCCATGCCCCATACAGAGATGAAGATCGTGGATCCGAAGACGGGAAAGATCGTTCCCCGTGGGGAGACGGGCGAGATCTGTGCCCGAGGCTATATGATCATGAGGGAATACTATAACAATCCCGTGGCTACGGAGCAGTGCATAGACGAAGAAGGCTGGTTGCATACCGGAGACCTGGGGACGCTGGACGAGAACGATTACTGCAAGATAACCGGCAGGCTCAAGGACATGGTGATTCGAGGAGGAGAGAACATCTATCCCCGAGAGATTGAGGAGTTCCTCTATACTCACCCCGCCATCAGCGATGTGCAGGTGATCGGCGTTCCGGACAAGAAGTATGGCGAGGAGCTGATGGCCTGGATCAAGCTTAAGAATGGCGCATCTGCCAACCAGGAGGAGATCAAAGCCTTCTGCAAGGGCAGAATCGCGCACTTCAAGATTCCCAGATATATCAAGTTCGTGGACGATTTCCCCATGACGGTCAGCGGAAAGATTCAGAAGTACAAGATGAGAGAGGATTCGATCAAGGAGCTGGGTCTGGAGGAGGCGGCGGAGATGAAGACGGCCTGAGCGGGGGGTGGACGCTCTTTTGCTCCTCAATTTTTTTAAGCCCTCGGTGGCCCATCTCTCTTTCTTTCCTCTTCATCATTTATGCTCAAGGCTTTGAAGATTTAGGGGCGCAAATATTTCCCGCAAACAATAATATCCTGCAAATTTCACTGTAAGATCCTCACGCTACTTACTTCTGTCTGGAATGATAAGCCAATTGTTATATCTCATAACGAGATACACTACTTCTCAATAATCGAATCAATTTCATTTATCTGCAAAAACAGAATGGCATTAGACTGGCAAATCGCCAGGAGGCGGGATGAACAGGATAGTTCGGCGAGAGGAGATGGCAGGGGGGAGGATGGTGCTCAATGAGATTGAGGCGCCAAAGATCGCCCGCACCGCCCAGCCCGGGCAGTTTGTGATGCTCAGGGCAAATGAATTAGGGGAGAGGGTGCCGATGACGATCTCGGATGCCAATCCGGAGATTGGGACCATTACCATCATATTCTCCGTTGTGGGCTGGTCCACCGCCCTTTTCAAGACCCTTCAGGTGGGAGACTCCTATCAGAATGTGGTTGGACCCCTGGGCCGGCCTACTGATATGGAGGCGGTGGGGACGGCGATATGCGTTGGCGGGGGCACGGGCGTTGCCGTTCTCTATCCTATTGCCAGGAAGCTCAAAAGCAGAGGAAGCAGGGTGATTAGCATCATCGGAGCAAGAAATGAGGAGCTGATCATCCTGAGACGAGAGATGGAAACAGTCTCCGATGAGCTGCTGGTCTGCACAGATACCGGCACCATTGAACGTAATGCTCTGGTCACTGACCTATTGATGGAGGTGCTGGATAGGGAGACTCCGGATGTGGTGGTGGCTATCGGACCGGTGCCCATGATGAAGAGGGTTAGCGAGATCACCAAGCCCCTCGGGATCAAGACCATAGTTAGCCTGAACCCCATCATGATCGACGGCACGGGAATGTGCGGCAGCTGCCGGGTGGAGGTTGACGGCCAGATGAGGCTGGCCTGTGTGGAGGGCCCGGAGTTCGACGGCCACAAAGTGAACTTCGATCTGCTCATGGAACGGCTGCAGTCCTTCCAGGAAGAGGAGGTGCAGGCCCTGGAGGCTCACGGAGTGACTGAGCTGCACAGCTGCAGGATGGAAGAAGTGATCCGGAAAAAGGAGAGGGAGCTGGAAAAGGACTGAAGAGTGACATAAATCTGCAAAAAGAGCGCTCAGCCATCCAGCCGGAACTCCCGCGGCCAAAGACCATCTCCCTTCGAGCGATCAGGGATGATTAGAGCCTCTTCTAAACGGCCCAGAATCATCTCATCCACCTCCGACGTCCTGATCCTGAAGACCTCAGCCAGGATCTCCTTTGCCGTCTCCAGCTCCAGAGCCGCATGGTCTGCCTGGCGGGAATTGCTGCCTACGGGATATTTCTGGGGGCGGGCCAGCTTTTCCATGATGGATGACAGTGCTTCCATGGAGAACAACTGCTACGTATAAGATTAAGTACTTTTGCCGAAAAACAATATCTATAAACCATTTTTACATAATAGAACGTGTGAATAAGATACATCACACTTTATTTAATGCGCCGTTGACCGAAATGAAGCGATTTCAAGGATTTGCCAAGCACAACGATCGAGGTCCCTCTACTAGGCGCAGGAGTACTGCAAAAAATTATGAGATTTCAGGGAACACCAGCGCATTCTCTGAGGTCTCAAATCTGGCCCGCAAATCTATCTGGTATCCCAGCCAAGCCGCCTTCGATCTCAATAGGCGGATAAGCAAATACTCCATGCTCATTTAGGTCATAATCCAGATGCTGGAACCTGCTGAGGTACTCCTGATGAATCTTTTCTGGATTCAAGTCCAGATCGGGATAGATCCACTTTGCTAGATATGCCGCCCCTACTATCATAGACTGGCTGTAGGAGAATAGCTTGTACTCCATCATATAGACCCGGCCGTTCTTAACCGCATTGACCTCTGCCAACTCTGGTCGGCTTAAAAAGTCCTCCCTCTCTCTTGCCATCTGAGATGGATCGTCCAGATCATAACCGGCAAATGAGCCTCCCCCTTTCGCCTCTATCAGATTGGATGCAATGATGATGATATCGGGATTCTGCTCTATCACCCATTCCGTATCTACCTCCTCATAATCTTTCGTCGGCAACAGCTGACCGATGGAGTTTACGGGTATCAGTGTCATCAGATCATCCATTCCGGTTGTGCCTCCCTCTCCTCTGTATACGCCAAATACGCCGCCGGGCTTGGGAAGGGCAACGAGGACGCGAGGTCTATCATCAAGGGGTATCTCATCGACCTCCTCCTTGATCTTGTTTATGCAATTATCATGCCATTTTATATATTCCTCTGCCTCATTCTCCTTGTCCAAGATATAACCGAGCTTTCTGATATCACGGGAGGAGTTGAGGCCCCAGAGCTTTGAATGGATCAGATTGATTCCCGGTAGCTTCTCGCGATCCTCTTTGTACCATCCCAGAAAGATGTCGGGATTCATGCTTAGGATATACTCGTTATCAAGCTCACTGGTGCGTGTATCTGCGACGTAGGGCAGACGGCTCAGCTCAGGAAAGAAAAGTGAATTCTCCTGAAAATTTTTGCATCCCACGGCAAGTATCATATCGGTTGAATCAAATATGCGAAGAACTTCAGCAGAGTCAAAAAACCGGGTCAAGACGGTTTTAACCGGTTTTTTAATCGTCACTGCATTATATTCATCCCAGTTGCTCTCCGAGACGACTGTAAGCTCCTCCTCTTCCCCTCTTATTATCTTCTCGATCTGAGTTATGTCATCTTCATCGATCTTGCCATCATAATTGGCATCGGTTAGGTTGTTAGACGTCATTCTACCAGCGATGACCTCCTGAGTGTATGCAATGTCTTTTTCATCTATCCTGTCATCCAGGTTGGCGTTACCAAAGACTCCTAATGCGGGTCTCTCATCATCCCGATCGCCCGAGGTCGCACTGAAGGATGCAACTAGGGATATCAGTATGCACAGTATGCTTCTCCAATGTCTTCTCATGCCATCACATTAGACATTTAGTGTTAATTAGTATTAATTTTGCAAATATTATTAGTATATATTATAGCTTTCGGTTGCATTCTCACATATTCAAGGGAAAGATGATGGAAGCATTGAGTTAATAAAGATCTGATTTTTCAGAAGAAGGAAGATCCCGAGCATCACGGGAATTTGAATCAGCTGATCCCATTAAAAAAAAAGTGCAGTTCTCCGACTGCAGCCTACGATTTCAGCCTCAACTCATATACTCGTAATGCCGGTATCCCTGGTGGTCGATCTGGGCCAGAGCGAACTCCCCTGAAGGCTGGATCAGGCTCTCCTTTCTCACTCCCTCATGCAGCAATTCATACTCCTCCAGGGATATTTCCCTTCTCTTCTCCAGCCTCTCAAACAGGTCCCTTGACGGTACAGAAGAGAACTCCGAGCTGACCCGCGCCGAGAAGACCAGGGCTGAACATCCGCTTCCGTAAGCCCCAAAGCAAAGCCTCTCATGCGCTCGAAGCTTCTGCAACTCCAGGAGGCTGGCCAGGCCCAGATAGATCGAACCGGTATAGATATTCCCAATGGAACGAGAGAGAGCTGCCGAATCTATAACCCTGGCATTATAAGCCTCCAGAAACTGCCTGGACCGAGCAAAGCTCCGGGCATAGCGGGCCAGGTCGAGCCGATACCTCTCGAGATCATCATAATTTCCAGCCTCGGGCTCCGGTCCGATCTCCGCCTCAACATCACTCCACCGGCTGCTGTTCTTCCAGTCTTGCCGGAATATAGCGGCAGATGCATACTCGATCATTCTGGGATAAGGGATATGGAAGAGAAGGTGGTCGATCCAGTCGGTGGTGCACTCCCCATTCTTTGGACTGATTATGCCCTTGCGAGCAGCTTTGGCAGCAAATGATGCAAATGCTCCCTGCATGGCATCGAGGTAACACTGGTTGCTATGCTTGCCATTGACCGTGGCCATTGTGCAGCCTGTCGGGCGGAAGAAGTCGTTTTCATCCCGAGTAAAGCAGCCATAGATCTGCTCTAAAGCGGCAATCCTCGGATTTTTCTTGACCAGCAATGAGACGCTTCCTGCCCCCTGAGTGTATTCTCCAGAGGAGCCCAGTGGGTATTTGGCCACATCAGAGGCTATGACCACCCCGACCCTTTCGCCCTCATCGGCAGCCACCCAGTAGCTGATGCTCTCCAGAGCCAGAGTTGTGCCGATGCAGGCCGACTTGAACTCCACCGTGGAGCAGTGCTGAAATGAGCCAGGGCCATATACCTTCTCCAGCATGCCGATGACATAGGTTCCAATCGCTTTGGCCTCGTCGACCGCAGACTCCGTGCCAATATGAATTTTTCCAATATCCTCGGGCAATAGGTCGCAGCGGCGCATCAGTTCGAGAAGTGACATGGCGGCCATGGTGGCTGCGTCCTCATGGGCATCGGGAATGGCCATCCTCTCTATTCCGATTCCTCGGGTGAGCTTGCCTGGATCGATCTCTCGCCGGCGGGAGAACTCCCCCTCTAAAGGAAGGTAAAGCTGGGGAATATAGACTGCCAGGTCGTCAATTCCCACCGCCTCCTTGAATGGAGAATTGCCTGAAATTGAAGCGCTTTTCGAAGAATTGCCAAAAATACCGGTCACTATAGCCTCTCTCCTTTTAGCCAGAGGTTGGAAGGATATTATTTCAGGCTTTTGCTGCTATTAATCGAAAAAGATCAGGAAAATATATCAACTAAAAGAACCAATAATTGATTAAAATTTAAGGAGTGAAGGATATGACCGGAGACGTATACAAAGTAATTGAGCTAGTTGGGACCTCGACTACCAGCTGGGAAGATGCCGTCAAGACAGTAGTCGACAGGGCAACCAAGACCCTCAGAGACCTTCGCATTGCTGAGGTCAAGGAGCTGGACGTCAGGCTGGATAATGGGAAGATCGCCGAGTACAGGGCGAAGGTCCGCCTCTCGTTCAAGTATGAGGGAGAGAGCGATTAGATCCGGCCAGGTCTATCAATTGAACTGTAATCCGGCAAAAATTGGGCAAGAAAGAGCAAAGAAAATGGCTTGAGAGAATAGGGAAAGCTGGTAGGAGTTCACCCTCATGGGTGGCTCTGGCCCTCCCCTCTGCAGCACATGACCGATTGACTCAAGCCCTGCCGAAGACCTTTTTTAGCAGCCCACCGCTGCTCTGGCTCTTCTTGCTTCGAACTGGCTTCTCGTTCCCAGAGCTTTCCGGGGATTGAGGCCTTGATCGCTTCTCCAGAGCTCTTGCTGGCTGGACGGAGGAGGCTTTCGCCTTCTCCCGGGATACTATCTCGGTGCTGACCCCGCCGTGCCTCGATTTTCTCGGTCGAATGTTGACAGTGATCGGCCTTTCTATCTCATTGCTCACCAGCATAGCCACACCAGCGGGCAACCTCTTGATCTCTTCCTCCAGGTCAGTGGTCATGCCCTCCAGGCCCTTGCTTAACGCCTTGAGGTCATTGGGATTGGTTACCCTCATAATGATCTGGGTGTTGCACTGAGATATGACGTTCTTGTCCACCCTGGCCGGCCTCTGGCTGATGATCATCAGTCCCAGGCCGAACTTGCGCCCTTCAGCGGCAATGGTGCGGACGATATTGGTGGATGCCGCATTTCCTGTCCCCCGCTCGGGAATATAGTTATGCGCCTCTTCCACCACCACCATTCCAGGAGAGATCAGCCTGCGCTTTCGGGCCTCGAAGATATCGGTCAGCAGACGGGCGACGATCATGGCCTGAAGCTCAGGTATGATCCCAGTCATATCGATAACTGCCGCCCTCCCAGGCCTGAGCAACTCGTCGCATGGCGTCGCCGTACCGGAGAAGAGCCCCAGCTCCAGGAGAGACTCCAGCTGGCCCACCAGATTCCACTTCACCTTGGAGTTGCTCCTCACCACCTGCTCTATGATATCCTCCAGGGTGTAGGCATCCGTCTCCGCTCTCAAGGCGCTGATGGCCTCATAGAGCAGTCCCAGCTGGCCGCTGCTGCTGCTCTCATTGGGAATCATCTTCGCCACCTCTCTTGCCGAGAGGTTCAATGAATTGAAGCGAAATGGCCTGTCCGCCCTGGGATTCATGGCCATCTCCCCTGGAGTATAGACAGTGATATCATATCCCCGGGGCTTGACCTTATATTTGCTGAAATCGCCCACGTTGTTCGGCTCTTTCATGGAGGCGTACTCCCCATGAGGATCGATCACCAGCAGTGCCACCTTCCTGTCCAGGAGCTCTTCAAGTATCACAGCTGCTGTATAGGATTTTCCCGAACCGGTCTTTGCCAGAACGCTACAGTGCTTTTGCACCAGGGTATTGGCATCCATCTCCACCCGGATATCGTAGCCTTTCAGCATGCCTATGTACATGTCGCCTTTAGATAGGCCGAGGGTTGCCTTGATCAGCTTCTCATCGGCCAAGAATACCGACTCTCCAGGGCGGGCTGGGCTGGTGGGGAGGCGCAGCTTGCCATTGCTTTCCACGCCAATCACCCTCGACTCAGCGATCATCATCTCTCTGGAGTCGTAGTTCCTGGCTGCATCATTGAGCTGGTTTACGGTATAAGCAGTGTTAGACCTTTTTATGTCCTCAATCTGGGCTAAGATCCACTCCCTGCCATCTCCTTTGGCTTTTATGTATGTGCCCCGTCCAACCTCTTTACTTATGAGAAACTTAAATGCAGTAGGTGTGGTCTCACCAACGATTGTGCCCACAGATCCCTTGACTATCGACCTCAAAGACCATCACCGCGTTCGTGCGCTTCCATGCGCAACACATTCTTCAAAAATTTTCCATTTCCCCCATTGCTATAAACCAGGATTTAATAGAGATCTGGAAGTATAAAAAGATTAGTCCGGATCATTGATGCCCATGTCTTGCATACTATAATTATAAAACGGAGATGTGGACCGATCCCTCTCCTTCCGACATGAGAGTCGTATCGGCTACAGGATGCGTATTCTTATTGCAGGGATGGCCTGATCGGCGGTCTTCTTCGCCGGTCCAAGATTGCTCTTTGCCGGCCTATATGCATACGGCGATTCCAAGAGGAGAATTGATGCCCGCAGAGCCCCTTAAGGAAGAGAAAAAAGACCGACTGGGCCAGATCATGACCCAGCTTCTATTTCATCGCTCGATAGTATTCGCCTGCTATTCACGACTTGTTTGGAGGGACTATTCCCTTCACCAGCCCGCTGATCAGGGAAAATCCT